>Ga0302326_10007481_pt1 | contig 24278 bp, 16 predicted proteins | sample Palsa_T0_3_FD_202264 | JGI IMG/M metagenome (GOLD analysis project Ga0302326, IMG submission 202264) | Peat permafrost microbial communities from Stordalen Mire near Abisko, Sweden - Palsa_T0_3 | ecosystem: Environmental > Terrestrial > Soil > Palsa > Peat permafrost | place: Sweden: Abisko... | reverse complement strand
ACCATCAGCCGCACCACGCTGCCGAAGCGCCGCCGCCGCACGCCTTCCTCGATAGTCTCCAGCAGGTCCTCGGCTTCCAGTTCCTTGATGGCGATATCGGCGTCGCGCGTCACGTGGAAAGGATGCGCCTCAATCACGTCCATGCCGTGAAACAGCGCCGGCAGGTTGGCCGAGATCACTTGCTCCAGCCAGACAAAAGGCTCCTCGCGCGGCGGGCGTTTGTGGGTCTTCTTGCGTGGCCGCCGCAACGGGACGAATTGCGGCAGCGAATCCGGAATCTTCACGCGCGCGAAGTGTTCCACGCCGTCTTTGTCGCGGATCAGCACGGCCAGGTTCAGGCTCAGGTTTGAGATATGCGGAAACGGCCGCCCCGGATCGAACGCCAGCGGCGTGAGCACCGGAAACGCGGTCTCCTGGAAATACTGGTTGGCGATGACCAGTTGTTTCTCGTTCAGCGCGGCGTAGTCCAGCACTTGAATGCCGGCTTCGCCCAGCGCCGGCAGCAGTTGGTCGTGCAGGCATTTGTGCGCGTCCGCCAGCAGTTTCTTGCCCTCGCGCCGGATGGCCACCAACTGTGCCGTGGCATGCATTCCGTCGGGGCCGACGTCCGGAATGCCGGCATCCACCTGGTCGATCAGGCCGGCCACGCGCACCATGTAGAACTCGTCCATGTTGGAGCCCACGATGGATAGGAACTTCACCCGCTCCAACAGCGGATTCCGTTCGTCCTGCGCCTCCTCCAACACCCGAAACTGAAAAGACAGCAAACTCAGTTCCCGGTTGATGTACAGCGATGGCGAATTGAGTGGTGGGATCTCCGGCGCCGGCGCAGTCTTCCGCGCCGCCGCAGTGGTACGGTTCTTCCTAGGTGTCACGTCCCTACAGTTTACCCCGTGGCGCACGCACTCGTGCGTGCCGCGCTGGCACTCCTGCCAGCGCAGGCGAGCGAAGCTCGTCTTACTTCTTCATAACCGGCAGCAGCACGTACGACGGATGTTGTTTGTCGTGGTAAACCACCTGGCGGGCCGTCACAAACGTCGTTTCCGTCTCATTATGACCGCCCGTGTTCAGGTTGCGCGAGAACATCGGAAAATCCGCCGACGCCACCTCCACCCGCAACCGGTCGCCCGCCGGGATCGTGATGCCCGTCTGCCAAAGATCGAGCTTGTATTCGTAGATCTCATCGGGTTTCAGCAGTTCCGGCTTATGTACGCCATTGCGAAACCGTGCCCGCAGCTTGCCGGATGCCAGCGAGAAGGTCTTCCCATCCTTCTCAATCTGCACCAGCGAAACAAACCAATCGGTGTCCCGCGCCGAGGATGACGCATAAATCGTCGCTGAAATCGGGCCGGCAAAAGTGAGAGGCTCAGTCAACACATCCGTCTGATAAACCAGGATGTCCTGACGTTCGTCCGTGACCTTCTGGTGATTCCCCTCGGCCTCCTTCTTCTTTTCATCCGCCGATCTCACCTGCTTGTCCTGCTCTGCCGTCGTTTCGTAGAAATCCGGGTCGGGCGTTGGGTCTCCCGGATCGTACACATACTTGTCCGGCGGCGCGCCGGCGGATGGCTCATCGAAAGTCAAGCGCCCATCGCCCTTCGATGTGTTCGCTTTCCCGGCGCCGGAAAAATATAGCTTCGTGAACTTCGTCTCGGGCAGCGGATAGCTGCTGCCGTGCAGCCACTGATTCGTGCCCATCACGAAGATGCTGACCAACGGTTCCTTGGTAATCCCGTTGTCGACGCCTTTCAGCCAGTAATCGAACCACCGCAGATAGTCTCGCTGGAGGTCGATAATGGCTTGCGGACCAAAGTCGCGATCGCCAAGTTTTCGCGCCGCCGTGTCGGTGTGTCCCCATGGTCCGATGGTGAGCTTCTGGTTGGCGTGTCCATACTCTTTCATTTGCAGGTAATTCAATTTGGTGCCGATGCCATCGCCATCGAACCAGCCCGACTGGTGAAACGCGGGGATATCCACATCCTTCAATTTATTGAGAAAATCCGCCTGCGCCCACCACTCATCGTCTGTAGGGTGCGCGATCCACTGCCGCCAATAAGGATTTTCTTTTCCAAGCACCGCTTTATCCAGGTCGATTACCGGCAGCGTGCGCAGTATTTGGCCATATTTCTTTTCGCCGATCTTGCTGAGAGCCACTCCCGATAAATCGCCAGTGGCTTTGGATTCCAGGATGTCCGCCCACCAAATCGCACCGAAAATAAAAAATGCACCGTGCTCGTAGGGGAGGTTGTAAAAAGGGTCCGGCGGCGCGACGTTCGGAATAATCGTGACCAGATGCGGCGGGCGCTGGCTGGCTGCCCACCACTGCACCCAACCCACGTAAGAACCGCCGATCATGCCGACTTTGCCGTTCGACCACGGCTGCGCAGCCAGCCACTCGATGGCATCGTAGCCGTCCTTCGGCTCGTTGATGAACGGCTCCCACACGCCTTCGGAGCCAAAACGGCCGCGACAGTCCTGAATGGCAACCGCGTAGCCCCGCCGCGCGTAGTAGCGTCCCTGTATCTCAGTCATCTCCTTCTTGTAAGGAGTGCGGATCAGAATCACCGGAACCTTGCCTTCGGTTTGCGGCAGGTAGATGTCGGTCGAGAGCTTCACGCCATCGCGCATCGGTACCTTCGCGCCGGCTTCCACCTTTACTTCGAACTGCGGCTGCGAGATCAGCGGATCCGATACCGGCTCCTTGCGCAGCGATTCATACCCCTCGCGCACATAAGCGGCGTGCTGCGCCGGCACCTCACCCAGATACAGCCGGCCATCGGCATCCGCCCACACAGTGATATCGACGCCGGTCAGCGAGTAAGTGTACCGGAGGAAAGTCAGATCCTTCCCCGCCACGGTGCGCTCCACTTGGTCCTTGAATTCGAGCGATGCGTCCACGCCCACGCCCGGCAAGACAATTACCGGGAACGGCTGCTTGCCGCCCTTCGCGCGTTCGTACAGGCGCACGGCCTTGCTCATCAAGGTAGGCCCGTAATTGTCGAAGAGGCGCGCGCCCGGCTTCACGTCGAACGTGGTGGTCTTTTCCTTCATGGTGCGGCTGGCGGTGGCGCCGTCGCGCACGCGCGTGGCCGTGCCGGCCGGCGCGGCTGAGGTGATCCGGTTCCAGAATCCGTCCGCGCCTACCGCGATCGAAGTGGTCACCGTCATGCTTTGGCCGCCCATCGCCAGCGTGGCGTCGTTCCGATAGGAACCGTCGGACAGCCACTTGACCTTGATCGTGCCGACGCGGTCTTCATTTGCGTACAAGTAAAAAGTGGCATCCTCGCCCGGCCCTTTCAAAGATGCCGGCTGCGCCCAAACGGCCACGGCGGAGAGCATCGAGAACGCCAGAGCGCAGCAGCGATGTGTTTGCGTCATTAGGGAAGGGTCAGCACCATCATAAGACAAACTGGCCGCCTTACGATGGCTGCTTGCCGAGACCAACTGCCGATTCCGTGTTCCAAGCATTCGACAGTTCGACATTAGTAAGAATCGTAAACTCGCCGTCGTGGGCGGCTGGGCCATGGCCGCACAGGACAAGTACAGCCTGAAAGTGCCGAATGGGCTCGCGTTCTCTGAGTTCACGGGTTACGAAGACTGGCAGGCTGTCGGCCCGAGTCACACCGACGCCCAAAACGTGATGAGACTCATCCTTGCGAATCGCGTGATGATCGACGCATACAAGGAAGGTGTTCCCGGCAATGGCAAGCCCTTCCCCGAGGGCTCCAAGATTGCGAAGATTGAGTGGAGACCGAAAAAGTTAACCGATTCCCCTTTTTCCGCAACCATCCCAGACACGGTGCCGGGCGAACTGACTGAGGCCGAGTTCATCGAGAAGGACAGCAAGAGATTCTCGGACACGCACGGATGGGGATATGGCATGTTCGACTATGACGCCGCATCCGGTACGTTCGCGCCTGGCACCTCGGCCAGCTAGCCGCCGCAGGGGCACGACGCCAAGTGCGGTGCCGCATGCCACACGCTAGCGGCGTCAAAGGATTATATTTTCACGGCCTACGCCAAAAGGTGAACGCCAATTATTCGGGAATCTTCCGCGGCCGGAGAGAGGACGGCTTCAACTCCACCACCAGCACGCCCCCCAGGATCAGCCCCGCCCCCGCCGCGGCCCGCGCGGACAGCGTCTCGCCCGTCAGCAAATACGAAGTAATCCAGGCAAATACCGGCTCCAGCATGAAGATCAGCGCCGTGCGGGTGGAAGTTGTATAGCGTTGCGCCCAGGCCTGGAAGGTAAACGCCAGCGCGGTGGCGAACAGGCCCGTGATCACGATGGCCGCCCACACCCCCGCAGTCCAGCGGATGTGCGGCGTTTCCATCCCGTGAAACAGCGACCAGGCCAACAGCGCCGCAACCCCGACCTGCGCGATGGACACCAATTCGAAGCTGGCCTTCGCGGAGTAGCGGCTCAGCACCAGAATGTGGGCGGAGTAACAGACCGCGCAGCAGACGGTCAATAGGTCGCCGCGATTCATCGCCAGCGTGGCGCCGGGCAGGGTCATGAGCGCCATGCCGCAGGTTGCCAGCAGCACGCCGCCGATCTCCGCGGTGCGGGGTCTCGTCCGATAGACCACGGCGGCGAGCAGCGGCGTCATCACGGCAGTGAGTCCGGTCAAAAACGCCGACTTCGGCGCGGTGGTGTATTGGAGGCCGATGGTTTGAAACGCGTATCCGGAAAAGAGAAAGACGCCGGCTAGCGCGCCACCCGTCAGCGACCAGCGAGGATTCCGCGGAGCGCTCCAAGAACCGCGAAACAGAACCAGCAGCGCGACAGCCGCCAACGTGAAGCGCAACGCCAGAAACAGCACCGGCGATACATCATGCAGCGCCTGCTTCACCAATACAAACGTCGCGCCCCAGACGATGGTATTCAGGACCAGCGCGGCTTCGGCGCGCCTTTGCAGGTGCTTCACTGGGCGGGGGCCGTCAACTGGGGATCGCGCAGCAGCAGGCAAAGAGTCAGCAGGATGCGCTTCAATCCCAAATCGCGGCCCTCGGGCCTAAACCATTCCTGCGCGGTATGCGCGCCGCCGCCCTGGCCGCCCGCACCGATGGAAATCGCGGGGATGCCCAGCGACATCGGAATGTTGGCGTCGGTGGACGCACAGTCCAAGTGGGAGCGGATGCCCAGGTGGCTATCCACCGCGCGCAGATAAGAGAGGATGGGGGAGTGCTCGGCCAGCGTGGCGGCGGGCCGCGCGCCGATCTCGCGAATCTTAACCGCTACTTTGCCGCCGGTGGCGCGCTGATTTTCGATTTCGAGCGCGCGCTCGATGGCCGTGGTCAGCGCATCCACCAGTTCGTCCATCTTGGCGTTGCTCTCCGACCGGATATCCACCTTGGCGCGCGCCTGCGGCGGGATGGAGTTCACGCTGGCGCCACCTTCGATGAAGCCCACATTCAGGCTGGATTTCGGGGGACCGCTCAGGCGCGCGTCGGAGAACTGCGCGATGGCGCGGCTGAGCGCGTGCACCGGATTGCCCACGCCGTAGTCGCTCCAGCTATGCCCGCCCGGACCGGTGAACATCACCTCGAAGCGGCGGCTGCCGAGCGCGCGGTTGGTGATGTGATCGGTGGACGCGCCATCCAGCACCAGAAACGCGGCGATCTTCTTGCCGAGCGGCGACTGTTTGCAGAGGTAGCGCATGCCGCTGAGGTTGCCTTCGCCTTCCTCGCCCACGTTGGCCACCAGCAGCAGGTCCGCGTGCCAGCCTTCCACGGGCGGACAGACTTTCAGCGCGCGCGCGATGGCCAGCAGGGCGGCCAAGCCCGCGCCATTATCGGAGATGCCGGGGCCGCGAAATCGCCCGTCCGGCTCCACGCCGATATCTTCTTTCACGCGCGGCGCGAGCACGGTGTCGAGGTGCGCGGTCAGCGCCACGTACGGTCCTTCGGAGTGCGCATCGGGCATGGCGACCACATTGCCCGCGCGATCGATATGGGATTCCCATCCCAGATTGCGGAATTGCGCCACCATCCATTCGGCGCGCTGTTGTTCGAGGAATGTGGGCGCGGGGACGCGGCAAAGCTGCAAGTGAATGTCGTTGATCCACTGCTTCTCGCGGGTGAACCATTGGAGGCATTCGCGCATGCCGGGCAAGTCGGCGGCTACGGTGGCGAGGTTCGAGATGGGCGCGAGGTTGGCCGCCATGCCCCTACAGTTTAGCAGGAGGCCAGCCTTGCGCCGGAATTTGTTGGACGGACGCGCCGGCGATCGTCAGTCTCACAGAATGACTTTGGGCAGAGTGCGTTCGCGAAACTCCTCCGCAAGTCTAAGGAGTTCTTCTACCTGGCCGATCGTCTGGGCGTCGACCTCAATCTCTTTTTCTGAAATCTTCAATCGCACCTTGCGACCGTACCGGGCGTGCAACCATGCGCCCACCTCTGCACAGAGCGCGGGGCCAATAGCCACGGCAAGCTTGACGCCGAAATCGCCCAAGTATGGGACCGCAGAGCCGACCGCCTCGCGTAGAGCGACCTGTGAGGAAACCTCCACATTGTGGGCCTTCAGCGACTCCGCGAACTCGGTAAGACCCCTCTGATAGTCTGGGCTGCACAACGCCGGGTCGTCCGGCGCAGGGAGTAAGGTCAGCCAAACAGATAAGGGCGGCGGTGAGATCCTGACGGAGTTGAACCGAGTATTCGGGAGGACACTGAGACGCCTGCCAATCTCATCTCGGTACTCAGTACCGCACTCGGACGACAAAAGCTTTACCTGCGCTCCCCAGTCGGCGAGGTCTTCAATGCCCCAGGTAGCCGCCGCAACCGAGTCCATGATCGCTTGGAATCGGCTCTCTGCCACTGCCGCTTCGAGACCGGGCCTAAATTGGGTGCACCATAGAACTGCGAAGCTGATCAGGAACGCCATCCTCACCGCTTGCGGAGGATGTGTGAGCCGATAAACGGCCGGCGCACCATCCAAGACAACAGGCCCGCGAACAAAAAAGAACGACGCTGCCGCAACGACAAAACACAGAAAAAGCAGCTCGTCCTGAACGTTGGCGGGCTCCGCGTCAAGCTTCAGTGCGTCCACGACAAGCAGCCGGCTGCCTCCATTAATCATGTCAGCCAAAACGAGGAATGCCGCGTAGCCATCCGCATCTATCTCGCACACCTGCCGATCTAAACTTTCGTCGTCGCCGCCGCTTACGATCTCATTCGGGAAGCCGATCCTGAGCCGCCCCTGACCAAGTGCCCATTAACATGATGGGCGTACTCATGAGACATGACGAAGAGCAGTTGAATTCGAAACAACGTTGCGAAGAGTGCCTTTACGCCGCACCGAGCCGAGATCCGATGGGTTCTAAGGACGCTTAATACGGCCTCCGACTCGCACAGCTTTTTGCTGGTGGCAACCAGTTCATCAAGCAGTGGCATGGTAATGCCGACGAAGGAGTAACGCGCCTCGCGGTCGCGGAATACGGGCGCATTCGAAATATCGGACTCAACGTAATCGAAATAAAAGGCGGATGATCCACGTGTTCGGGAACATTCCTGGGCTCATTGGCCAAGACCGCGTTGGTTTGTTCTCGCATCGCGACGAGACACGATCGCATCGGCTCGGGAAGAGCCCGCAGATCCTTTCTACCCTTATATCTCTCTTGGTCTGCCGGGCCAAGCCCCCGAAAAAACTCGTCAAATAACTCTTCTGGGCGGCGCTCCATACGTGCTCATTTTACCAATCGCGCGCCCAGCACAGTGTCATGCGACGGACTCGCGCTTAGCCGGCCGTTCCCAGGAGCCCGTCCGTGTCGGCCAGCTTGCGTGTGCGGCTCCGCGTTGCCCGACTCCCCGGCGGCGCCGGAGGCTGGTCCTAGCTAGGCACCGACCATTTGCCATATGGCGCGGCATGCGAAGGCCGAGGCATCCGGATTCCTTTGGTGAGCAACTGGAACCCCACGCCGTTGGCTGCAGGTAGCAGGGCGAATATCGTTGACCCACTGCTTCTCGCGGCGCGCGCCACTGGAGGCGCTCGCGCATGCCCGGCAGGTCGGCGCTATCCCGGTGAGGTTGGAGATGGGCGCGAGGTTGGCCGCCGTGCCGCTACAGTTCAGCAGGGGACGTGGCGCACGCATTCGTGCGAGATGCCACTTAGCTTTCGCAAAAATGGGGCGGCTCTCCGCCGGACTTGGCCGCCTGATAGGCGGCCTGCAGCCAAGATTGGCCGCCCCACAAACTAACTAGTACCGTTCCCCGCCGCCGGATGCGTGCGTACGCGGCGCTTCGGTTACGTGCTGGCTCTGCAACCAGGTGTTCAATTCCTTCTCGGCCTGTTCCCGCCTCATCCCGTAGCGTTCCTGCAACTTCCCGAGGAACTGGTCTTTTTTACCGGCGATGACCTGAATGTCGTCGTCGGTCAGCTTGCCGAACTTCTCCTTAACCGATCCTTTCAGTTGATTCCATTTGCCTTGCAATTCGTCTGAGTTCATGATGTAAAAACCTCCAGTGGGAGATAAGCAGGCGGCATACCCTTGTGCCGCCGTTCACTCTGGTCCTGCTGTGGGACGGACTGTGCGAGTTGCTACAATCCATGTAAGGAGTCACATGAAACGAACCCTCGCAGTATTCGCCGGCCTTTGTCTGCTGGCGCCCACCGCCATGCTCGCGGCCACCAATCCCGCGGGACTGTGGGAAGGCACACTCGCGACGCCCAATGGAGACATTGGGTTCGCTTTCAACATACATCGCGATGGCGACAAGTGGGCCGTGGAACTGGATGTTCCGATGCAAGGCTTGTCCGGACTGCCGCTCAACGGCGTGAAGGTGGAGGGCGCCGCGATCGGCTTTCCGATGCCCGGCGCGGGCGACCCGCATTACGACGGAAAGCTCTCCGACGACGGCAAAAGCATCACGGGCACTTTCAACGTAGCGGGCCAGCAGATCCCGCTGAACCTGAAGTGGAAATCGGAGCCGCGGGCGGTGGAAAAAGCGGGTCCGGCCAACGCCGGCGATGTGCAGATTCTGGAGGGCGTATGGGAGGGCGCGCTGGACGCGGGCGGCACCACGCTTCACATTCGGTTCAACTTCACCAAGAACGCCGATGGCAGCATCGCGGCCACGTTCGTCAGCGTGGATCAAGGCGGGAACGATCTGCCGGTCAACAGCATTGCGCGCACGGGCGATACCGTGAAGCTGGAGATGAAGGCGCTCAGTATTTCCTACGAGGGAACGTTGAACAAAGACGCTTCCGCGATGACCGGGACGCTGACACAGGGCGGGTCGCCCATAACGCTGAATATGCAACGTAAGCCCATCGAGAAGAAAAACTGAGCGACGTCGAAAACCTGCGGGAAGCGTGGCTGCGCGGGCCTTTGCCGAACGTGCACCCTGCGCTCGCGGCCGCGCTATACGGGTTTCAGCAGACGCGCGAGGATCTGGCACGGCACACCGCGGGGCTCACGGCGGGCGAAGTGTGGGCGCGTCCGCATGGACTGGCGCCGTTGGGCTTTCATCTCCGGCACATCGCGGCGAGCGTGGATCGCCTGACCACTTATCTGGAAGGGCGGCATTTGGACGCTGCGCAAATGGCCGCGCTGGCGGCGGAGATGGAGCCGGGCGCAAGCCTTGAAGAGTTGTTGGGAGAGGTCGATCGCACGCTGCGGCGAGCCGAGGGAGTGATCCGCGCGATCGATCCGGCGACGTTCGCAGAACCGCGCTGGGTAGGACGAAAGCGCTTGCCGACGACGATAATCGGACTGCTGGTACACATCGCGGAACATACGCAGCGTCACCTGGGACAAGCGATCGCCGCCGCGAAACTGGCGCGCGCATTCTAGCCGGCAATTGTGGGGCGGCCAATTGTGGCCGCAGCCGCCTTTCAGGCGGCCAAGCCGGCTGAAAGCCGACTGCGGGCAGAATTGCCCGCCCCACATTCTGTGTCTTCTGACTTCTGTCTTCTCTTGTTCGTGCCATAATCGAATCAGATGTCACAACCCCTGCTGGGCATGGAACTGACCGACATTCGGGAAGCTCTGGGGCCCGGCCATCCGCAGTTTCGCGCCAAACAAGTCTACACCGCTCTGTATCGGCAAAGAGTCGCCGACCTGGCACAGGTTTCCACGCTGCCCGCCGCGCTGCGGCAGAAACTCGGAGGTGCGCAACGTGTGGGACTACCGGAGGTCGCGCAGCGTTACGAATCTGCGGACGGCACGCGGCGGTATCTGCTGCGCCTGGAAGACGGGCGCACGGTGGAAACCGTGCTGATGCCCGAGGAGGGGCGCGACACCATCTGCATATCGAGCCAGGTGGGCTGTCCCGTCGATTGCAAGTTCTGCATGACCGCGCTGATGGGCCTCGAGCGCAATCTCACCGCCGGCGAAATCGTAGGGCAGGTGCTGCTGGTGGCGCGCGACAACGGCCTGTTGGAGGACTCCACGCGGCTGAACATCGTGATGATGGGGCAGGGCGAGCCGCTGCTGAATCTGGCGAACGTGGTGAAAGCTACGCGCCTGCTGACGGATGTGGAAGGTGTCGGAATTCCGCAGCGGCGCATTACGGTGTCGACCGCCGGCATCATTCCGAAGATCGAAGAACTGGGGCGCGAGCCAGTGCGGCCCAGGCTGTCGATCTCGTTGAACGCGTCCACGGAAGAGATGCGGCAGGATCTGATGCCCATCACGCGGAAGTATCACTTGCAGGATTTGTTGGCGGCGTGTAAGGCTTATCCGTTGCGACCTTGGGAGAAGCTGACTTTCGAGTATGTGCTGCTGAAGGGCGTGAACGACACCGACGCCGACGCGCGGCGCGTGGTGCGGCTGCTGGCGAATCTGAATGCAAAGGTCAACCTGATCGCGCTGAATCCGGGTCCGGGCATTCCGTTCGAGACGCCCGATGCGGAGCGGGTCTTGAGCTTTCAGGCCATCGTGCGGCGGTCGATGGGATGCTTTGTGCGCAAGCCGCGCGGGCTGGATATTTTCGCCGCGTGCGGGCAGTTGAAGCGGAACGAGATAGCGCCCTGAAGTTGCAGGCAACATTAGCTGCAACTTGACCGGATTTACAAATCCTTACAAATAACCGGCCGCAGCCCCGGAGCCGTCGTGACATACTCGATCCATGGCGATCACGATCTCGGGGCGAATCCTGGTCTGTCTGGCTTACGCGTCATCCGCAGCCATAGCGCAAGCGCCCGCGCAGACTACCTACGCTGAATCCGTGGTGCACAACTTCGTGACCGCGCCGACCGGGGCGAACCCCAGCGGCAACATGCTCCGCGACGCCGCCGACAACATCTACGGGACCGCTGAAAACGGCGGCGCGTACGACCAGGGCGTGGTGTTCAAGTTGGATGCTACGGGCCGCCTGAAGGTGCTTTACAGCTTCACCGGCCATGCCGACGGCCGCAGCCCGCGGTCGGGCGTGGTCGGTGACGCCCGAGGCAACCTCTATGGGACCACTTACTTTGGCGGCACGGCGGACATGGGCGTGGTGTACAAGCTGGATCCCGCCGGCAATGAAACAGTCCTGCACAGCTTCACGGGCAAGGCCGATGGGAAGGCGCCGTACGCCGGTGTCTTGCTTGATCCCGCGGGGTATATCTACGGCACCACTTACTATGGCGGCGCCGGCGACTCCGGCGTGGTGTACAGGCTGGATCCGGCCGGCCATTACACGGTGCTGTACGCTTTCAGGGGCGGCGCCGATGGACGCAGTCCGTACGCCGGTTTGACCCGCGACGCGGCGGGCAACCTCTACGGAACTACTGAATTTGGCGGCGGCGTCGCCGATTGCAGTTACTTCGGCTGCGGTGTCGTATTCAAGGTGGATACGAACGGCAAGGAAACCGTGCTATACCATTTCACTGGCGGGGCCTCCGACGGGGTATGGCCCCTCGCCGGAGTCATCCGCGATGCGGCCGGCAACCTCTACGGAACTACCGTCCAGGGCGGCACTGGGGACGCCCTGGGCACAGTGTACAAAGTGGATACGGCCGGTCGGGAGACAGTTCTGTATTCCTTTACAGGCGGAGGCGCTGGGGGCTACCCTAGCCCGGGAAACCTGATCCGCGACGAGGCAGGCAACTTCTACGGAACCACTTCCGGAGACGGAGCCGGTAGCTTTGCGGGCCTGGGTGTGGTGTACGAGCTGGATGCGTCCGGCCAGGAGACCGTACTTTACACTTTTGCGGGCGGCGCCGCCGGGAGCCAACCTGAGGCAGGGGTGATTCGCGACTCGGCAGGCAATCTTTATGGCGCCGCGAACGGCGGCACATCTGGAGCCGGCATCGTGTATAAGGTGGATCCGGCCGGCGAGGAGACGCTGCTCTACGCGTTCCCGGGGGGCCTCGGATCCAGCCCCAAGGCGGGTGTGATCCGCGACCCGTCCGGCAACTTTTATGGGACTACTCCCACAGGCGGTCCATCGAACGCGGGCACCGTGTACAAACTGGACGCGGCGGGGCACTACACGATGCTTTACGGCTTCACGGGCGGCGCCGATGGGTCCGGCCCGATGGCAGGTGTGATCCGCGACGCCGCAGGCAATCTCTATGGGACTACGGAGTATGGCGGCGCGTCGGGAGATGGCGTGGTGTACCAGGTGGATCCGTCCGGACACGAAGCGGTGCTTTACAGCTTCACGGGCTTCGCCGATGGGGCGTGGCCGACGGCGGGTGTGATCCGCGATGCGGCGGGCAACCTTTATGGCACCACATCTTATGGCGCGGGGGGCGGAGGCGTGGTGTACAAAGTGGATCCGTCCGGACACGAGACCGTGCTACACACGTTCGCTGCCGGGGCCGGGGGGTTCGGCGTATACGCGGGCGTGATCGCGGACCCGGTCGGCAACTTGTACGGGACCACTTGCTGCGGCGGCGCGGGCGAGGGCGTGGTCTATAAGTTGGACCCGTCCGGAGAGGAAACCGTGCTGTACAATTTCACGGGCGGGTCGGAGTCCGGAATGCCGACTGCGGGCGTGATCCGCGACGCGGAAGGCAACCTGTACGGGACATCCAACTACGATGGCGGCGGCTCCGGCGGCGTGGTCTTCAAGCTGGATTCGGCTGGCAATTTTGCGATACTGCATTCCTTCACGGGGGGCGCCGATGGGAGCGACCCGGATGCAGGGGTGATCCGCGATTCGGCGGGCAATCTGTACGGGACCACTTTCGGCGGCGGCATAAACGGCGAAGGCGTGGTGTACAAGTTGGATCCGGCCGGCGAGGAGACGCTGCTCTACGCCTTCACTGGGGGCGCCGATGGGGGCAAGCCCTACGCCGGACTGATCTTCGACCCGGCCGGCAACCTTTACGGGACCACTACCGCGGGCGGGACGGACGCTGTCGGGGTGGTGTTCAAGCTCACGCCACAGTAGCGGCGGCGCATGGCGCCACCCTACTTCGGCTGTGCCAGCCGGCCCTCGAACAAGATTGCGCCGCTGGTGGTATCGCGGATGAAGAACGCGAATGGATGGTCCGCGCGAAAGACCGTCTGCTCCTCTCGCCGCATCGCCAGCGCGTGAACGGCAATGCCAGTGGCCGCCGCCGCTTCCGTGCCTTCTTCGGACACTTCCACGAACGCCTTGTGCACCACATTGCCCACGGAGAGGTCGCGGCTGCCGTCGATGCCTGAGAAATCGGCTGTCCTGGAGAAAGCGTCCGCCATGCCCATGCGCGACAGCATGTCCCGCAGCGAGAACGACGATTCGGCGCGAAACTTCGGGATGGCGGTCTCGACTTTACGGCTGGCCAGCGCGCCGAGCCATGCGGAAAGCGTCTCAGGCCTGAGAGACCGTTCCAACTCGGCCAGTCCGTCGTTAGCCTTCGGCAACAAGATGTCGAACACAATCGGCGTGCCCTGATATTTCATCTCCAGAATCTGCGCTTGCGGCGTCTCGCCATACATCAAATCGGACTTCTGGCGCATGAACATCGCGTCCACCGTGCGGCCTCCGCCAAGTTGGAAAGGTTCCGCGCGGGTGTTTTTGGGGTCGAACGGCAAGCGCCACTTGCCATAGAAATAAATCGCGCTGGTCAGCACCAGGCGCGTGGCGGCTTCAATCGAACCGGGCGCGAACAAGTCCTGAATCCGGTCGTTGGTGTGCTGCGCGGTCCAGGAATTGATGGTCTGGCGCGCCTGTTCCGTGTTCGCCCGGAAATCGAGCGGGCTAAGCGGCGATTGGTAGAGCGTGCGGATGGTCCGCTCGAATTCGGATTCGATCGGGAAGCCTTGCTGTACCCAGAGGCCGTTGGCGATGGCCAGTTGGTTGCCGCCTCCGTTGGCTTGTTTCGTGAGTTCGGCCGCCAGCGCCGCGACGGCGGCGTGGTACGCGGGGCCTGGATGAAGCTGATCGAGTGTGGCCGCGATTCCGGCGGCGGTTTGCCCGCGCGCGCCATCCAGCAGCATGGATAGCGCGGTCGAGATGCTGAAGGGCGACAGAATCAGGTTGCCGTCCTTTAGGGCGAGCTGCCGGTAGGCAGAGGACGCAAACCGATTCATGCCCGGAGTTACGTCGCTCGAAGCGAGCAGCGCGCCCGCCAGGAGAAACGGGATAGTCAAGGTAAGGTGATGTGTCATGAGAGGGCCTTAACTTCATCATGCCGCAAACTGTGCCTCCCTTTCAGATGACAGGGGTACCAGGACCCCTTGTCACCGCCGCCGCCGACAGGTATGATTGGCGACAGGAGGGAACCATGCTCGTGATCGACCGCCGAAAATTCATCGGGTTGCTGGCCGCCAATTCCGCCTTTCTGGCTGCCGCTAAGGCATCCGTAAAGCCGTCCTACCATGTGGGCGTCGGCTACTCCACCGATTCGTACACCGCCGCCTCGGTGGCACTGTCCGCTTGCGGGCAGTTTCCCGCCAGCCTTGCCGGGCAGACGGTGGTGATCAAGCCCAACCTGGTGGCTCCCCTGCCCGCATCCTCCGGCGCCACGACCGATCCACTGGTCGTGCAGGCCATCGTGGATCTCGCGATCGCGGCAGGCGCGACCCAGATTCTCATCGTCGAAGCCGCACCGCCCGGGAAGCCTTCGAACTTCGATGTGTGCGGTTATACGACGGTTTTCGCGAGTTATCCGCAAGTGCAACTGGTGGATCTGCGCACGGGGACCTACGTTTTGACTCCCGTGCCCGGCGGCGGTTACGCCTACCAATCGATGTGGGTGCCGTCGCTCGTGCTGCAGCCGGAGACTTACTTTATCAGCGCCGCCAAACTGAAGACGCACACGGACGCGGTAGTCACGCTGTCCATGAAGAATCTGGTCGGGCTGGCTTCCGAGACAGCCTACGCTCCGCCAGTGGCCGCGAACTATCCGCGCCACGATTTGCATATGCGCGGCATCGATCTATCGATCATGGATTTGAACCTGGTGCGGCCGGTCGACTTCGCGGTGATCGACGGCGTTTGGGGTATGGAAGGCCAGGGCCCCACGCACGGGACGCCGGTGGCTGCGAATGTGGTACTGGCCGGCCTGAATCACGTGGCGGTGGACCGGGTGGGGCTGAACGTGATGGAGATTTCCCAAAACGAAGTGACTTATCTGACCTATGCGGCGCAGGCGGGCCTGGGGCCGGCGAATACCAAGAACGTCACCCTGCTGGGCGATACCTACACTCCGTACCATTTCGTCCCCGCAATCACACCTCCGGAGTTGTTTCAACCGGTCGCGTCGCCAGGCACCATCTCGATTTCGGCGGGCCAGTCGACCGACGTCACCTACAAGATCAAGCCCGCCTGTTATACCAGCGCCACAATCATACAGGATAGCGATGTCACGCCCACCGTAGTCCCTGTGCGGACGCTGCACGGCTTTAAGCATGTAGCCGCGCCTGGAGAAACCGTAACCTGGAACGGGCGGGACGATGCCGGGTCGCCCGTCGCGCCGGGAACCTATCTGGCACAGATCCAAGCCAAACCTACCGGTTCCAGCACGTTGATCAACTACGCGGTGGGCAGGATCACGGTAACTTCGTAAGAGGACAGAAGCCGGAAGACAGAAGTCAGCCCAGCCACCGGCGGGGCCGGATTAAACAAGGGTGTGACTTCTCAGAATGTGGGGCGGGCAATTCTGCCCGCAGCCGGCTTTTCAGCCGGCTTGGCCGCCTGAAAGGCGGCTGCGGCCACGATTGGCCGCCCCACAACTGCCTCCCTGTAGAATCAGCGGGTTGGAAGGGAGTCACAGATCAGAATGCCTCAGCGCGCTGGTACCCACTCTCTGGCGCCATCGATCGCTTTTGGGATTTGCGGCACAACCGCGATCCCGACCGGAATCCACGCGCAGAACGCGCCGTCTCCAACACGACAAGCATCCATCGGGTTCGCCAACACACGACGGGTCACCGCGTCCAAGGCGTCTATTTCTTTCGCGGCGGCCACCGCCATGTCGTGATCGGCCTGGCTCGCACGCACTAAGTAAATGAGCCGCACGTGCCGCACACCGCGGGGCAACCGGAACAAGTGTGCCACTGGATGCAGCTGCGGAGTGGTGCGGCCGTCGCGCGTGGTTTCCGCCGACACGAACTCCAGGCCGTGCCGCGCCTTTACCGCATAGTAAGCCACTTCGTAGCCTAGAAAGTCGTCTCCCGCCGATAGCGTGATAGTGCTGCCGCTGGTCGTTTCATCGGTGAAACTGAGACGATAGCCGCCGGACTTGAGTATGGGAGTCACCACGCGCAGCCGCCATCCAGGCTCAAGGTCGATGTAGCCGGGGCTGACGGGCTGGAGCGTGGCGACTGGGACGCGCGGGTGGCTGGCGGCGCACCCGGTGAGCACGCATGCCAACACCAGGCTAATGGGGGGCGCGGCGTGTGAGCGCCATCTTCGGCTGGCCCCTGCTCGCGGACACGCCTCGACATCAGCAATCGGACGCCTTCTTCCGATTGGTGAGACATGTGGCATTTTACCTCTGCCGGCTTTGCCCCAGGCGCGGGCACGCCGCCACACCATCCCGCGCACGGCGGCTCGCACCCCCGCACGGCATCCCGCAATTCGACAATCGGACTGGACACTCGGACGGTCCAAGCGGCCCCAAGAAGTAGCCCATGCGGACAAACGACCGTATTGTAACGAATTGCCTGGTTACTTCACTATACTATGAGGGGAACAACTTGCGCGGGTTGGCGAACGTGGGTTTCAAATGCTCGCTAGCGGGTCAGTTTGGGGTACGTTCGTTTGTGGGTCGGGCAATCCGGCCGGCGAATGCGCTTTCCAGCGCGTCCGATGGCGGAAACCCGCTCTTCCAAAGGTGCCGCTGTGGATTATTTCGCTGAGATCGCCTTCAAGGACGACGTCGCCGAGGCAGTCAACCGGCTCGATCAGCGGCCTGACGCGCCGCCGCAACACCTGCTGAAACCTCCGTTGTGCGATTTGGGCGCCAAAGTTCCGACGATCTGGCGGGCGGAACTAACCAACTGGTTCTACCATGAGCCGGAGTTTGCGGCTGCCGTGTGGGAAGAGCTGCGGTACTGTCGGGAGCAACGGGAGCGGGTCGCGCGGGCCGCGGTTACCCTGGTGGAACTTCGACCGCGATGGGCGTCGTTCTTGGAGGACTATTCGCCGGAACAGGCGAAACGCACGGCAGGCTTCTTCCCCAACCTGCGGGCCTTCTGGGTGCAAGCGGTCGCGCTTAAGCACGGTCATGGGATCGGTCCGGAAGAAGGCCACGAGCAGGCAATCCGCGGGTTGGCAGCCGCGCTGCGACCCAAAGGACCGCGCGGGCCGGAACCGGAGCCCGCGCATCGATTTATGCAGGACCTCAGCGAGGCGGCTGACATCGCCTATAACCCACCTGCCTTCATCGCCAACCTGTTGGTAGAGAAGGAGTCCTCCCAGTGGAACGCGCTCAACTGGTCCTCTCGAGTGGGGCCGGAAGGGCGGCGCTGGACACCCGACGAATTGGTGGAAAGCCACAATTTGATTGCAAGCCGCGAACAGCTCCTGGATTTGGCCGCAAAACACGCCGTTCCGGTGCCATTCGCGATCGCCCATGGAGGGGAACTGAGCCAGGTGGGAGACACGCGCGGCGAAACCGGCAGAACAGCGGCGTACGCTAAGGCGGCGGAAGCGCTGGACCCAAACGGTCCCGCGTGCAACTGCTCGAAGGAGAACAAGGAAGCGCCGATTCCAGACGCCTCGCCCATGCGGCGGGCGCTCTCGCAGAACCTGGTCGGCCTGGCCTTTTCGGGTGGCGGCATTCGTAGCGCGACCTTCAACCTGGGAGTACTCCAGGCGCTGGCGAAACTCGATGTGTTGCGCCATTGCGACTACCTTTCGACGGTTTCCGGAGGAGGATACATCGGAAGCTGGTTTAGCGCCTGGATGTATCGAGAGGGTGAGCGCATCCGCGACTCCCCGGACCCACCGAACGATCCAGCCGCCGTGCTCGATGAAATGCGCCTCCGGCTATCGCCGAACCGCAGCCCGAACCCGCTCGCTCCGCGGGTCAGGCCGATCCGGTATTTGCGGGAGTTTAGCAACTACCTGACGCCGAAAACAGGATTCTTTAGCGCCGATACATGGACCATGGCGGCGATCTACCTCCGCAACCTGCTCCTCAATCTTTTGGTGCTCATTCCTCTACTTGCGGCCGGGCTGCTGATACCACGCGCCATTTTCGAATTGACGGTCTGTCTCCACAGCGAAAATAGGGCCGCCTTATGGGTGCCGGCGATCATGGCGGTCTTGCTGCTGATTTCAGCCTGGGTGCTGACCCGGAACTTGCGCCGGGCAACGCCTCCGCGGGAGGCGTCCGATCGGGACGACCCGCGGCAACGTAGCCCGCAGGGGGACGAACCCGTTCCCTGGTATTCCCGGCAAGGGTGGATTCAGATCAGCGTTGTGGTGCCGCTGCTCGCGGTTGCATGGCTCACGGCCAGCAGTTACTGGCTGGCACTGAACGGCCGATGCATCGCACTTGGTTACCACATCCTCCTTTACTGGTGCGACAAGTGGAGTTTGGCGACGCTCTCGGCGATCCTGCCGCACGACCCCTATAGTGCGGCCATATACGCTGCGGGCGCAGTCGCGGTAATCGTTTTTTGGGTGTTTCTCACGGCGCGCAATCGGGGATCGCGCTGGCTGAAGGGGAAGGAGGTCTGGCTTGCGCTGGCGACCGCGGTGGCAGCCAGCGCACTCCTGACCGGGCTTCTGGTGTGGAGTCTGGAACTCCTGGCTGGAATCGCGAACAGCGCGGCGCCGTGGGAGACCTTTGTCCAACAGTCTTGGCGCGCGTCCGCGGCCTTGCTGGTTGTGGTGACGGCCGTGTTCGCGATCGGGTTGGCCATCTGGTGGCACAAGAGGTTAAAGAAGTTGGCGCGCCCCGGGATGTCGGCATCTATTCTGGCCTCCGCCGCGGCCACCCTGGTGGCGTGCGCGCTGTGGGTGCTTGGCCGAGCTCTGCACCTTCTCGCAGCAAGCGGGCTTGCGCGGGCGGTGAGCCGTGCCTGGCCGGAGGATGCCCTCACCGCGACCAGTATGTCCGCGGCGGTTGTGCTGTTCGTGTTTCTGACGATCTTCGCGGCTACTCACGGGTTCACGGACTGTTGGCCCAAGCGCTGGCGTCGCTCGCGCGCCATTGGATCGCTAGCGCTCGCGCTGGCCGGCTCCGGTGTGGCCGCCTTCTGCGCATTCTGGGCGCTGGGTAAGCTCCTTGACTCGTTCGGTGGCGCGAAGGGATTTTGGTATACCGTTGCGTTCGGCACGCCTCTCACGCTGTCCGTCTTCGCCTTAGTCGTTGTGATACAACTCGGTCTCTTGGGAATCCACTTTCCGGACGAGCAACGCGAATGGTGGAGCCGCCTGCGGGCATGGACGCTGATTTACTCGGCCGCTTGGACGGGACTGTTCCTGTTGGCGGTGTTTCCGAAGGTGTGGGTGGACGGCTTAGCGGAAGCGGCGCCGAACTGGGGTGGACCGGGCGCCCTGGCACTGTGGGCCGCGTCCACGATCGCGGGTGTAAAGACGGGCGCCAAAGCTGCCGCGGCGGAGAAGAAGGCCCACGAGACTGCAGCGCCGGGTCCCCCGGACGTAGCCGCAATGCAGGGGAAGGCCATGAGCGCCACCGCCCTCAAGGCTATTGCCACGATCGCCCCCTACATATTCATGATCGGGTTGCTGGCATTCCTCTCGCTGGTCATTTATTGGACGGTGCAAGCCGCGTCAGGCAGAAAATGCTATTACGACACGCCGACCTGCTATTGGGCCGGGCTGACGGCATATCACAACTGGCGGCTCGCGGTGGCGGCGATTGGGCTTGCGGGTCTTTCCACGCTGATTTCGTGGCGCATAGGCGTCAACGAGTTCTCGATGCACCATTTTTACAAGAACCGCCTGGTCCGCTGTTATCTGGGGGCGTCGCGGTGGCAGGAAAGGAACGCGGACTGGTTCACAGGGTTCGATTCGGCCGACGATATCCGCCTAAAGAATTTTGACCGCGGCGGAAAAGGCCCGCCGGCCTATCGGTACGCCGGACCGTACCCGATTATTAACGCGGCACTCAACCTGGTGGCGGGGGAAGATTTGGCGTGGCAGGAGCGCAAGGCGACCTCCTTCACCTTCACGCCGAAGTACTGCGGCTACGACGTGGACCGCGCGGTGCTGACTCCGGACAAACGCGAAAACTGGCCCGACGCGTACGCTCCCACCCGTGCGTACATGTCGGACAACCTGGGGCCGCTGCTGGGAACCGCGATGGCGATCTCCGGCGCCGCCGCAAATCCAAACATGGGCAAGATTACCACGCCGGCCTCGGCGTTCCTGATGACGGTGTTCAACGTACGGCTTGGCTGGTGGCTTCCCAATCCCCGCCGCAAGGGATGGATCAAGCCGACACCGAAGCTCGGAGTCACCTACAGCGCGCTGGAATTGTTCGGCCTCACCGACGATACGAAACAGTTTGTTAACGTGTCCGACGGCGGACATTTCGAGAACCTGGGCGTTTACGAACTGATCCGGCGGGGCTGCCGATTCATCATAGCGTGCGACGCCGGCCAGGACGGCTCTTTCGGGATGGAAGATTTGGGTAACCTGATCCGGAAATGCCGGACGGACTTCGGAGTAGAAATCGACATCTCCATCGACCGCATTCGTGACCGCGATAGGCACGGATGGAGCAACGCACATTGCGTGGTCGGCACCATTCGTTACCCGGGGGTAGCAAAGCACTGCCGGCATGGACGCGTCCTTTTAGACAGTGGAGGCATGCCGGTGACCGAGGATGGACTTCTGATCTACCTGAAGCCCTCGATTTCGGGCGACGAGCCATACGACGTTCTGGAGTATTACAAGCGGGTACCGGAGTTCCCGCACGAAACGACCGCCGACCAGTGGTTCAACGAAAGCCAGTTCGAAAGCTACCGCCAACTGGGGCTGCACATCGCAGAGACGGCATTCCGACGGTATCGCGAACGGGATGACGAACCCGTCTACCCGCCGGATCTATTCGAGCGTTTGCGCCGGTTCTGGTATCCGCCCAGTCCCAAAATCGCCGATTACTCGAACGAGCACACGCTGGAATATTCGCGGATCATGGAACTGGTGAGGTCGGGCGAAGATTTGAGGTTCCTCGATTCCGTGCTATTCGAAGATATCAAGAGGCTCGGACTTGGAGCGTCGCAGCGGGACGAGTTCTATGTTTGCAATGCGCTGATCCAACTGATGGAGAACGTCTATGCCGATCTCGACCTGGAACAAAGCTACGCCCACCCGCACGTCGGCGGCTGGATGAGGGTGTTTCAGCACTGGGCGAGGCAGCCCGCCTTCGACCGCACGTGGCAGCGCAGCAAGGGCACGTACGCCGAGCGGTTCCGCAACTTTTACAACGATCGCCTGGTGAACGGGGACGGCGAGTGAGCGTGCCATAAACGGGAGCATCTCTTGCCATGGCGGCCGGCGCGATGGCGCCTGGCACGCCCGTATCGCCGCCCAACGCGTGCGGCACGATGGAATCGTCCGAATCCGCTCCAGGATCTCCGGCACCCGGATGTATCCGTTTAGCAGCGCTGGATTCAGCCCCGAATGTGTAGCCGGCCGCCGAGAGCTATCTCACCAGCCAGACCGCTCCGCACGCCAGGCCGGAACCGATCAGCGCGCCCGCCAATACGTCACTCAAGAAATGCATCCCCAGCAGGATGCGCGACAGCGCGATGCTGCCGGCGCAGAATAGCAATCCAGGCAACAAGCCCGGATAGAATGCCGCCAGCGAAAGCGCCACCGCGAAGGCGGTGATGGTATGGCCGGAGGGGAAGGAGAAGCGGTCGGGCGGCAGCAGTTTGGCCCAGCAGTGCGGCTCGATCGCGCAAGGGCGCTTGCGATTGGTGCGCTTCTTCAGAAAGAGGAACGCCGCGATTCCCAAGCCCGCCGCGATACCCGCCGTGCCCGCGGCCGCGAAGCGTTCCCGGCCGCCGAACAGCAGGATGACGACGCCCATGGCGTACCACAGCCAGCCATCGCCGCCGCGCGTGGCGCAGATCATCCACACTCGGATCCAGCGCGGCGCCGGCCAGCGATGCACGCGGCGCATCAGGTTGTAATCGCGGGCTGTAATGAACTCCAACACCATCCCACCTTAACTTATAGTCCCATAATCCTACAGGAACATGACATTTGTGCGAAATCTTGGTGAAATCAAAGGTATGAAAAAGCTCGATTTCATTTACTTCGATGCCGGCGGCGGGCATCGCAGTGCGGCCATGGCATTGCAGCAGGTGATTGCGCAACAAGGCCGGCCGTGGGAGATCCGCATGGTGAACCTGCAGGAACAGCTCGATACCCTGGATATCTTCCGCCGCATCACCGGCATCCGCCTGCAGGATTATTACAATCTGATGCTGAAGAAGGGTTGGACACTAGGCTCCGGCGAGCTTTTGAAGGGACTACATATTGTGATCGGCATGTTTCAGCCCAAACTGGTGCGGCTGTTACGCGATTTTTGGCGCGCGGGCCAGCCGGACATGGTGGTGTCGTTGATCCCCAATTTCAACCGGGCATTGAAGCTGAGCTTGCAAGCCGCGCTGCCGGGCACGCCGCTGGTGACTATCCTGACGGATATCGCCGACTATCCGCCGCACTTCTGGATCGAGCGGCAGGAGCAGTATCTGATCTGCGGATCGGACCGCGCGGTGGCGCAGGCGCAAGAATTGGGACATACGGCGGGCCGCATCTTGCGCGCATCCGGCATGATCCTGAACCCGCGTTTCTATGAACCGATTGACGCCGATCGCGGCGCGCAAAGACAGCGCCTGGGGCTTGACCCGCATTTTCCGACGGGCTTGGTGCTTTTCGGCGGGGAAGGCTCGGCGGTGATGCTCGAAATCGCGCGCCGCCTGGAAGCCGCGGCGCGGCCGCTGCAATTGATCCTGATCTGCGGCCGCAACCAGAAATTAGCCGCCACGCTACGCGCCACGCCGGCGCGCATTCCGATGTTCGTGGAAGGCTTCACCCGCGAGGTGCCCTATTACATGCAACTCTCGGACTTCTTCATCGGCAAGCCGGGACCGGGCAGCATCAGCGAGGCCATCGCCATGAAGTTGCCGGTGATTGTGGAGCGCAACGCTTGGAACCTTCCGCAGGAGCGCTATAACTGCGAGTGGGTGCGGGAGCAGGACGTGGGGCTGGTGTTACCCAATTTCCGAGGAATCGGGGCCGCCGTCGGGGAACTGCTGGAGCCGGCCACCTACGCGCGCATGCGGGCCAACGCGGCGAAGCAAACTAATCGCGCGGTATTCGAGATTCCGGATATGTTGGAGGCGATCCTGGCAGGAAACCCGACTCGCGGTTGAGCGGGGTATCATAGGTTCAGTGTCTTTATGATTACGCACGTGCGCGCGCGGAATTTCAAGAGCCTTAGAGATGTTGACGTTTGTATCGAATGGTCCAACATGAGTGATCGCATTTCGACTAGCACCCCCGGGGCAGCGAAGAAACTGCAACACGCGGGCTGTGAATCGGTCCTCGTGGAGCGCAGAGACATAAAGGTCTAGCCACCGCGGGACAGACTTGCCGGTGGCCGCGCCACCGAGCCCACAGACCGTGTAGGCGGCTGGCTCTAGCGGAATCCAGGTCCACGTCTCGAATTACTTCGTAACGCGGAAGAAAAATGGATCGATCGACGGCGCCACCTGCTGCCCCTTCAAGTCCAATAAGCGTCGCGTCGGAAAATCGTGGTTCCGCTGGAACTTGACGCTGTTGGGGAAATTGTCGAGGTCCGGCGTGTTGTTCGCACAAAACACTCCGTAGTAGTTGTCGCCTACACTTAGGCGTCGTAAATAAATAAACTTTACATCTGCAATCTTAATGTGTTATCACGTTGGGTATGGACGCAGATGCCCAAC
>Ga0302326_10007480_pt1 | contig 24281 bp, 22 predicted proteins | sample Palsa_T0_3_FD_202264 | JGI IMG/M metagenome (GOLD analysis project Ga0302326, IMG submission 202264) | Peat permafrost microbial communities from Stordalen Mire near Abisko, Sweden - Palsa_T0_3 | ecosystem: Environmental > Terrestrial > Soil > Palsa > Peat permafrost | place: Sweden: Abisko... | reverse complement strand
CGGCGGCGACGCCTTGGCTCTCGGCATGGCGGCGATGGGCCTCGATTTCCTCGTGGGGTACACCGGCCGTGTGTCGTTCGGGCAGGCGGCCTGGCTGGCGGTGGGCGCGTTCGCCGGCGGGTACCTGTTCCTGCACGGGTGGGATGTGATCACCGGGACGTTGGCGACGATCGGCATTCTCATCGTCCTGTCGGCGGTGATGGGCGCCGTCGCGACGATCACCGGCGGGCTGGCGTTCGCGATCGTCACCTTGGCGGAGGGGGTGATCATCTACACGATCATCAACCACCTCGGGATCCTCGGAGCCGGCGTCGGACTGTTCGGGATCCCACTGCCCAAGATCGCCGGACAGACATGGCTGGGCAGCCAGCGGAGTCTGTTCCTGCTCGCCTTCGTGCTGGCGTTGATCTGTTACGTCGCCGTGCGGGCATTGGTTGCCGCTCCGGCCGGGCGATTCTGCCAGGCGATCCGCGATGACGACATGCGAGCCAGGTCGATCGGCGTCGAGGTCCAGCGCTACCAGATACTGGCGTTCGTGGTGTCGTCCGTGGTCGCGGGGATCGGGGGCATTGCGTTCGTCGTGCTCAACGGTGGGGTCCAGCCGTCGCAGGGCGCATGGGACCAGTCCGGCTTGATCCTGGTGATGCTGATCATCGGCGGCACGCGCACGCTGTATGGAGGCTTCATCGGCGCGTTCATCTACGTGTTCGCCCAGAACTACCTGACCCAGAGTTTCGCCAACGACTGGCAGATCTATCTGGGCGCGATCTTCGTCCTGATCGTTCTCGTGCTGCCGGGCGGGCTCGTCGGTGGCGTGCGACTCGCCCTGAGCGCGTTGGTCCCAGGCGGGGGCCAGCGGCGGCGACACAGCCGAGCGAGACCCGATCCAGATGAGCCGGAGATTGAGCAGGGCGCCGGCGACAGCATGGTCGGGGTCTCGGAATGACTGCGGCGCTGGAGATCGACGATCTCTCCAAGCAGTTCGGAGACCTGCACGTCTTCACCGGGATCTCCCTCAGCATCGGCGACCGCGGCGTCCACACGATCATCGGTCCGAACGGCGCGGGAAAAACCACGCTGTTCAACTGCATCACCGGCGTCCACCGGCCGGACACCGGCACCGTACGTCTGAACGGTCAGGACGTGACCCGCGCATCGGTGGTCTCACGGGTCCGCCGGGGATTGGTGCGGACATTCCAGATCAGCCGGGTGTTCGATGGCATGTCGGTGTTCGACAACGTGCTGATGCCGCTGCAGAAGGAGCATCTGCGCAGCCGACCAGGGTTCTTCATCACCGCCCGCGAGCGTGCACGACTGCGGGCGCGCTGCTCCGAGTTGCTGGCGGAGGTGGGGGTCGACGAGAGCACGCACGAGCTGGCGGCCGGGAGCCTGTCCTACGGCGACCGCAGGACGCTCGAGGTGGCGATCGCGCTCGCCTGCAACCCGATCGTGCTCTGCCTCGACGAGCCGACCGCCGGCCTAGGCGCCGGAGAGGCCGAGAGCATGGCGGATCTGGTCGGACGTCTCGGACAGCGGCTCGCGATCCTGCTGGTGGAGCACCGTATGAGCATGGTGCACCAGGTCTCAGACGAGGTGACCGTGCTCGCGTACGGGTCGATCATCGCGCGTGGAAGCCCAGCTCAGGTGGCCGATGATCAACGGGTCCAGGACGTCTATCTCGGCCGTACCGACGAGCGGGACCAAACGGACGAGACAGAGCATCCGGAGATGACGCAACTCGGGGCGGCCGCCGTTGATCTGGACCCGAGCGAACGCGCCGGCGGTGGCGACCTGGTGCTGACCAACGTCAACAGCTTCTACGGCTCGAGCCACGTGTTGCATGACGTCAGCTTGGTTGCCAAGGAAGGCCAGGTCACGAGTGTGTTGGGACGCAACGGGGCGGGCAAAACGACGACGCTGGCGACGATCATGGGGCTTGTCCGCGCCCGCTCGGGCTCGATCCGACTGGGAGATCGAGAGCTCAGCAAGCTACCGACGTACAAGATCGCGCAGCGCGGGATCGCGCTCGTGCCCGAGCAGCGCTGGATCTTTCCAGACCTGACCGTGGAGGAGAACATCCAGCTCGCCGGCGCAACCAGCGCCGAGCTGCTCGATGAGGCCTACACGGAATTCCCCGCATTACGCGAGCGCCGGCAAGCGAAGGGGTCCCAGCTGAGTGGTGGGCAGCAGCAGATGCTCGCGTTCGCGCGCGTGATCGTGCGCAAGCCCGACCTGGTCCTGCTCGACGAGCCGACGCAGGGGCTCAGCCCGATCTACGTCGGCATGATCCTCGAATACATCCGGCGACTGCGCGCGGCGGGCGTGACGGTGATCCTGGTCGAGCAGGCGCTCGACGCCGTCGCGGCCGTATCCGACACCGTGTACGTCATGAGCGACGGGCGAGTGCGGGCCCAACTTGATCCGAGTCAGCTCGATGAGAACGAGGAGCTTCTAGCCAGGCACCTCCACATCCGCCACCACGCAGAGCCCGGAGGCGACCCGGGACATGGCCATCGCCAGGTTGTCGACCCCGTGATCGAGTTTGATGTCGAGCTCTGAGCCGCGGCTCCGTAAGGTCCGCTGCGCCAGACCCACGGCGCGCACCGAGCCGCTTGTCACACCTATCGTCGGGTGGGCCTAAGGCAGAGCGCCGCCTGGTCCATGCCGTACACCCCGCAGGTCTGGCAGCCCATCCGAGCAGAGAAGAAGTCGTCGCTGGTCAGGTTTCCGAAGGCGGCCAGCGGCGCGGCATTGCGGGCGAGGGCAAGGTCAAGCTTGCCGCAGGCGAGATATCGCCTGGGCCCGGACAGCCGCGCAGCCTCGGCAAGCTTACGCCGATAGACGGGATCGTTGAATGTGGGGTCCACGGAGCGGTCCTCGGGGATCGAGCTCAGCATCGCCTGGGGGTCGAAGTAGTCGGGTATCCACCCCTCCCACGCGAGATCGAACTGCGCACCGGGTGTTCCCTCACGCGCGAACAGCGTCGCGGATGGAAGTTCCCTGATCTGGACGCGGAGCCCGATCCGGGCCAGGTCGGTCTTGACGATCTGCGCCTGTTGCGGGCATGGGAATGCGTCACACTTGTCGAGGACGGCCGTTCGGCCAGCCGCGTCGGCCTGCCGGATGAGCGATCGCGCTTTGCCGACGTCGGGTGTCGTCGGATAGACGCGCGTGTCGCGGAAGCCTGGCACTCCGGGTGGCAGGTAGTGGTCGGTGGGCCGCTCGGGCAGCGGCTGGAAGAAGTCCCCGAAGCGGGCGAGGGCGCGCCGGTCGAGCGCGTAGTGACCGCTTGGCGCACCCGCACATTGCTGAACAGCGACCGGTGGGTGTTCAGCGCGAAGTAGTCAAGCTGGATACCGGGGTTGACGAAGTACTGCTGCCGTCCGCAGGCGGCCGCCGGGCTGCCCAGCCCGTAGCGAGCGGCCAGCCGCGAGGCGATCGCGGCGATCGCGGTAGAGGGATACAAGGCCATGTCCGTGTAATCGGCGGTGCCGGCCTCGATTTCGGCGAACGCGCGCTGGGCAGGAACCCTGACCGCCAGCTCGATCCGCGCGAAGTGGTGTGGACGGCTGCCGTGGTAGTTCGGATTTCGTACCAGCACGACCCCCTGGCCGGAGGTGTAGGACGCCACGTAGTACGGCCCGGCGCCGGGGATCACACGCACCCCCGCCGGCTCGATGGTCCAGCAGCCACTGCCACCCCACTGGGCGTGCTCACTCAGTCGAGCGCTCAGCGATCGGACGTTCCCCTGCGGGGATTTCAGGGTCCGGTAGGCGACCGGGGACCATCCCACTTGTCCTCGCTCCGGGGTCCCGCAGGGCCTTGACTGCGCCCGCCGCTGCCTCACTCCTGACGGCGGCGGGCGCACCCACCCAGAGCCACGCCGAGATCGGCTAAGCGCGCCGCGCAGTGATCACGTCGGGGGCTCTGACCGGGCGTGGGTCGGGCGGGACGTTCGTGGACTCCTCGGAGACCGCGGGGTAGGCCAACGGTGGTCCCGTGCGAGCGTCCTTGCCGTACTCGTCGACGTACTGCACGGTGAGCTCGGGCCCATCGAAGCGGAGCACGGCGAAGCCACCGAGACCCCAGTGGTCGTCGGCCACCTGGTAGTAGTCGGCGAGTTCCCAGGCGACCGCCTGCGGTGAGTCCTCGGCGCTGACCAACTGCGGAACTCCGCCGTGCCCGACGATGGCGGTGTAATCGGCTGGGCTGTCAAACGCCTGCCGCGTCGCGGCACGGTCGTAGACCGCGCACCGGTGCTCGTGCCCCCAGAGCCAGCCCTCGACACGGCGCCCGCCGAGCGCCGCCTTGATCGTGTTCGCAAGCCGTGGGTTGACGTTCTCAAAGCCGCTGAACGGCTGGTGGTGGCTCATCAGGATGGTGCCGCGGTCCGAGACTGCTCCGGCCACGCGCTCCGCGAGCCACTCGGACTGAGGAGCCTCGAGATCGGGCTTGTCCGGATCGCTGTAGGAGCTATCCAGCCCGAGCAGCTGCCAGTGATTGTTGGCCAGGGCGAAGTAGCTGCACCCCGCCTGGGAGGCGAACCGCCGATCGCCCAGGAGCACGTCGAAGTAGCCATATCCTCCTGAGTACATGTCGTGATTGCCGCTCAGGGTCCATGAGTGGACTGGAGAGCCGGCCTCGACGGGCCAGAGGTCCAGGAACCGACGGCGGCACTCGTCCTCCAGTCCCGAGTAGTACGTGTCACCGAGGTGGATCACATGGCAATCGGTGCCCGGTTCGACGGTCGCGAGGAAATCACGGATCCGCTGTGCCGTGTTGCGAGCCTTCGGCAAGGCGGTTGCCCAATCCCCGACGACGATCACGGTGGCCGTGTCCCCGAGGCGGACCTCGGGTGGACTGCGGTTGAACGGATGTTTGCCTTCGAAGCCGGCGGCGATCTCGGCGAGCTTGGGTTCGATCCAGCGGATGTCGCACGGCCCGAAACTCCCGAACCTGTCGCGCAGCTCGGCGATCCAGTGCCTGGCGTCCCGCCAGAGATGGTCGAGGTGGCTCAGCTCCGTGACGGCGCCGTCGATCTCGGATTCGATGCAGAAGGTGATGATCGATTGGAACTGGCTGACCGTCGGCTTGCGCGACAGGTACACGACGCGGGGCGGGGCCAGTGCCGGCACTCCCTTTGAGGCCGCTCCGGCGCGAATCACCCGTGGCGGATCGTCCTCGCCCTTCTCCTCCTCGATCGCGGCACTGAGCCCGTCGAGATACCCGACGGGGAGCCGCTGCGCAGGTGTGAGCGCGCGGAGCTCATCCTGATGGTCGTCACGCGCGGCCTTGAGGTCGTCGAGCTTCGCCTCCAGCTGGTCGGGGTCGAGGACACGATCGAGCAGCTCGGGGCGAGGAGCGGCAGGGGGATGGTGGTGTTCAATCGGCATGGTCAGTCGCCGCGCTGGCGCAGGACGGTGCGCACGACGCGCTCGGCGTTCCCGTGAAGGATCGCCTCGGCATCGGCGGGGTAGAGGTCGCGGATCCAGGCCTGCAGATCGAACAGATTCGCGGCGCTGTCAAGGCCGCAGATGGTCGGGGTGATGAACCCGTCGAGGTCGGTACCGATGGCGGTGTGCTGATGGCCGCCGAGAGCCTCGCCCACGCCATCGATGTGACGTTTGAGTACCGCGATCGAGTCCTCGACCGACTTGGTCTCGCCGAGCAGGTGCTGGGCGGTGATGATCCCGATCAGTCCACCGCGATCACGGATCGCTCGCATCGCCTCGGGAGTGAGGTTGTAGGCGTGGCCTGGGGGACCTGCCGACGCGACGCCAACGTGAGACGCGATCACGGGAAACGTGTTGCCGGGGTCGAGCGTGTCGAGCTCGTCGAGCGTCGCCTCGATCACGTCTGGACGCATATGGCTGACATCGACGACGACTCGATGGTCGTACATGCTCCGGATCGCGGCCCGACCCAAGTCGGTGAGTCCCTCAGCCGGCTGATGGAACAGGTCGTTGTACTGGTCGTCGCTGAGCGCCGGGATCGCGGGCGCGTCCGCCGCAACCTGTCTGAAGAAGAGGTGCGCGAGCGTGATGTAGAAGACGCCACGGTCGGCGAGCTGACGAATCTGGTCGGCGACGTCGCCCGGCTCCGGACCGAGGTGAAAGCCACCCTCGACGCAGTGCAGGAACCGCATCCTTGGATCGTCCAGATCGGCCTCCCGCCGCACGATGACAGGCTGATCGCGCTGCGGGTCGGCCGCGGCGAGCTCTCGTTCCACGTCGTCGAGCTGTTGCACGAGCAGACCGAACGCCCCGGGATCCGGAGGAGCACCATGCAGCGATTCCAGCTCGAACTCGCAGAACGGCCAGTACAGGACCGAGAACACCAGGCCGACCTCGCCCGCCACCAGCCCGTCGAGGCTGACCCGCCAGCCGGTGTTCAACGCCTTGTCGTTGAAGAACTCCGCAGCGAGCTCAAATCCCTCGCCCTCGACACGGTCGCCGAGACGACCCCACCAATCCTTGACATGCGCGTGAGCTTCCTCGGAATCCACACGGTGCATCGGAAAATGACAGTGCATATCAGCCAGCATCACCGGCCCCCGGGCCCTCTTGCCATCAGCTGTCGGATTGCCGCAGGCCTCGACTCGTCACCCCGGCTGCCCGCCGGTTCCCAAGCCGTGCCCGCCGCGGTCAGCGTACCGTCGCCGACCGTCCCGGTGGGATATCTTTCAGACTTGCCTACCGCCGTGATCATCGGCGCGCGTAACTTCGGTTTCGCGATCGTTCAGCGGCTCTTGGCCGATGGCTGGTCGGTGGCGGGAGCCGCACGCTCGGCGGACACGTTGGAGAAGCTCAGAGCGGCCGGCGCTGATGCGCTCGAGGTCGACGTGACCGATCAGGCCTCAGTTCTGCAGGCGCTGCGCGCGGTGGCCGAGCGCCACGGCAGCGTGGACCTGGTCGTCAACGCCGCCTCCCCCTATGGCGGCAGCCGTTCGGGACCATTCGGAGGTGGCGAGCTCGCAGCAGCTGAACCGAACGGGTTTGAGCAGTGGGCGGCGATGCCGGCCCGGGGGGCGTTTGCCTTCCTCAGTGCCTCGGCGCGATTCCTGCGCGAGCAGGGCAGCCCGGCGACCGTCGTTCAGGTGACCGGCGGCTCCTCCCGGCGCGCAATGCCGGGCCGCGGTTTGTGGGCCGCCGGCGCGTTTGGCGTCCGCGCCCTCACCCAGGCCGCCGCGCTCGAGCTGCGCGAACATCGTATTCACGTCGCGCTGCTCATCGTTGACGCGACAATCGATCGCTCAGGCGAGGGCGACGCTCACTCCGCCGATCCCGAGAGTCTGGCCGAGGCCGTCGCCTACCTGGCCACCCAGAGCCCGCGCGCGTTGACGCACGAGCTCCAAGTCACGCCCGCACTGGACAACTGGACGCCGTAGCGACCGAGCCCTCAAACGAGCTCGACCGGGTTATGTCGCTGCTGTGCTGGGAAGCCAGCTGAAGCGCAGCGCGGCAAAGACCGTTGCCGCGGCGCCCCAGGCAGCGAGCACGACCAGATCGGCGACGGAGATGGAACTGGCGAACGTGGTGCGGACGGATGCGAGGTGCAGGCCGGCGGCGAGGTGCTCGACGGGGAAGATCTCCCCGATCCGGCGTAGGGCGCCACTGAGGTTCTGGGTGGAGATGAGTACGCCGGAGAGGAACCAAAGCGGCATGGTCGTGAGCTGGACGATCGGTTGTGCGGCTTCGGGTGAGCCGATCAGGCCCGAGACGGCGTAACCGATGGCGGCGAACACGAGTCCTCCGAGCGTGGCGGTGCATGCGGTCGCCGCGATCGCCCCGGGCGCAAGACCGATCCCGTAGAGCAGCTTGGCGATCACGAGCATGATCGTGGTCATGATCGCCACCGTGACCACGGCGCTGATCGCTTGGGCGCCGATCAGGATCGCGGGTGCGATCGGAGTGGCGCGGCGTCGCTTGAGCACGCCGGTCTCGCGCAGGGTCGCGATCGCGACGACGAGGTTGGCGTAGGAGGCCAGCACGATCGCCATCGTCAGGATGCCGAACACGAAGTACCGGGAGAGCTTGACGTGGGTCCCGTCAACGGTCGTGGTGCCGTGAAAGACACCGGCGAAGATGACAAGCAGCAGGACCGGGAAGACGAAGGTGAGGAAGCGAGCGCGAGGGTTGCGGCGGGCGGTGAGCAGCTCGTAGCGGGTCTGGTGGGCGAGCAGCGCGAGTGGCCTGCGCGAGGCGGCGGGTTGCCGCCTCGCGCGTTGCAGAGATTTGAGGATCAGCGGCATCGCGCTACCCCCGGTTCTTGCGGTTGGTGGTGAGCTCGCGCCATTTGCGGGTGAGGAACTTGAGCAGCCAGATCATGGTCAGCTCCTTTCGTGGTCTTCGGTGGTTTCGGTGGTCAGTTGCAGGTACACGTCCTCAAGCGTGGGCCGGGTGACCTGGAGGTCGTCGAGTTCGAGGTCGTGCTCGAGCGCCCATCCGGCGAGCGTGTACAGGTCGGCGGTCACGCGCGTGCTGGCCAGCAGCAGCCGCCCGCCGGGCCGCTGTTTGACGCGCGCGGCCAGCGGCGTCGGGAGTTCGGTGTCCGGAGTTCCGTCGGGCAGCGAGAACGCGATCTGGGACGCGTCTTGGTGGCGGCCGCCGAGTGTTTGGGGCGTGCCGCGGGCGACGATCTCGCCGGCTGCGATGACCGCTATCCGGTCGGCGAGCCGCTCGGCCTCCTCCATGTAGTGCGTGGTGAGAAACACCGTCTTGCCGAGATCCCTGAGGCCCGCGATCACTTCCCAGGACGAGCGCCGCGCGGCAGGGTCAAACCCGGTCGTGGGCTCGTCGAGGAAGATCAGCTCGGGGTCGCCGATCAGCGCCAGCGCGACATCGAGGCGGCGTCGCTGCCCACCGGAGAGGGCGCTCGCGCGCTGGTCGGCCTTGCCGGCGAGGTCGACCAGTTCCAGCGTCTCGTCAACATCTCGCGGCGCCGGGTAGTAGCCGGCGTACAGCTCCAGGCATTCGCGCGCGGTCACACCGGGTTCGGCCTCTGACTCCTGAAGCACGATCCCGATCCGTGCGCGCCAGCTTGCGGGCGCCCGCCACGGATCCTGACCGAGCACCGTGACCGTGCCGTCGCTGGCCTGGCGGAAGCCCTCCAGGATCTCGACGGTGGTGGTCTTGCCGGCTCCGTTGGGGCCGAGGAAGGCGAAGATCTCGCCGTGGTGGATCTCCAGGTCGATCCCACGAACGGCCTCGTGGTCGTCGTATCGCTTACGCAGCCCGCGGATCGAGATGACCGGCTCGGCTGCCGTGACCGTGGTCTGGTTCGTCATCGCCCGGCCCCCGTGAGCTTCGCCTGCCCAGCGCGCCCGGGGACGCCTGCGTTGACCAGCAAGGCGATCGGAATGGCGAACGCGAGCAGGATCGCGGCGCCACACGCGGCCGCGACGGTGTAGCCGTGGACCGTCGTGACCGCGATGCCAGCGCTGGCGTGTGCTGCGAGGTAGGCGGCCGTGGCGGTGGCGGCGATCGTGTTCAGCAGCGCGGCGCCGATCGAGGAGCCGAGCTGCCCGGCAGCGCTGGACGCCGCCGACGCGGCGCCGGTGTCCTCGCGGGCGACGGCGCGCAGCGCGGTGGCGAGCGTCGGCGGGCCGGCCAAGCCGGTGCCGATCCCTTCAATCACCTCGGCGACCACGATCAGGGGCAGGCAGTGGCTGCTCGGGGTCAGGCCCAGCAGCGGCAGCAGTCCGGCTGCGCTCAGCAGGACCCCGCCGCTGATCAGCCACCGCGGTGCGACGCGCACCATCAGGCGGCGGGCAATCAGGATCGCGCCGGCGGCGGCGGCGAGCGCGAACGGAATCAGCGTCAGGCCGGTGCGCAGCGGGGAATAGTGCAGCACCGTTTGCAGCTGGTAGGTGAGGATCAGCATCAGCCCGACCGTGCTGAGGCTGTTGACCACCAGCGCCAACAGCGCGCCGCCGCGGTTGCGATCCCGGAGCACCCGCAGCGGTAGCAGCCCGTGAGTAAGGCCGGCCTGACGGGCCCCGAAAGCGGCAAGCATCGTCACGGCGACGATCAGCGAGCCGATCACCGCAGCCGAACCCCAACCCGCGGACGTGACGTCGCCCAGTCCGTAGATCAGTGCGACCATCCCGACCGAGCACAGCACGGCGCCGATGGGATCGAGGTGAACGGTCGGGCGTGGCGCGATCGAGGGCAGCAGGCGCAGTGCGCCAACGACGACCGGCAGACAGACGGCCACGTTGATGTACAGGCACCAGCGCCACCCGAGGCCGCTGGTCAGAGCGCCGCCGAGGATCAGGCCGAGAGCCATCCCAGCCGTCAAGGTCGCGCCGAAGCTGCTCATCGCCCGCGCCCGCTCGTGCTCGTCGGAGTAGACAGTCACCAGCAACGACTTGGTCGAGGACACCAACACCGCACCGAACGCTCCCTGCACGGCGCGGGCCGCGATCAGCATCGCCCCATCCACGGACGCCCCACCAACCGCGGACGCCGCGGCGAAGCCGACGACACCGACGATCAGCGTCCGCCTGGCACCGAAGCGGTCCGCGAGGCGACCACCGAGCAGCAACAGCGACGCGAACGCCAGCGTGTAGGCGGTCAGCACCCACTGGCGCGCGCCGACTGACATGCCCAGGGCGTGCTGCGCCGAGGGCAGCGCGACGAACATCACGGTGATATCGAGGATCGCCATCAGGTGGGCTGCGGCGATCACCCCGAGCGGCCACCAACGTCGCGCTGGCTCTTCGCCCACGCGCTGAGCCGGAAGCGAGATGCGGTCCGGCGGTTCGATGATGGTTGACATGCGACGGGCTCCTGGAATCAAGATAAGGTACGGTTGGTATCTAAACAGAGCTCGCCGTAAGAGTCAAGACGTATCTTAAATCGGTTCTGGCGTGGGTGCGCTAGATCGAGATCCACCCCTCGATACAAGTCGCGACCACCGCGGCGAGATCAGGGGTCCGGGGCCGACAGGAACTCGTCGATCACCGCGGCCGAGAAAGTCCGGTTCGCTGAATCAGGTCAGTGGGAGACAGCTTGACTCGTATCAAGAGTGACTCTTAGATACGTACCGTCTCCGAGATCGGGGCGACCCACCACGGTTGCGCCGAGGCGCGCCCGGATGCTCCAGGCTCAGCCGAGATCAGCGCGCGGGCGACTTGGGCCGGATTTCACGAACTGCGGAGCCCGATGAACACCTCGCCGGCCTGCGAGGTGGCGATGCATAGCGGTCGACGGCGGCAGCTCACGCCGACGATCGGACTACCGGTCAACTCGGTGACCCGCCAGGAATTGCCGTTGGTTGGGTCACTCGAGGTCGCGACGATCCCGGCCCCACGGGCGTCGGTCCCACCGATCGCGCAGATCGTCGCGTCCGCGCACGAGATCGCGGTCGGGGTGAGCGGCCCGAGGTCGCGGGGATGGGAGCGGAGCTTGACGAGATGCCAGGCGCGTCTGCCGCCGGCCGGGTCGTGGGAGTAGGCAAGTCGGCCGCTGTCACCGGTCGCCAGGCACAGCCTCGCGCTCGGGCAGGCGACGTCGCCGAACCCGAGCCGCTGGCCGTGCCAGCTGCCGCGCTGCGACGGGTCGCGGGAGCTGAGCAGCATGCCGGGCCGGTCACCCTCCAGGTACGGGGTGGACTGATCTCCGGCGAGGCACAGGTGGATCGACGGACAGGTCACGAACGTCAGCGACTCGGGCACCGCCCCGCCCTGGGTTCCCTGGGCCGGAAGCCGGCGCTCGATCTGCCAGGTCTGCCGGCCCACCGTCGGGTGGGTGCTGACGGCCACCTCGCCGCGGCTGTCGACCACCGCGCAGAGTCGATCCGACGGACACGCGATCGCGTTGACGTTGGCGTGGCCACGCAGCGGCAGTGACTGCCGACGCCAGCGGGCCGTTCCCTGGATCGACGGGCGAGACAGCCAGACCGTCGACTGGGCGCCGCCGGCGATGCACAGCCGCGTGTTCGGGCATGCGAGTCCGCCGAACGGCCGCCCTGGGGCCCGGGTGGAGACCGACCAGGTCGCCGCGGGCCGTCCGGCGCCTGACGGGGATTGGATCGCGGCGCGCAGGGCGTTGCCGGCACTGTCGACCGCGACGCAGCTCGATCTGGTCAGACACGAGACGCCGGTGAGCGGACTCCAGCCATTGACCACACCGCCAGTCCAAGGCCCGATTGGCCCTGACGCAGCGAACGCATGGCCAGCGGAGCCGACCGCGACGCAGGCGCCCGCGGCCGATCCGGCGTCCGGGGTACAGGCGACCCCCGCGAGGGCCTGCGAAGCGACTCCAACGACGTTCCAGGACGCCGACCCTGCGGTCGGATCGTCCGAACTCAGGATGTGGCCGCTGGCGTCCGCCACGATGCACAGGCCGGGCGCGCCGCAGTTGACGATCTCCGGGTTGGCGGAAAGCGCTTGATTGACGTCGGCCGGCAGCACCGTCGCCGTCCACGGAACTGGTCCTGCCGGGTCGCTGGACACGTACACCATGTCCTGGCCGCTCGCGCCGGTCGCGGCCGCCAGGCACACCGACGCGAAGCACGACAGCTGGGCGCCCTCAATCGCAGCGTCGGTGGGGCTTCCGGTGGCGTGCCAACCCCCTTGCAAGGGAGTCGCGGTCGCGTACGCACGACCCTGTCGTCCAGCAGTACGCACAGTGACGCCGACGCACACGACACCGGCCCGTTGACGTGGTCGGAGCCGATCGGTGCGCGCCAGTGGTGCCACGCCCGGCGCCCGCCGGCCGGATCCGCCGAGCTCCACACGTTCCCGTTCACGTCGCTGGCGACGCACAACGTCGTCGTCGGACACGACATGCCGTTCAGGCCGGTGGTATTGATCGGGTTCTCCAGCTTCGTCCTGTGCCACGCGCGGAACCCGCCCGTCGGGTCGGTGCTGACCCACACATCCCCACTCCCATCGCCAACCACGCACAGCGCCACACCCGGGCAGGAGACGCTTGAGATCAGCTCGTCGCCCGGCAGCGTGACGATCGTCCACGCGCTCGCCCCTGCCGCGGGCTCGGTCGAGACGAGCAGATCAGCCTCCACGCCATCGGACGAGCCAGCCACGCACAACGTCGGGCCGGCGCATGACACCGGGCCAAGATCATCCGGGGCGGCGTCGTTGCGCACAGGATTCTCCGAGGCTGACCATGACATTGCCGCCACCGGCGAGCCCGCCGCGGCACCAGCGAACTGCGCGCCGAGACCGGCGGACACGCCGACCGTGAGCGCCATCGCAGCCGTCGCAAGGACGATCGCCGCCAGCATCGACACGTGAAGCCATCTCGGATGGCGATGCCTATCGATCGATCCCCAGATCTCGCTCACTCGCATCTGCGCGCCCGGGAACGAACCCTATGCCAACCGTCGCCGGCCTGCTGGCCGATACTCTCCGGCCCACGATGGCGGAGTTCGATGGAGAGGTCCTGCCGGGTCTGTGGGCCTTTTCGGCGCAGCATCCGGAGTGGTCTGAGCCGGACGGCGAGGAGGATGGCTGGGATCCTCTTGTTGCTTGGTGGGCGGTTGGGACTTCTCGCGGACTGCTGCTGATCGACCCGTTGGTCACCGATTGGGCCGAGCTTGACCGGCGCGTCGCGGCACACGATGGTTGTGCGGGCATCGTGCGAACCATCCACTGGCACCAGCGCAGCGTCGCTTCCGCGGCGGCCCGCTACAACGCCTCGGTGTGGGCGATGCAGTCCCCGGAGCTCGAGCCGCGCCGGCCGTTCGATCACGCACTGCATGATCAGGAGGAGCTGTGGGACGGGATCCAGGCGTTCTTCTTGGAGCGCGATGACGAGCTCGCGCTGTGGTTGCCCAAGCAGGCATCCCTCCTGTTCGGTGACGCGATGATCAGACGTGGCGACGGTCAGCTGCGCGTCTGCCCAGAGTCCTGGACCCAGCCGGCGGGTGGACCCGATCGCCTGCGTATCCTGCTCGGTGCGCTTGGCCACCTCTCGGTCGAGCACGTCTTCGTCTCCCATGGCCCATTGGTCACCGGCGGCGGCCTGGAGTCGCTGCAAGCTGCCGTCAGGTACTCGGGCTAATCGACCGTCCCGATGCTGGCGGCGTCGGGCGCCGGCAGCACGTGCCGGCCTCGGCCATCGCGGCGGATCTGCGGCGCGTTGCCGCCCTCGGTGGTGACCACGAAGGACTGCGCGACTGACGTCGTTGAGAATTCCGCGAGTGGTCCGAAGATCAGATTGGCGTTCTCAGCCGTGCCATCGTCGAAGTCGGTGTAGCTGGGCTCGTTGGTCGACACGCTCAGGCCGTTGTCAGCCGAGCAGGTCACGATCCCGGCGCCGCTCGTGAGCGTCGCCGTGTTCCCGCCGTAGTCACCGCCGATATTCCATGACGCGGCGGCAATCGGTGCCAGGTTCGCCGAGGTCGCCGGATGGTTCGTCGTCCGCAGGATGTGCGGGACGATCGTGATCGTCGTGCTCCCGATCGAGTGGCCGTTCTCGTCGGTCACGTCATAGGTCGCCCCGGTCACGGTGCCGGTGCCGTCGTTCGTATATGTCAGCGAGATCGTGAACGTGTAGCCGGCAGGGATCGTCGTGCTCGGCAGGTTGGCCAGTGCCTGGTCGATCCGGTTGAGCTCATCGGCGGCGGCGGTGCCGTTCCAGGTGTCGATGCGCGCCCACAGTTGCGTCGAGCCAGGACTGGCGTAGATCACGTACTGCTGCCACTCAGTCGTGATCGCGTTGCCCTCTGTGGAGTAGCAGTTGAACTGGAAGCTGTAGCCATTCGCCGAGCTCTCGAAATCGACGGAGAAGTCGATTGCGGCCACCACGCCCGTGAGCGGCGCCCCACCCGCGTCCAGGAAGTAGTTGGAGTTGCTGACCAAGCCGCCGGTTGGTGCCGCGACGAGCGCGGGTCCGTATGAGTCGGCCTCCAAGAACGCGTACTCGATCGTGTTGTTGCTGTTGTTCTGGACCTCCATGTAATAGGTGGCGGTCGCAAGGTCGTCCGACAGCTCGCTCCAGATCGTGCTGATGCCAAGTTGGTTGAAGTACGGATAGCCGCCGCCGGTCAGCTCCCAGTCGTTGTTCGCAAACGACGGTGAGAGCGGCATCACCTGCAGGACGGGGAGGAACCCCGGCAGGTTCGGTCGTGAGAAGTACCACCCAGCCGTGCTGCCGGGCGCGATACTGTTGCTGCCCCATTCGCTGGCCATCAGCGCTCCTTGCGCACGAGGCTCGCGGAGGTCGCGTCGACCTTGTATCCGGCATGAAGCTCGCGCAAGGGGCGAGCCGCGAGTTCCTCGCTGAGCTCGACATCAACGGCCTTCTGGCCGGCGCCCGGCACCAAGCCCACGCGCGTGAACTTGCTCCCAGCTTTTGCGAGGTCGCCGATCTTGGCGATCGACACGATCTCGCCGTGCTCGTCATGTACGACGGTGACGTTCATCTCATCCGCCTACAGATCGTTTTCTAGGAACGCGTACTCGATGGTGTTGTTGCTGTTGTTCTGGACGGCCATGTAATAGACCAGATCGGTCTCATCATCCGACAGCTGGCTCCAGATCGTGCTGATGCCGAGTTGGTTGAAGTACGGATAGCCGCCGCCGGTCAGCTCCCAGTCGTTGTTGGCAAACGACGGTGACAGGGGCATGACCTGCAAAACCGGCAGGAACCCCGACTCCTTGTTCCTCACGAAATACCATCCCGCCGTACTGCCCGGCGCGATGCTGTTGCTACCCCATTGACTCGCCATGATGCCGCCCCTTCGAGTTGTCGCCTTGTCATTGTCCGGCGGACCTACGTACGACGTAAGAGGAATATGCGTCGCGCGTGATACAGGCGTGGAAGAAAATGCGCCCGTTCGTGTCGGGCAAGGCCTACGGCGTGGGTATCGGACTCCGCGGCATGCCATCCTGAGCCGATGGGTCCGCTGGCGCTGAGTCTGTGGTGACGGCCCGCGTTCCCGGAGCGCCCGGCGACGCGAGGCGCGTACAAGCAGCACCGAGGCACGCCAATCGGCTCGCGCTGGGCGATGCGAAGCATCACCTCCAGAAGTCGGCCCTGAAACTCGTGGGCTACCTCGTGGCTGCCTACCTGGTGCTCAGACTGATTCCCACCCTCAAGCAGGGGCTGCACAGCCTTGAGCATGTGTCCTGGGAATGGACCGTTGGAGCGATCGCGCTGGAGGTGCTCTCCGAAGCAGGGTTTGTCATGTCCTGGCGCGGGATCGTGGATCCAGATCACGTGCTGGAGCGAGATGGCCGCAGCCGACGAATAGACCGACGCATTGCGTGGGCGCAGTTGGGAGGGGGCTTGGTGGTCCCCGGCGGTTCGCTCGGAGGCATGGGCGTAGGCACCTGGATTCTTCACCGCTTCGGCATGGACCCCAAGGTGATCGCCGAGCGCCAGTTCAATCTCAGCTTCCTCAACACGGCCGTCGACGCGCTGGCGTTGATCATCTTCGGTGTGGCCCTAGCGACGGGGATCTTCGCCGGCGAGAACCGTCCCCTGTTGACACTGCTGCCCGCCGCGCTCGCCCTGATCGGGGTGCTTGCGGCCTTGGGGATCTCCCGTCGCGCCAGCAGCTTCGCCCCGCGGTTCCAACCCAGGCATCCGAAGCTCTCGAGCTTGATCACCACGCTGGCTGACGCCGTCAGGGCGACTGAGCGGCTCCTGGTTCACCGCGGCGGCTCGAGAAGCGAGCTCGGCGCGGTGGTCTATCTCGGTTTCGACGTCCTCGTCCTGTACAGCAGCTTCATCGCACTGCACGCCCACCCGATTCCCGGGTTCGCGGTCGTGATCATGGCCTACATCATCGGCGCCCTCGGTGGGTCGTTGCCCCTACCAGCCAGCATCGGAACGATCGGCGGGATCGCCGGAATGCTTGTCGTCTACGGCGTCGATCACAACACCGCGGTGGCTGCCGTCCTGCTGCACCAAGCGATCGGCCTGCTCGTTCCACTCGTGGGCGGTGCAATCTCCTACACGATCCTGCGGCGCGACCTCAGACCCAATCAGAACGACGCGGACGAGACGTCACACCGTTGACGCGGCCGTTCAGCGTCGGCTCACCGGCGGTCTTGTACCTTCCAGCCGTGATCAACAGCGCTGAGGTTCGCAGCTACGGCAGGGTGTTCAACGAGATTGCCGATGAGTACGACCGCCACCGGCCGGCTTACCCGGAGGCGCTCGTCGACCGCGCCTGCGAGCTCGCATGGCTGGCTCCTGGAGCTAGGGTGCTGGAGATCGGTTGCGGCACGGGGCAGTTGACGCGAAGCTTGGTCGCGCGGGGGTTGCGGGTGGTGGCGGTCGAACCCGGCGAACAGCTAGTCGCCCGGGCGCGCGACCAGCTGGCCGGCGCCGGTGCAGTGCAGTTCGTCAACGCGCGCTTGGAGGAGGCGCCGTTGGCGCGCGGCCATTACGGAGCGGTCTTTTCGGCGTCGGCGATCCATTGGGTCGATCCGGATGTGAGTTGGCGAAAGATCGCCGATGCCCTCGTCGACGGCGGCACGGTCGCACTGCTGTCCTACTTTGGATTGCAGGACTCGGGCAGCGCCGAGGATCAGCGGGCCCTCCGTGCCGCGCTCGCCAGGGTCGCGCCCGAGCTTGCCGGCGAGTTGCCGACCTACCGAGATCTCGATGCGACGCTCGCGGGCGTCGCGCAGCGCCGCGACAACGTGTCGGACGTGTGGGCATGGCTCGGGAGCTACCAGGTGGCTCGCCCCTACGTCCGCGATCTGTTCGAGGACGTACAGATCGCCGCGATCCCGGTACTCGTTGAGCACACCGCCGATGCGCTCAACGCGCTGCTCGGGACCATGTCGTTCTGGGCGCGTCTGGCACCCGGCCAACGCGAAGCCCTCATCGCCGAGAACCGAGCCCTTCACCAGCGACTCGGTCGGCCGGTCCGCTCGAACACCGTCGCCTGCCTGGTGACGGCGCGGCGGGCGGCGCATGCGGCTGGCGGCCCCGCGGTCCAGGCTGAGTCACTCGATTACGTCGAGCAGGCCGTCTGAGAGTTCGACGCGGAGGCCACCCGCGGTCGCGATCTCCGCGACCTCCTCGGGGCGTTCGGCCCCCCCGGCCTGAACAACCAGACGTGCGACCTCGCCGCGGACGCGCTTGGCCATGTGGGTGATCACGGTCCGTCTGCCGTTGGGCGCCTCGGTGAACCCGCGAACAGCGAGATAGATGGCGCGGCGCGGCTGCCACACGGCCGCGTAGGACCCCGAGCGGAGATCGAGCACCAGGCCACGGTCGGGCAACGCCGTGCGCAGCGGCTCGCGCCAGTAGGCGGCCAGCGCACCGATACCAGGCGGCTTGGCGCTCATGTCGAGCCGGTATGCGGGGATCCGGTCGCCGGGCCGGACGACTCCCCACAGGGCGCTTGAGATCAGCACCCCGTCCCACGGCAGGTCCGCGAGACCGAGGGCCGCGAACAACACGCCGGTGTAGAGCTCGGCCGCCGGGATCGCCGGGGCGGTCCGCAGGCTCGGATCGACAGCGTCGATCAGCCGCTCGCGCGGCTCGCGTAGCCGTGAGTAGACGAGCGTCGAGAGACCAGCGCGGCGGCCGCGCGCGGGCGACGCCTTGCCCTGAGAGGGTGGGAGCAGCACGAGCACGCGCGACACGGTAGTAAGGGTGAGCACGAAGGCGACCGGGCTGCGGCACCCGGATGGCGCGGGCGGGACTTCCGGGGGCGGGGGTTGGTTGAATTGCGCTTCATGGCCTCGAACCCACGTCGCCGATCCAAGTCGCTGCCCGGCCAGCTTCCGCAAGCCGCCCCTGGTGAGGTGCTCGTCTGGACCGACGGCGCCTGCCAGCGCAATCCAGGCCCTGGTGGCTGGGCGGCAGTGCTGTGTTGGGAGGATGGGATCGTCGAGGAACACAGCGGCGGTCTGGCGCTGACGACGAACAACATCATGGAGATGACGGCCGCTCTGGAGGGGCTGCGCGCGCTTCCGTCTGGGTCGCGGGTGTGCGTCGTGACCGATTCTCGCTATCTGCACGACGGTATGACCTCCTGGATCGCCGGCTGGAAGCGCAAGGGCTGGAAAACCGCGTCGGGCGACCCGGTCAAGAATAAGGAGATCTGGATCTCACTCGACGTCGCAGCGTCAGACCACGAGCAGGTTCGCTGGCACTGGGTCAGGGGGCACATCGGCCATGCGCTCAACGAGCGGGCCGACGTGCTGGCCGTCGCCGCGACGCAAATCGCCGCCCGGTCGCGGCGCTGATCGCCGAGTGGCGGCTTACGGTAGGGCGTTCACCGTCTTCTGCTGGGCGTTGAGCCGGCGGGTGAGCAATCGCTGCTGTTGAGCCTGTGACGTCGACGACGTGCTGAGGGTCTTGACCGTGGTGTTGAGGCTCGCGACGGTCGTCTTGAGGTTCGCGACGTTGGCCTCGACGTGGACGATGCTCGCCTGGAGGTTGGCGATGGTCTCCTTGTTGGCGCTGATCCTCGCCCCGTTTCTGAGGACACCGTTCTTGGCGGTGTTGACATCGCGTCGTAGCGAGGCGTCTGCCCGGTGAGCCCTGGAGGAGTCGCGCTGCAGCTGTTTGAGGACAACGGTCGCCGCCGCCACGTTCTTCTGGAGATCCGCACGCACCCCGCCGATCTGGCGACCCTCCTAGGCGTGCACCGCGTTCGTGATCTTTTTGTTGTCATTGGTGGAGCTGTTCGCCGAGATCGCGACCACTAACGCGACGACCGCCACCACGACACCGAGCCCCCGATCACCAGCGCCCAGATGATCGTTCGCTTACCGCCTGCCTGTTCTGCCATGAGCCCCCTCCGACGTTCGCCAAGTGCCCCGAACGCCTGATTCCAGACTCTCGGAGGTTCGATCGGTGCAGAGCGTACCGTGGCTTGGGCGCCGGGAACGGTCAGAATGGGTGTCATGGAAACCACTGAAGCCCCGCCGGGGCATACCCCTGAAGGTGGCGTCCTCGTCGGCAGCGAAGGTGCTCGGTCTCGGTTGGTCGTCTTCGAGGATCCGCAGTGTCCCTACTGTCGTGAGTTCGAGGATGTGTCCGGAGATCTGCTGCGTCGAGAGGTCGCGGCCGGCGCGGTTGCCGTGGAGTATCGAATCCGATCCTTTCTCGGAGAGGAGTCGGTCCGTGCGGCAAATGCTTTGGCCGCTGCCGCCGGAGCCGGCAGATTCGATGAGCTGCGTCGCGAGCTGTTCGCCGAGCAGCCGCCGGAGCACACCGGCGGCTTCTCGCCCGAGGTCCTGTTGGAGCTCGGAGGCCGTGTTGGTCTGACCGGTTCTGATTACGCCGCCGCTGTCCGCCAGGGGCGGTACGAGCACTGGGTCCGTGAGATCGACAAGGTCTTCCAGGAGCAGGACTTCGAGGGCACACCGTTCGCGTTGCTTAAGGGCCGGCCCGTCGGGTCCGAGACGCTGTACGACCCTGAGCGTCTCGGGGCTCTGATTCGCGCCTGATCCGCTCGGGTTCGGAGGTACACGGATGACATCGAGGCAGTTCCATGTTCCAGACGGGATCGCCCCGCCCAACGGCAACGCCTACTCACACGCGGTCTCCGCCGGTGGAGTCATCTACGCCGCCGGACAGATCGGCGTAGACCCGTCGGGCGAGATCGCCGATGGGTTCGAGGCTCAAGCCCGGCGGGCGTTCGAGAACCTCAAGATCGTCCTCGCCGCAGCACACGCACAGCTATCGGACATCGTCAAGGTGACGGTGCTGTTAGTCGAACTGGATGATCTCTCGGCCTATCGAGGCGTCCGTGAGGACTACCTCCCCCACCGGCCGGCCAGCACGCTGCTGGTCCCCAAGTCGCTCGCCATGCCCGAACTGCTCTTCGAAGTCGACGCGATCGCCGTCCCAGACCGGGCGTGAGCAGCGCCGCTCAGGCTCCCCACCCGCAGCCCAGTGAACGCCGCGCTGAGAAACAGCACCGCCTCCTGCCGGTCGGACCTTTACGGTGGCCTGGATGCGGAAGCCCGGCGCGTCGAATCTCGCCGGTGATCAGCGCCGGGCGATCATGATGCTCCGGTCGAGCTACGGGTCGACCGACGGGTTCGCTCGCGTTTGAGCACGCTGAGCAGCTCCTCGTAGGGACCGGCGAGGTAGGCGTCGTCGCCCGAGGCAAAGCGCGTGTCGCGACGTGGCGGATGCTCAAGCTCATAGCCGTCGGCCTGGCGTCCGATCGCGATCACGCGGACGTTGGCCGTCAATTCGCTCATCGCGAGCCCCGCCAACCCGCCGCCGGCCTTGACCCGCAGCTTCGCGATCAGGAACGGATGGCTGCCGACGTAGAAGCTGAACAGAACCTCGAGACCCAACGCCGCTCCCACGAACCACGGCGCCGCGATCGCGACCGTCGACCACACGTGACGGAACCCGAACGTGTCCTCGAGCCGACTGCCGAGATCTCTGTCAAACACGCGAAGGATCACGGGGACGTCAGACCATCGTGGTCCGAGTCGATCTCGGACGGCCAATCCGGTCTCGATGTTGGTCATGTCGTCAGAGGTCACGATCGCCACCGACGCGGCGGTCGCGAGGTTCACCGAATCGAGAGTCTGACCGAGCGTCGAATCGCCGAGGACGAGAGGCACCCCGAGCTGGCGCACCTGATTGAGATATCGGTTGCCCTCATCTCGCTCGACCACCACCACATCGCGGTCGTGGCGCAGCAGCCCGTGGAGCACCTGCATGCCGACGGACCCCAGGCCGACCATCACGACATGCGCCCGCATCCCCGGGATCTGCGCCTGACCGAGCGACTGGGCGATACGACGACTGACCAGCATGTTGGTCAGCAGCGCAACGATCGTCGTCACCAGCGTGGTCCCGGCGAGGATCAGGCAGACGCCGAAGATCTCCAGCCACACGGGCTGGGTCGCGAACGAGAAGTCGCCGAAGCCCACGGTCGCGATCGTCTCGACCGTGAAGTAGACCGAGCTGACGAAGCTGAGGTGGCGCGGACTCCGGCCCCGGTAGCCGAAGTGGATCACCAGGGTCGAGACGACCAGCAGCGCCAACGCCAGGCCGAACGCGATTCTCAGCGATCGGTCGCTGTCGCTCATCAGTGCTCCAACGAAGCGACGGGCGCTTCCGGCCAGCCGCGCGACGACGGTGCGCCGCTGCCGGCCGGCCGCCCGACGCGAGCCGAGCCCGACCGCAGCGAGCTCGTCAGGGGTGCCAAACAACGTCACGCGGTCCCCTGCGTTGATACGCAGGTCACGGCCGGGGCAGACGATCGGGTTCTGCTCGGCGTCATTGAGGACCCCGAGCGGCACCAAGCTGCCGTACAGCTCGCGCAGGGTCGCGTCGCGTAGCGCCTGAACCTCGGTCGTCACGAAGTCCGTCCCGCCGATGGTGATGTCGTGCGCACGACGCTTCAAGCAGGCCTCGATGACCGACGGCGCAAACAGCGTCGCGACGTCGAGCACCGTTGCGACGCCGCTGATCTCCTCGACCGCGCTGGCCACCGCCGGGTTGTCGAGGTGGGCCACGAGCCTGGCATCCGCCCGCAGATCGTGGACCAGCAGGACCGTCTCGAGCGTGCGCAGATCCGTCGACTCGATCACGATCACAGCCTCTGCGTGGCGCACCCCCGCCGTGAACAGCGCGTCAGACAGGCTTCCGCGACGCTCGACGATTGGGATCCCCCAATCGCTGACGATGCTCGCCTGCCGCTCGCTAACAGTCTCGTCGTCGATCACCACGACGCGGGCGCCCGCCAGGTGCAGCTGCTCGACCGTCCGCACCCCGACCGCCTGCAGACCGCAGACGATCACATGTCCACCCCACGCGACGGGCCCTTCGACGTCCGTGACCTGCTCGCCTTCGATCTCGTCTTCGCCCGACTGAGGCGGCCACCCGTCATCCCCCAATGCCTCTGACACATGATGATCGTGTCCCCCGGTGCCAGGCTTCGCAATGGCCAGATGGCGCAAGATCAGCGACGGCACTCTCCGGTTACTGCCGCATCGGGATCAGCGCTCAGGTGAGTAGGTGCGTCGGGCGTGTGCGCTCGCGAGGTCTGACCACACGATGCTCGACATACGGTCGGTCGTGGTGATCCCATAGGACTCGCTGGGATCGTGTGCGGTCAGGATCGCGATCAGATACCGGCGTCCCTCGCCCTTCACTCGACCGATGCTGTTGATTTCCCAGTTGGTGTCGGTCGTGAGCGGCAGCCACCCGTTCTTCAGAGCGATGTTGGCGGCGGACGGGACGCCGGCACTCACCCCCCACGCCTGGTCGGCCTCGACGTGCTCCATGAGACCGAGTTCGTAGTGCTTGAAGGCGGCATTCAGCAGACTGTGCTTCATCACGAGTTCGCGCAGCAGGCGTATCTGGTCCATCGCAGACGTGGTGGTCTCCCCCCAGTAGCCCTCGGTGTTGGGAACGGTCTGCGTCAGCCCGGCCTTGGCGTCATACGCGTCGATACCGGAGCTCTCTCCAACGAGGCTCCACAGATCCTGAGCATCGTCGTTGTCGCTGTCCTCGATCATTCCCTGCACCAGCGCCACTTCATCGCTGTCGAGCGAGGTGTGCGACAGCTCGACTTGTCGCAGAAGCGTCTCGAGGATATCGACCTTGATGATGCTGCCGGTCTGCTCCCGATCGCCAGGATGGTACGTCCACGTCTGACGAGTCCGGAGATCCTCCACCGCAGCGGTCACCACCCCGCTGCGCCCCGACAGATAGGCACGCATCTCATTCGTCGTAAGTGGGTTGATCGCCATCCGCGGCTGAGCGGAGGCAATCTTTCGCCGAATCGAATGACCTGCGACGCGCTTCACCACCGGAGCTCGGTCTTGTCTTGCGCGACCTCGAGCTGCCGGTTGTTCTGCGGGACCACGAACTCCCCCACATGCGTCTGCCCCCACCGCTACAAGGAGCACGAGCATGACCGTGGCCGCCTTTCGGCTGAGCAAGCCTCCCGATGACAGGTCGCCGCTTGTCAGAGAGCACCCATCTCAGTCACCTCGGTCGCTTCGTGCTGAGAACTCTGCGCGCCGCGCATCAGGAGTTCCGCAACCTACTACAAGCGACGGCGAACAAACACGAGGCAGCTCGTCTCACACCAGCAACTCGACGACCTCACGGTGGCCGAGAGGCCTTCGCGGTGAGCGACGTCATCTTCATCAGGTCTCGCTCTTGCAGCTCCTGCGAGGAGCCGACGAGCGCCTCACGCGCACGCACTAGCTCGGGCCGTTCAGAGGATTGTCGAGTGCCGGTCACAACCCGAGCGTCACGGTGTCAAACCTCGTGACCCTTAAGATCACGAGGAAGGCTTGGCACCATGCCCACCATTGAAATACTCGATTCGTTCATGAGCTATCGCGACACGGGACACGG
>Ga0302326_10007478_pt1 | contig 24284 bp, 22 predicted proteins | sample Palsa_T0_3_FD_202264 | JGI IMG/M metagenome (GOLD analysis project Ga0302326, IMG submission 202264) | Peat permafrost microbial communities from Stordalen Mire near Abisko, Sweden - Palsa_T0_3 | ecosystem: Environmental > Terrestrial > Soil > Palsa > Peat permafrost | place: Sweden: Abisko... | reverse complement strand
GTCGTTGGCTCCCAGGATGCGCCCGTACGATGCGGCCGTCGCCAATGCCGCGGCCTTGATGAATTCCCGCCGGTCCGTCACGTTGTTTGCTCCTTATGCCTGCATTCCGTCCAGTTTCCACGGCGCACGATACTCGCGCACCAGCATACGGTTGGCCTTCTCGCTGGCGGCATCTTCGCCCGTGAACCGCTCCGCTTGCCCATCCCAGCGCAGCTTCTGTCCCACGCGCAGCGCGATGTTGCCCAAGTGGCACGCCGTGGTGGTGCGGTGCCCTATTTCGATGTCCGCCACCGGCATCTCGCGCGACTTCATGCACTGCAGGAAATTCTGCACATGCGGGACGTGTTGGACCGAGGTGGTGCCACGGCCCGCCACGCCGTCGAGCACGTAGTACATGCTGATGCCGGTCAGATCGTCGAACGCCGCGCGGTACGAGATGCCGCCCGGCTCGGTGTGGTCCTTCATCTGGGGCGTCACCTGGTAGCCGGCCCGATCCACGAACAGGGTGCCGCGGGTGCCATGGAACTGGATGCCGTAGCTGCCGAAAGGCTTGTGGCCGGGGTCGCCGTTATGTCCGTACGAATTGTGCAGCAGGCACGTGTAATGCAGCAGGAAGCCGGGATACTCCCACGTGACCTCCTGCGTGTCGGGCGTGTCGCGGCGGTCGCGCAGATAGAGCTTGCCGCCCGACGCAGTGACGGCTTGCGGCGTATCCATGCCCATGGCCATGTGGACAATGTCCACCAGATGTACGCCCCAATCCGTGATGCGCCCGCCGCCATACGCCATGAAGGATCGCCAGGTGCCCAGGAACCGCGCGGAATTGAACGCCACCTTGGGCGCCGGTCCCAGCCAGAAATCGTAATCGAGGCCCGTGGGCGGATCCGAATCCGGCGGCGTGCCCAGGCCTTCGGGCGAGCTGGTTTCGTGAATCCACGCCTGCGCGTAGTGGACCTCGCCGATCTCGCCGCGGCGCACGATCTGCGCGGCGCGCTGGAAATGCGAGCCTGAACGCTGCTGCAAGCCCACCTGCACCACGCGCTTATTGCGGCGGGCGGCTTCCACCATCAGGCGGCCTTCGCGCACTACGTTCGATACCGGTTTCTCCACGTACACGTCTTTGTGGGCGTCGCACGCCGCTACCGCGATGAGCGGATGCCAATGATCCGGCGTGGCGACGACCACCGCGTCCACCGCACGGTCTTCCAGCACTTTGCGAAAATCGGTATAGGTGCGCGCCTTGCCATCCGTCAGCTTGAGGGCGGCCTGCAGGCTCGGTTGGTAGACGTCGCACAGCGCCACGATCTCCACGTCGGGCTGCTTCTGGAAATCGGCCAGATCCATGCGGCCCATGGCGCCGCAGCCGATTACGCCGATGCCGATGCGGTCGTTGGGCGCCGCGCGGGTCTGCGGCGATAGTGCACCGGCGCCAGCCAGGGCCGCGCTCTTGAAGAGGTCTCGTCGATTCATGGGTGGACTCCATTCTATCGCCGTTGGCTGGGCAGGGGGCCGGTCGTAGCGCAAGTGCGCGCCGGCCAATGCACCAAAATTGCGCATAATCGTGCGCCGGTGACCGGTTTTCCGGCGCCGAATTAATTAAGTTGCGTCGCTCGGTCCCATCCAGGGCGTTACCCCAGAACAGACGAACAGTGTATCGAATTTCAGAAGAAGAACATCGCCAACCAGCCAGACCAGAGGCGCCGGTTAATGCCCCTTACGTCGGTTTTTTAAGGGGTGGGCGAGGTTGGGAGCCGGCCTTTTGGGCGGCGAAGGCGGAGGCTGGCCTGCTTTCATTCCAACCGGCGAACTCATATCATAGTCCACGCTTTTTCCGCGGGAAGTTCGCGTTCTACCGTTTCCCAACAGGAACGCTTGACTGAATCGTGTGGCTCCTCATCCAACGCTCCCAAGGCATCCCGGAAGGCACAGATTTCGTGCTCTCTCGCCTCATGGCTGTCGTTGATCTCAGATAACTTAAGATCTCGCAACAGAGACCAAATGCGATCTCGTGCGATTCCATGGCCCAGCGCAGCCTGTTCCAGTTGAGAGTACTTGGACTCCAATCCCAATACGGTTGAATTGCTCTACTTGGAGATCCGTAAAGAGCTACTGCATCACTTCCGCACGATACGATAGAGGGCGACGGTCGTTTCTGCTACGGTTTGCATTCGAGCCTCACTCCTTTATAGATCTTACCGCTTCCGGAGCGGGGGGCGATTACGCAAGCTTATTCGTCGCCGTAGGTACTGCTTGGTACCATCGGTGCTTGGACCCGGATACCGCGATCGGCGGGCCGCACGGCCACTTCCCTTCCACCCAGCTTTCCCTCTTGGAGGCAGCGGGTTCCGGCGGCGCTCTGCCCAACGAAGCGCTAGAACGCGTGACCGCGCTGTATTGGAAGCCGGTCTATCGATTCATCCGCGTGAAGTTCGGCAAGAACAACGAAGATGCCAAGGACCTCACCCAAGCATTCTTTGCCACCGCGCTGGAGCGCGATTTCTTCGCGCGCTTCGACGCCGCCAAAGCCTCCTTCCGTACTTATCTGCGCATGGCGGTGGAACGCTTCGCGGCCACCCAGCACGCCGCCGCGAACCGGCAAAAGCGAGGTGGGGATATCGAGTTCGAACCGATCGGCGGGCAGGCAGTCACCGGTGAATCGCCCGAGCAAGTATTCGAGCGCGAGTGGCAGCGCCAGTTGTTCGCCCTGGCTCTCGACGACCTGCGCGCGCACAGTGAGGCAAACGGCAAGCAATTCCAATTCGAAGTCTTCGCAGCCTACGACCTGGCGGACTGCGCCCGCCCATCGTATGCCGATCTGGCCGCGCGCCATGGCATCTCCGAAACCGCGGTCACCAACCATCTCGCCTGGGCGCGCCGCATGCTGCGCCAGTTCGTGAACGAACGGCTGCGCGGCGTCACGGCCGGCGCGCGCGACCTGCGCGGCGAAATGCGGCGGCTATGGATGTGAGCGACTCCATCCTCGACCATTTGCGCCACGTGGCGGCGCTGCCCGACCTCACCGGCACGCGCTACGAACTGGAATCCGAGATCGGGCGCGGCGGCCTCGGCGTGGTTTATGCAGCGCGCGACCGGCAACTCGACCGGCGCGTGGCGCTGAAGGTGCTCGACTCGGCCCTGGCCGGCGAAGCGCAGCTCATCGCGCGGCTGGAGCATCCGGCCATCGTGCCCATCTATGAGACCGGCACGCTGCCGGACGGACGCGCGTTCTACGCCATGAAGCTGGTGGCCGGCGCGCGGCTCGATCGATATGCCGCTGGCCCGCACTCGCTGGGCGAGCGTCTGCGCGTGGTGCGGCGCGTGGGTGAAGCGCTGGCATTCGCGCACACGCGCGGTGTAATCCATCGCGACCTGAAACCGCAAAACGTGATGGTAGGTGAGTTCGGCGAGGTTTACGTCATGGATTGGGGAGTGGAGGCGGTAGCGGGCACTCCCGCGTTCCGCGCGCCGGATGCGCGCATGGATGCACGCTCCGATATCTACGCGCTGGGCGCGCTGCTGGAATCCGTGCTGCCCGCGAACGCGCCCCCCGCGCTACGCGCCATTGGCGCGAAAGCCATGCAGGCGGACCCCGCCGCACGCTATCCGGACGCCGCGGCGCTGCTCGTGGATATCGGGCGCTTCCAGGACGGGCTGGCCGTGGAGGCCTGGTCCGAACCCGCTTGGCATCGCCTGCGCCGGTTCGGATCGCGCAACGCGGTGCTGCTCTGGCTGCTTGCGGCTTATGCCGGCGTGAAGCTTCTGTTGTTTTTTCTGCGAAACATTTAAAGGAATCTCCGCCGGCGCGGAATACTATGGTGGAGGCACATACATGAACAAGATTGTAGTTGGCCTGCTTTTCGGATTGATCCTGGGGGCCATCGACGGCGCCACGGCCTGGTTCTATCCGGAAACGCATTCGGTGATCGGCGGCATCCTGGTGGGGTCGTCGATCAAGGGCATGCTGGTGGGGCTGCTCAGCGGGTGGTTCGCGCGCAGGGTGGAATCGACCAGGTGGGGCGTGGTGGTGGGCGCGGGGCTCGGGCTGCTGTTTGCGTTTCTGGTGGCGGCCATGCAGAAGGAGCACTATCTGGAGATCATGCTGCCCGGCTTCGTCACTGGGGCGATTATCGGGTTCCTGACACAGCGAACCGGGACTCGTGTGCCGGTGAAAACTTAGTTGCCTATGCTGTGGCAGAATGAGGTTAATGAGCCAAGTCCTGGTTGATGAATCTGTCCTTCAGCAAATAGTCGAGCGCCTAACCGTCGCGCTGGAGCCGGAGAAGATCATCCTGTTCGGCAGCAGGGCGCGTGGGGATGCCCAACCGGACAGCGACTTTGATTTGCTGATCGTCAAAGACTCGACCGATGCGCCCAGCCGCATGGTGAGAGCTCACGCGGCGTTGCGGGGTCTGGGTGTACCTTTGGACATTCTGTGGAGCACGCCGGAGGAGATCGAGGAATGGAGCGGCGCACAGAACTACGTCACCACGCGCGCCATGCGAGAAGGGCGGGTGTTGTACGAGAGACAACCGTCACTTCGCTAGACTGCTCGCGGAGAAGGCGGACCACGACTGCAAGATCGTGGAGATCGGACTCGAACACGGCGCATTCCTCGACACCATTTGCTTCCATCTCCAGCAGGCTGCGGAGAAGTTGCTCAAGGCCCTGCTCGATGCGCGCGACGTGCGGTACCCGCGCACCCACGATCTTTCACACTTCCTGGATCTGACGCAGGTAGATTGTCCTGAACTGTTGCCCTACCCTGACTTCCTCGCGAGGACGCCGGGTTTGAGCGAGAAGACATATTGGCCGCTTGGGACAGACTGAGGGAGTTTCGCGCACTCGCGCATCGACTCATCGCCGCCCGCGGCGGGCCTCCAGAACCCAGTTAAGCGTGGGCAAGAGGAGCGGGGCGTGGCTATTTTGTCAGGTTGAGCAAAGTCATGACGCCTCCGGTGTTGTCGGGGGCGACGATGTCGGGCACGCCCGCTAAGGGCGCTTGGCCGTGCAGGTTTTCCACCAGGACGTTGTTTGCGGGCGAAAGCCCCAAGCCGATGTAGTAAGGCGGCGCGTATGTTGCGCCTCCTTCGCCGAGGTACACCGCGAACGAGTTGTATCCCAGCACCAGTACGTCGGGAATGCCATCGCCGTTGATATCCGCCACGATATTGAATGCGTTGAAAGATCCGTCAGCGCCAGGTAGCGCGACCTGGAAAGTAAAGTCGCCCTGTCCGTTGCCTAGGTAAACGGTCGCACCGCTGGACGTGGAATATGCGAGAACTAAGTCCAGATACCCATCGCCGTTCACATCCGCCAGGATCGGCTGTTGCGTTACCGCGCCAAAATTGGAGGGCACCTGAGTGAATCCGCCATGCTGATTGTTCAACAATATTGTGGCATTGGTCGTCTCATCAACTTCGCCATTCGTGAGCACCAGATCGGGCCAGCCATCGTTATTAATGTCACCTGCCACGATACCGGAAAATCCGCCGAGAGGGACGGTTGCGACGATGGCGGTGGGTGTCTGGAAGGTGCCGTCGCCGTTGCCCAGTGCCAGCAGGTTGCCGGAGGTGGCGAAGTCCAGCTTGCCATCGTTGTTGAAGTCCGCCAGTATCACGGAACCGCCCGAGTTTGGGGTGGGGGTGGTGCTCTTCAGCGTAAACGTGCCATCGCCATTGCCGAGATAAGAGAGCAACGCGTTGGGCGAGCCGTTGACCGCCACCAGCAGGTCGGGGATACCGTCTCCATTCAAATCGCCGCTGACCACACAGGCTGCACCGCTAATGGCGATGGGAGTACCGGTAGTGAACGGCTTGGCGGCCTTGCCGGTCCCCAGCAGGATGGAGACGCCGCTTGCGGTGATTACGGCGAGATCGGGCTTGCCATCGCCGTTGAAATCTGCGGCCGCGCTACAGCCTGCACCGCCGGTGACGGCTGTCCAGATACCGTCTTCGAACTGCTTTTTGCCCTCATTGAGCAGCACGGACGTGGCATCGTAAGCGAACGTTACCATGTCGGTCAAGCCGTTGGCTCGCAAATCGGCTAGGATAACGTTGTTGGTGCCACCGGCACTGTCAATGGGGTAACCTACTGGCTTGGCGAAATTCCCACCCCCTTCGCCGTAGGCGACGTAGCCGGCCTCGGAAACCAGGGCAGAAATGCCATCACCGTTGAGATCGCCGATCGTCAGACCGCCGCTAAATGCACCAGGAAGATCGACGTACTTCGGTCCGGAGAAGCCTCCGGCGCCATTGCTGAAGAACAGCGCTGCTTCGTTGGCATAGGTATTGACAATCGCAATGCCAGGATAGCCGTTCTTGGTCAACTTCCCGGCCGCGACAGCGATAGGCCTTTTGGGTTCCGAGAAACTGAGAGGCGTCTGGAATGTGCCGTTGCCGTTGCCGAACGCAACCACAAAGCCGTTGCCCGAAGCGCCCTGCCCGCCGAATGTCAGACATACTACCAGATCCAGATTGTTGTCCCCGTTGAAATCCGCGGCCGCGATCCCGTCGGAGCCCTGCAACGGAACCACCAACACGCCGGGGTTGAAGGTTCCATCACCCTTGCCAGTAAACAACCACACTCCCATGGCGCCGGGCGTGGCAACGTCCAGGATACCGTCGTTATTGAAATCCCCGACAACCAGATACCCGAACACGCCGTCGTCGGTTGTGTAGTATACAGCCGACTGAAAGGTACCGTCGCCATTGCCTATGGATATGGCGATTCCGCTCCCATACGAAAAGACGAGGTCAATTTTGCCATCGCCGTTCAGGTCGGTTGCGGCGAAAGAAAAGGACCCGGACGTGCCTGGGTTGCTGGAGGGGCCTGAACGAAAGGTGCCGTCGCCATTGCCGAATAATACTTCAATGAGCCCATCCGCGCTGGAAATCACGTCCGGGATTCCGTCTCCGTTCGTGTCCGCCACCTGGCCGTAAATGCTGTCCAACCCGATATAGTCGCGCCGCGCGTAAAATGTCGGCATAGTTGGGCTGGCCGCGCTGGCGACCGCCAGAAATATCAGGAAGTAAGCGCTCAAAACTGCGCATCGTCTGATCGTTCTGGTCATCGCGGCCTTCGCGCTTCTGAAGTATACCGCGTAACTCGTCGAGCGGCTATGCGGGACCCCAGTTGCGCCGCTCGATCACCGTCGCTGGCTCATAGGTGACCCCGCGCGCCAGGCGCTTCTGCTCGCGCAGCGTAGCCCACAAGATCGCCGGACCGAGCGCGGCGGCCATCCGCGACAGCGGGCCAAACTCGCGCCCCAACTCCTTGCGGAATGCGTGCACCTGCGCGCTGACGCTCTCGTTGGTCTTGCGCAACTGGCGCTCCATGGCCCACAACAGGCCGCTGGCGGCGCTCTTCAGCGAGCGGACTTCCCACTCGAAGCGCGCGCGCACGCGGGCATCCGGGTCGTTTTTGTAGCGCTTCCAGCCGGCCAACGTGGTCCGCCAGACGCGCAGCAAACTGGGCCCGTTGCGCTCGAAATCGCGGCGGAAAGCCCAATCCAGGAACTGCTTGGATTGTTCCCGCGAAATGGCCGCGTGCTGGAAGTTGAATTTGTCCTGACCGTGAATGTCGGCCAGGTCCACATCGCTCAGCATGCGGTCCTGCTGCTGCATCTCCTGGTAAAGCGGGGTGCCGGGCACCGGCGTGTACAGCATGAATTGGTGGAAATCGGTCTCATGCGCCACGGCGTGCTCGATTTCCGCGTGGATATTCTGCGGCGTGTGATGCTCCAGGCCGACGATGGTCGAGCCCAGCAGCTTGATGCCGTGCGCGTGCAGTTCCCTGGTCAGCGCCAGCGTGTCCGTATCCTGCAGCTTGATGTAGCTCGATTGCGGTGATTCCAGCCCCATCCAGATCCACGAAATTCCCAGCTCCACCAATTCCTTGATGGAGTATTTGCGGATGGCGTTAGCCGATGAGAAAACATACAGCGCCCACGCCTTTCCTTTGGCCTTCATGCAGTCCAGCAGTTCCATGGCGCGCTTCTTATACAGCAGGAAATTCTCGTCCATGATGAAAAACGAGCGGACCTTCATCGTGGTTTCCATCTCGCACATGATGCGGAAGAGGTCCTCGCCGGTCTCGTAGAAATTCAGGAACTTGCCCTTGCCGCCGAAGAAGGCGGAGGTGGTGCAGAAGTTGCAACCCATGGGGCATCCGACTGACGGAATGATAGTGGCGGCGGCCTGTCCGGAGGGTTCCGGAATGCGCATGCCCATGGTGCGCAGACCGTACCCCGAGACAATATGGGGATGGCGGATGGGCGCGTTTTCGTCCGCGCCCAGGTAGCGGCGCATCCAGGAGATGCCGTCGCCGCGCACGATGTGGTCGGCGTCGATAATCTTATCGAGGCCGGGGATGGCGGCCACGTGTCCGCCCACCACGATGGTGGATTGGGGCGAGAGACGCCGCGCAATGCGGCACATTTCGCGCACTTTGCCCACGTTCACGATGATCGACGAAATGCCCACTACATCGTAAGCGTTTTCGGTCAGCTCGCGCTCGAAGGCTTCACGCGTGGGAAAGTCCAGGACCGTGCAGGGCGCCGGGATATTCTCCTGAATCATCATGATGCCCCAGGAGCGGTGGAACATGCGCAGGGAGAAGGGGCCCTGCTCGCGGGTTACCTGGTTGTGGTACAGCTCCATGGGGTTCATGGCACGGCTGCCGAAGCGGTCGTTTTGGGCGTAGGGGCCGAACACGGCGGAGAGCAGGATTCGGGCGTTGGCTCCTTTGGGATGCGGTTTCATTTCGGATTTAGAGACTCTCTTCACCTTTGTTGTACCGCCGTTGGAGGGGAAAGGATCGTAATATTTGTGTAATTCCGATGGCGGCCTGGGAGGCCGCCGCAGGCCGAGGGCCTGCCCCACTATTAATGCAGACGCTGCAGCCTGCCTGCCAGAAATCGGCGTTCGCTTTCGTTGGTGACCAGTTCCAGCGCGCGGCGGTAGCTATAGGCCGCTTCGGTTGCGGAGCCCATCCGCCGCAACAGATCCGCGCGCGCGGCGTGCAGCAGATGATACCGATCCAGATCGTTGGTTGCGGCCAGGGCGTCGATCAGGGCCAACCCAGCCGCGGGACCGTCCGCCATGGCCACGGCCACGGCGCGGTTCAGCGAGACCACCGGGGAAGGGTGCCCTCGTTCCAAAAGATCGTAGAGCCGGAGAATCTCGCGCCAGTCCGTTTCTTCGGCGCTCGCCGAGCGGCAGTGCACGGCCGCAATGGCCGCCTGAAGGGCATATGGGCCGGGGCCCGAAGCCATCGCCTCATCCACCAGCGGCAGCGCTTCGGCGATTTTTCCGCGCTTCCACAGGCTGCGATCCTGCTCTTCCAGGGTGACCAGATCGCCCGCGGCGTTGAGGCGGGCGTCCCGCCGGGCATCGTGCAGCATCATGAGCGCGAGCAGTCCCGTAACTTCGGCGGGAGGCTGGGGCGCCAGCAGCGTGCGGACCAGGTTCGCGAGCCGTATGGCTTCGGCGCACAGGCCGGCGCGCAGCAGCGTCTCGCCGCGGGTGGCCAAGTATCCCTCGTTGAACACCAGATAGATCGCGGTCATCACCGCGTCGAGGCGCTCGGGCATATCCTTTATTTCGGGCAAGACATAGGGGATGCGGGCGTCGCGAATTTTGCGCTTGGCGCGGACCAGCCGCTGGGCCATTGTGACCGGAGGCACCAGAAAGGCGCGCGCGATCTCATCCGTTTCCAGGCCGCACAGTGTGCGCAGCGTCAAGGCCACTTGGGCTTCCAATGAGAGGGCGGGGTGGCAACAGGTGAAAATCAGGCGCAGGCGGTCGTCGGGAATCTCTTCGGTATCGTAATCGGGTTCCTCCATCTCCCGAACAAGGCCGGACGCGGCCATGGATTGCAGTTTCTCGGAAAACAGCGCTCGGCGGCGAATGCGGTCGATGGCTTTGTGGCGGGCCGTTTGGATGATCCAGGCGCGCGGATTATCCGGAATGCCTGCGGCCGGCCACTGATCCACGGCGGCGGCGAAGGCCTCCTGTGCGGACTCCTCGGCCAGATCGAAGTCGCCCACGTGCTTGATTAAGGCCGCCACGATGCGGCCCCACTCGTTACGGTAGACGTCCTCGACGGCCGCTGCTATATCCCAAGCCACAGCCGATTGTAAAATGTTTTAGCGGGGGTGTCGATTCAGCCGTGGGCCGTTCGACTCACCATTAGAGAGGCGCCGGGATGCGATACATGCTGCTGATTTACCAGGACGAGAATTTGCTGAGCGAAAGCGACCGCGCGCATTGCTATGAAGAGTCGGCGGGGGTTGCCAGGGAACTGCAAGCCAGCGGGAATTATGTTGGGGCAGGCCCTTTGTATCCCACGTCGACGGCCACCAGCGTGCGCGTGCGGGACGGCAAACGGCTGGTGACGGATGGCCCATTCGCCGAGACGCGCGAACAACTGGGCGGCTACTATTTGATCGAGGCGGAAAACCTCGACCGGGCGATCGAGATCGCGGCGCGGTTACCGGGTGGACGCTGGGGCACGGTTGAGATACGGCCGGTGCTCGAGGTCCAGGGTCTGCCGGAGGTTCAGGGACAACACAAATAAGGAGACGAACGATGCAAACGAGTCTACATCTCAATTTTAACGGTCAATGCGAGGAAGCGTTCCAGTATTATGAGCGCTGCCTTGGCGGAAAAATCGAATTCCTGATGCTGCATGAAGCCGCACCGGCGTCCCAGCAGGCGCCGCCGGAATGGGGGAAAAAGGTGCTGCATGCCAGCATAAGCATCGGCGGCCAGATACTGATGGGCTGCGACGCGCCGCCGGGCTATTATGAGGAGCCCAGAGGCTTCTCCGTGTCGCTGCAGTTCAAGGACGCGGACGAGGGGGAACGCGTATTTCGCGCCTTGGAGCCGGGCGGCCAGGTCCGCATGCCGCTGCAGGAGACATTCTGGGCCAAGCGTTTTGGGATGCTGGTGGACCGGTTCGGCATTCCGTGGATGATCAACTGCGAGAAGGCCGCGCAAGACCAGCAGGCGCCCGAAAAGTTGCAAGCCGTCGCCGGGTGAGGGCATTAGTTTAGTTTAGTGCAGCGTCGAGAGCGCACCGTAGGGCGGCCAATCCTGGCCGCAGCCGCCTTTCAGGCGGCCAAGCCGGCTAAAAGCCGGCTGCGGGCAGAATTGCCCGCCCCACGATGCAAAAGTCCACGTGAATCGGGAGGGCACCCCACGATTTGCCCTACAATATAAAATGGTTTGATGCTCAGGTTTGCTGTTTCGCTGTTCGCTCTCGTGGCGGCCCCGCTGGCGTTTGCCGGCGACTCGCATCTCAGTAATATCCGCCAGTTGACGCACGGCGGCCAGAATGCCGAAGCCTATTGGGCGCCCGATGGCAAGCGCCTGATCTTCCAATCCACGCGGCCGCCCAACGAGTGCGACCAGATGTACATTATGAACGCGGACGGCTCGGATCAGCACATGGTGTCGACCGGCAAAGGGCGCACCACATGCGGCTATTTTCTGGCCGACAACCAGCACATCATCTACGCCTCCACGCACGCCGCCGCCGATGCGTGCCCACCGCCGCCCGACCGCACCCACGGTTACGTATGGGGCGTGTTCGCGGGCTACGACATCTACCTGGCGACCGACGATGGGAAGATCCTGAAACAACTGACCGACACGCCCGGATACGATGCCGAAGGCACCATCAACTGGAAGACCGGCACGATCGTGTATACCTCGCTCGCCTCGGGCGATCTGGATCTATGGACCATGCGGACCGACGGTTCCGGCAAGCGGCAGATCACCCGGAAGCCGGGCTACGACGGCGGCGCGGTGTTCTCGCGCGACGGAAAGAAACTGGTGTGGCGGGCCAATTACCCTAAGACCCCCGAAGACATGGAGCGCTACAAGTCGCTGCTGGCCGCCAACCTGACGGCGCCCATGAAGATGGAGATCGTGGTGGCGGACGCGGACGGCAGCCACGCGCAAACGCTCACCGATTTCGGGTGCGCCAGCTTCGCGCCGACCTTCACGCCGGACGGCAAGAAGATCCTGTTCGCATCCAACAAGCACGCCTGCGATACGCGCCGGTTCGAGTTGTACATGATGAACGTGGACGGCAGCGGCCTGGAACAGGTAACCGATTTCGGCGGCTTCACGTCCTTCCCGGAGTTCTCCCCCGACGGCAAGACGCTGGTCTTCTGTTCGGACCGGGAAGCGAAGGAGAAGTACGAGTTCAACATCTTTACAGCCGATTGGAAGTAAGGCTTTGAGCCACGAATGCACACGAATGCACACGAATGCACACGAATAAGAACACAGCCAGGCTTAGGTTTTATTCGTGTTTATTCGTGTGCATTCGTGGCTTAATTTTGCTTTTCGTTTCGAACCTTTTCCTGTTCGCGCAAGCGGACAAGGGTCTCGTGGCGGGTAAGGTATTGAATTCGGCTACGGGTGAACCGGTACGTAAGGCGCATGTGTCTCTTTTTGGTTTGAAGCAGAAACCCCCGGTTGGCGGGAGCGCCACCACCGACACCGCGGGCAGCTTCGAAATTGGCGATCTGCCGGCCGGCGACTATTCGCTGGTGGTGGCGCGGGAAGGCTTTGTCCCGCCCAACGTCAACGGCAAGATCAAGCGGCAGCGGTTGACGCTGGCGGCGGCCGAGGAAAAGCGCGAGGTGATCGTCCGCCTGACGCCGCTGACCGTCATCGCGGGCCGCATCCTGGATGAGGATGGCGATCCGATCCAGCGAGTGGAAGTGCAGGCGATGGACTACCAATACACCGCTTCCGGACGCCAGTTGTCGACGCGCGGCTCCGCCACGACTAACGACCTGGGAGAATACCGCATCTTCGATCTGAATCCCGGCCGGTATTATGTGAAAGCCGGCTCCACGGGAATGATGTACCGATCGGACGAGTCGTTCGCTCCCGCGTATTATCCCGGAACGGCGGATGCAAGCGCAGCCACCGCCGTGGAGGCAGCCGCAGGCCAGACGGCGCAGGGCATCGATGTGACACTGCATGCCACGCGGCTGGCTCACATTCGCGGCCGGGTGATGAATCCGGGCAGCAACCTGACAGTGGGCCTGATCGAGGTCGGCGAAAGAGGGGGGACCAGCACCACCAGCATCGACGACCCGAAGGGCAAGTTCGAACTGCGGGGAGTCCTGCCTGGATCGTATATTCTGATTGCGCACGGCACCATTGCGGAACAACATTTTGGCGCGCACTTGCCCATCCAGGTGGGCTCCGCCGATCTGGAGGGAATCGAGCTGCATCTCCTGCCCCCTGTCGAGATCGCTGGACAGATTCGGATGGAAGGCAAGACCGGGGCCAAAATGTCGCGGCTAAACGTCCAGTTGCAAGAGGAAGGGCATGCCGGGCAGAGCATCGCCGAGGGCGAGCCTAAGGAGGACGGTTCGTTTGTGCTCGAAGGCGTGGAGCCGGGGGTGTACCACGTCTCGGTTTCGGCGCCGGAAGAGTTGTACCTGAAGGCGGTCCGCTGGTCGGACCGGGATGTGATGCAATCCGGCCTGGATCTGACGCAGGGGGCGGCCGGAAGCGGGTTGGTGGTGGTGATGAGCGCCAACGGCGGCCAGATCGATGGCGTGGTGGAGGACGACCAATCGGCGCCCATGGCCGGCGCCACGGTAGCGTTAGTGCCTGCCGATGCGAAACGCCCGAAGGCGTTGTTCAAAGCGGCTTTGACCGGCCCAAACGGCCATTTCCGTATACCGGGAATCGCACCGGGCAGTTACAAACTGTTCGCGTTTGAGGACGCGGATTCGAACCGGGTGATGTACGATTCGGATTTTTGGCGTCCGTTCGATTCGCAAGGGCAGAGCATGGAGATATCGGAGGGCGGCAAGGAGAGCGTGCAGCTTAAGGCGATCAAACCGACCGGGGAGCAGCCGCCCGCGCCATGAAACCCGGCGCGGCCACAAGAGCCCGTACTGGCCATCCGGGAATCACCGGGCGGGGGCTAAGGCGCACAGCAGGTACCGCGGCTCAGAAGAGAAGGCAATAAAAACTTGTTGCAAAAGAGGCGGTCGGGTGTACAATTAACGTAATCTAAAGGCCGGAGGAGCGAAAATGAAAACCGTGTTTGGGATTTGTTTAGGCGTGCTGGTTGCGACGACAGCTCAGGCAGCCACCATCATACTTGGAACATTTAGCTTCAACGACCAGCAGTTTGGCAACACTCTGACGCAGAGTGACGGCGGAACCTTTCTCAACAACAACTGGCTGAACGTTGTCGACACGAATCCGGGCAGTCCGGGGGCGTTAACGGGCCCGAATTTTAACACTGGTGTCGCAAACATTGGCATCGATGGCACAACCATCGATTACACGATTGGCTACAACACGCCAATTGTGAACGGTCCCGGAGCAGACTTCGGGCTGGTGGTCGGTTATAGCTGGGAAACCGACATTTACCATATAGCCGTTTCAACCAACGGGACCACTTTCACGCCGTTCCAGAATTTCCCCGGCGGTACTCTGGGGGTCGACACCGGCGTTAACATGTCCTATTGGTATGCTGGCGGCGGCCCCTACGCCACGGATTTGGTCGTGGTTCCGATCGATTTAAGCCTCTTCGGAATCCCACTGGGCGCGTCGGTGGACGCCATTGAAATCCAGGGCGATGCCGGCGAGCAACCGGACCTATTCCGCATTGCCGGATTCGCGACCGGGACCCTCGGCACACCGGAACCCGTGTCGCTGCTATTGGTAGGAGCGGGGCTGGCGGGTCTCGCGTTGTGGCGCCGCCGGGCCGGCAGAGCTTGCCGTTAAGCCCGCCGATCATACCCGGTCCGGTTGACTAGCTCTCGCTTTCACGCCTTTTCAGAAGTTCAGTAACATATTTCGAAGGGAGTGGGGCAGCCCCTCGGGCTGCGGCGGACCCTCGGTCCGCCCGGCCTGGGAGGCCGCCGCAGCGCAGGGCGCTGCCCCACAAATACGCCATTCGAGTATACGAGCGTATTTCTGAAATGACCAACTAAGCTAGTCAGCCCAGAGCAAAGAGTGGGATTGTAGTGAAACCTTTGTTCACTTGAACTCACATTAGAAGTGGAAGCCGGTTGAAAACGGGCGGGCACATGCAGCCCGGTACCGCGCTTAAATCCACTTATGCGGGCCATTATCGATGCCGACAACCTGCCGACCGCCGTACAATACTACACGGCTTTTCCGGGCGAACCTTCCCAACAGTTGAAGGACTACATTTCAATTGACCGGCTCGACGCAGTGCATCGTTTGACCTTGGAGTCGATCCTGACGACAATCGGCACCAGCGGCGAAAAAGAGTTTTTATTAGTGCTCCATTCAAATCCGACCGGACTGGTTTTGCCGATAGGAGCAGTGCCCCTCGCCGCGGTCAACGCGGATCAGACGGTTCTGAACATAATCCAGTTGGCGTCCGTGGTGTTCGGCCTTCTGGAAGACAGCCAGGATCCAAACCTCGCGGTGAACGACGCGTTCCTGAGCGCCTGGATGGATTTCTTCTCCAACACGCCGCAAGTCAATACGGCCGCCATCTCGCAAGCTTCGGGAGTTGCGGCAAAGTGTACAGAGGCCGCCAAGCTGGGACAGCTTTGGGTAGGCGCCGCCTGCACCGCCATGCATACTACCGAGGCGGCACTAAGGAGAATCGCTGCATTGGCCGACAAGGTACGCCGCTCCTCGCTCACTCGCCTGGAGTTCAGATCGTGCCGCTTGGGGAGTAGTAGTGGATTGAAGGAGGTCGCCAGCTTTTTCGGGGCGATGTCGTTTGCGCCCAAGGTCCGCACATTTTATGTCCATCAACCGGTACAGATGGTACGTACGCAGGCACAGTTGAACGCCATAGCACGAGGGCTCGGGCCACACAGCCGGCGGTTCACTGCGGCGCAAACAGACGCGGGCGCCCGCGACGACGTTGCGTTCGCCATTCAAGTGATTCGTTCTAAGAATCACATGTACCTCTCTAGAATGTTCGCGATTAACGAGCAGGCGGTGTTTAACTGGGTCAACCGGTTCATTCAGCGGCTCCCGACCATGGTCACGGTGAATGGCAGGCCCATCCCCGTCAGGACCGGGCGCACGTTTGTGCAACAACTGGTGGTGGCAGGGTTCTGGACACCTGAGTCAGTGAAGCCTTTTGTCTTTCCCGGCGAGTCCGATTATCCCGGTTTCATTGAGAGCCAGTTTTGAATCGAGTGACGCGCAGACTAAGAGGCGGAGCGCCCGGGCTCAAGCGCGCGGCCATCGTCTGGAAGACGTTTTCCGCGGCTGTACCTATATAGGCTCGTAGCCTGGCGTGCGCGAGTATAGGTCTGATTCAGCCAAATCCGGTCTTACACCGTGGCAGACGCAATAAAGTCGACTTACGTTATCTGCACGTCTGCGACGGCTGAGTTGAGTGCGCTGCGCCTTTTGGTCTTCCCTGCTAATCTACGGCGTGCGAATCAGACCGCGCTGCTCTTCCATCGCTCGATCCGATGATCCAGTTCCATGATTTGCTTGGTGAGCCTGAGCTCCAGTTCCGCGAACCCTTGCCGTGTTTCGGCGCGCAGGGCTCCGATCTCGGACCACACAGCTTCGATTTGTGCGCTGAGCATGCGTGTATTGATCCAGGCCGTAAGCACGACCACGATCAAGCTGCCGAACAGGGCCAGAATTGCGGGCATCCACGCTTGAACCTGAGCGTTCATCGATGCACCCATTATACATGCGGTTCCGCTGAGCAGTTCTCCCGGCGACGCCGTCTTTCATTGCCTATCCACGTTCCCAGCTCAGGCGGTCTACTTGCCGAGCTCGTCGGATTTCAGAATCCGCAGCACTGAGAGTATTGTGTTCCAACTGCGCGTTGTCGCCGGCGCCCCAAAGAGCCTGTCGATCTGGCCGAGACAGCCAATTGTTTTCATGTGGCGGCGGTACATCCCATACACCAGACGATTCTTCGAGCCAATGATTCGCACCAGCCACTCCCCGCCTTCGGGAAGAGCAATCGGAAGAGAAACTCCGCGGCGTCCAGCCCTCGACAGGATGCTTACAAATTGAACAACATCCGCGGGCGGTGGCTCAGTTCCAAACGGATTGTCCATCTCCAGTTGAATCAGATCGCCGCCGTCGCAGAAAGCGATGGTTGCTTCAAACGGCAGCTTCCGGCGCAATTCGGCAAGGAACTTGGCGCGCAACCCAGGTTTGCGAATGACAAGCGTGCCTGCGGCGCCCACGTTCACGGCATCGTAGATGCCCAGTTCTTTGGCGAGCACGCTCGGACGAAAAGCCCTGTGTCCTCCAACGTTGATACCCCGGAAGAAAACGATCAAAGCCATGCTGCCCATTGTCGCAGCACCGAAGTATCGAGGAGAAGCGGAAGCGGCCGGGCCTGACGATAGATGACGTGCAGCCGCGCAGCGTGTACCCATTCGCGCAGCTCCCGGTAGGGTAAAATGCAACGTGGTCCGCCGTTCCGCAACGTTTCTCACCGCCCTGCTGCTCGCGCACGCGCCGGCGCAAGCGCTGGATCTGACGCACGCGGCCGTGGTCGCTCCATCGGGACTGTCCGCACCGGAATCCAAAGCCGTCGCCATGCTGATCGACGAAGTCGATAAGCGATCCGGCATCCGCTGGGACAGCGGGCCCGCCAACGCCCCGGTTACCATCGATATCCAGCGCGGCTCCGGCGCGGCCGAAGGCTACACCATCCGCACCACCGCGCGAGCCGTGACGATCGCGGGCAACGACGCGCGCGGCGTCCTGTTCGGCATCGGCCGCTTGCTGCGCGAATTGCGCATTGCGCGCGGCTCCATCCAGATACCCGATGGGTTCGCCGAAACCAGCGTGCCGCGCTACTGGCTGCGCGGCCACCAATTGGGCTATCGCCCCAAATCGAATACCTACGACGCATGGTCCGTACCGGTCTTCGAGCAATACATACGCGACTTGGCGGTGTTCGGCGCGAACGCAGTGGAGCTGATCCCGCCGCGTTCCGACGATGCCGCCGACAGCCCGCATTTCCCGCTGCCGCCCATGCGCATGATGACGGAGCTTTCGCGCCTGCTGGCAGCCTACGGCCTGGACGTGTGGATCTGGTATCCGGCGATGGACCGCGATTATTCCGACCCCGCCACCGTCGCATCGGCGCTCACTGAGTGGGGTGAAGTCTTCCGCCAATTGCCGCGCATCGACGCCGTGTTCGTGCCTGGCGGCGACCCCGGCCACACCCGTCCCAAGTATCTGATGGCGCTGTTGGCGAAAGAAACCGAAGTGTTGCATCGCTATCATCCGCGCGCCCAAATGTGGGTCTCGCCGCAGAGTTTCAACCAGGAGTGGCTGGATGAGTTCCTCGCCATTCTGCGCAACGAACAACCTTCATGGCTCACAGGTGTAGTCTTCGGACCGCAGAGCCGCATCGGGCTCCCGGAGCTGCGTACGGCCGTGCCGCCGCGCTACCCCATTCGCCACTATCCGGACATCACCCACAACATTCAGTGCCAGTTTCCAGTGCCCAATTGGGACGCCGCGTGGGCCGTCACCGAAGGCCGCGAGAGCATTAACCCGCGCCCGCTGGAGGAGGCGCGCATCTTTCGCCAGTTCCAGCCACACACCATCGGGTTCATCAGCTATTCGGAAGGCTCCAACGACGACGTGAACAAATTCGTGTGGAGCGCGCTCGGCTGGAATCCGGACCAGGATGTCGCCGAAATCCTGCGCCAATACAGCCGCTACTTCATCGGCGAAAAATTCAGCGAGAGCTTTGCGCAGGGCCTGTTGGCGCTCGAACGCAACTGGCAAGGACCGCTGGCGGCAAACGCGGGCGTGGATGCCACGCTCGAACAATTTCAAGCCATGGAGCGCGCGGCGCCGCCCGCCGTTTTGCGAAACTGGCGTTTCCAACAGGCGCTCTACCGCGCGTATTACGACGCCTACACGCATCAGCGGCTGCTGCAGGAAACAGCGCTCGAAGACGAGGCTATGCGCAAATTGCGCGAGACGCGCGACACCGCGGCGGCCGCGGCCATCCTGGACCGAGCGGTGAAGCAACCGGTCGCGCCGGAATGGCACGCGCGGATTTTCGAGTTGGCCGAAGCGCTGTTTCAGAGTATCGGCATGCAACTGAGCGTGCCGCGCTATAAGGCCATCGGCGTGGATCGCGGCGCCAGCCTCGACACTCTGGACGTGCCGCTAAACAACCGCCTGTGGCTGGAGCAGCAGTTCGACCAGGCGCGCGGCGATCCCGCGGCCATCGACCGCATCCTGAACTGGACCGATGCCGGCCCCGGCGGCTTCTACGACGATCTGGGCGACCTCACCCGCCAGCCCCACCTGGTGCGCGGCAGCGCCAGCCTCGAATATCATCCGCACTGGCCCAAATCCTGGTGGACCTATGCAGAGTCTTTCTACGACGAGCCTCTGCAAATGCGCTACACCGGTCTCGATCCGGCTGCCCAGTATCGCATCCGGGTGACTTACGCGGGCGACAGCCCTGGCCGCAAAATCCGGCTGGTGGCAGGGAATGGCATCGAGGTCCATCCGCTGATGCTTAAGCCCCAACCGGTCCGCCCGATCGAATTCGACATACCCCGCGGCGCGATTGCAAGTGGCGAATTGAATCTCTCGTGGTATCGTGAACCTGGGTTAGGTGGCAACGGCCGCGGCTGCGAGGTCGCGGAAGTCTGGCTTATGAAAAAATGAATACAACCTGGGAAAACCCCGTCAAGAAGCGCCTCCGGGAGGGCCTGCCGGTCGTGGCAGCCACTATCACGGTGGCCAATCCCGATGTGGCCGCGCACGCTGCCACGCTCGGCTACGATTTTCTGTGGGTCGAGATGGAGCACTCGCCCATTACGCTCGAAACATTGCGCAATATCGTGCTGGCCACCCGCGGCTTGCCGGCGATGACCTTTGCGCGCGTGCCGGTGAACGAGATCTGGACCGCCAAGCGCGTGCTGGACGCGGGCGTGAGCGGCGTGATGTTCCCCTTCAGCAGCACGCCCGAACTGGCGGCGCAGGCCGCCGCCGCCTGCCGCTATCCGCCCGCGGGGCGGCGCGGATCGGGTCCCGTTCTGGCCCGCACCACGTGGCCGGCGGGCGAGGCCGGCTATCACGATTCCGCCGATCGGAACGTGATGGTGATCATCATTATCGAAGAGGCGCGCGCCGTGGAGCGCATCGACGAAATTGCAGCCACGCCCGGCGTTGACGTTCTCTTCATTGGCACCAACGATCTCTCATTCTCGTTGGGGCTGCGCGGCAACCAGGACGATCCCAGGCACGCGGCGGCCGTCGCGCGCATCGTGGAAGCCGGCAAGCGCCACGGTAAATTCCTGGGGCGGCCCGCCGCCACGCCCGAGCAGGCCAAGCAATATATGGAGCAGGGGTTCCTGCTGTTCCAGGGGCCGACAGACATGGGCTTGATGGCCGCCGCCGCAAAGCGCTATCTGGAGCCATTCGGCAAAGCGGGCGGTCAGCAGCAGCCGCGGACCGTATACTAATCCTCTTCCGCCAATAATAAATTGACAATACCGCGGTTACACGCGCATAATAATGCAGAAATAAACTGTATAAAGCAAGAAATAACTGCATAAATAAGGGCCGTGAGCCATGAGTCTGAATATTGCGCCGTCGCACGTTACCCTGAATCCCTGCGAAAAGCAGCGATTCACAGCGGACCAACCGAACGTCACGTGGAGCCTGAGCCCCAACCGGGGATCGATCGACCAACAGGGCGAGTATCGGGCTCCGTGGATGGTCCTTCTTACGCGCGATATTACCGTGACGGCGACGGATGCCGCCACGCATCAAACCGGCAGTTCGATCGCAACCATTTGCTCGACGCCGTTTTGGATGGCGTCAATTGCCACGCTGTGGTTCGTCCTGTTTCCGGCGCTGATCGCCTTGCTGTTCCTCGTATGGCCCGGGAATGTAGCGCCTGCGCCGGTTATCGTGACAGTAGAGCCGGCGGCGGTGACCCTATCGGCCTCCCACCCGCAGCAGTTCGTCGCATCGGTCGAAGGCGCCACGAGCCAGAGCGTGGTTTGGTCCGCCAGCATGGGGACCATCACGCCCACGGGTCTGTATGTTCCTCCGCCCGTGGAGGCGGACCAGAGTGCCGTCATTAGCGCCGTCAGTGCTGCCGATCGGACGCAATCCGGAACGGCGCTCGTGAGGGTGACAAAAGACGCAACCGTGATCCTCACGTCGCCGGTGACGTCGATCCATTCCGGCCAGCACATGCAGTTCAAACCCCTGGGTCCGGCGAACATAGTGTGGGAGGTATTTCCGAAGCACGGCGACGAACTGAAGCAGGATGGCACCTACACGGCGCCACAGCATCTCACGGAAACGGAACGAGTCACTGTCACGGCCTTCGACGCCGCCAACCTGTCTCACTTTGCGAGTGCTACTTTCAAGCTAGCGCCAAGCGCGCCTGCCCGAGGCGGGGCGACATGGCCGCCGGAGTTGCGCATCTTTGCGCTGGTCATGATCATGGGCGCGCTGGGATCGTATCTAGGCTCCTCACGCTCGTTCGTGAACTATGTGGGCAATCGGCAGTTCGTGGCGAGTTGGGGGTTGTTCTACTTCGTTCGGCCGTCATTTGGCGTTGGCCTGGCGCTGCTCGCGTACCTGGGCTACCGCATTGGAGCCGTTCCCGGCCCGGCCAACACCCCGCCCGGCGATCCCTATGCGATTGCCTTCCTTGCCGGGATGGTGGGTCTCTTTGCCGATATGACTCTTGAAAAGCTCAAGGATCTCATGACTGTCATCTTCAGGACCCCGGACGATCGAAAGGATAAGATGGCTCCGCAGACCACCGCGCCGGGGATCGACTCTGTCACCGCCTCGGCCGCCACCGGACAACTTACCGTGCAAGGTGCGAAATTCATAAGTGGCGCCCAAGTGCTCCTGAACAACGCGGCCCTTCCGACTACCTTCGTCAATGAAGGGAAATTGACAGCAGCCTTTCCCGCCGCACAGTATCCCGCCGGCGCCAGTGTAACTATTGTGGTGGAGAATCCGGACAAGCAGAAAAGCGCGGCGAAACCGATACGGGTCGGGGCATAGCGCACTAAGTGGCCATGGGTGCGCGGATCCCCACTTCTATGTCGCACTTAACCGCATCTGAATTCCACTTCCGATCTGATCGTCACCACTAGTAAACTGGCCGGATGGACAATAGCTGCGTGTTTTGCCGCATCGTGGCGGGCGGGGTGACGGCGGCTATGGTCTTCGAAGACGAGTTGTTCCTCGCCTTCCTCGACCACCGGCCGCTGTTTCCGGGCCATTGCCTGCTGATTCCGAAGGCGCATTACGAGACCCTGACCGATTTGCCCGCCGACCTGACCGGTCCGTTATTCGGCGCCGCCAAGCTGCTTGCGGAAGCGGTGGAGCAGGCCATGGGCAGCGATGGCTCGTTCGTGGCGATCAACAACCGCGTCAGCCAGAGCGTTCCACATCTGCACATCCACATTGTTCCGCGGCGCCGGAAGGACGGCCTGCGCGGGTTCTTTTGGCCGCGGCAGAAATACGAGAGCGCGGCGGAGATGGAGCGCGTGCGGCAGAGCATCGCCGGCGCGATTGCCAGGCTGCGGCCCGCGTCACGCTAAAATCCGGATATGGAATACGTCAACCTGGGATCGGCCGGCGTGAAGGTTTCGCGCATTTGCCTGGGCGCTATGACCTATGGGTCGAAGCGCTGGCGGGAGTGGGTGCTGGAGGAAGAAGTCAGCCGCCCGTTCATCCAGCGCGCGCTGGAGCTGGGTATCAACTTCTTCGACACCGCCGATATGTATTCGGTGGGCGCCAGCGAAGAGGTGCTGGGGCGCGCGCTCAAGGACTTCGGTCCGGGCCGCGACCGCGTGGTGATCGCGACCAAGGTATTCAATCCCATGGGCGACGATCCGAACCAGCGGGGGCTTTCGCGCAAGCATATCCGGCATGCCATCGACGACAGTCTGCGACGGCTGGGGACGGATTACGTGGACCTCTACCAGATTCACCGCCTGGACTACGAGACGCCGATGGAGGAGGTTCTGGAAGCGCTGGACGATGTAGTGAAAGCGGGCAAAGCGCTGTACGTGGGGGCATCGTCGATGTTCGCCTGGCAGTTCGCCAAGATGCTGTACCTGGCGGATGCCATGGGTCTGAAGCGCTTCGTCAGCATGCAGAACCACTACAACCTGATCTATCGGGAAGAGGAGCGCGAGATGCTCCCGCTGTGCCGCGACGAGGGCATCGCGGTCATTCCGTGGAGTCCGCTGGCGCGCGGGTTTCTGGCGGGCAACCGGCGCAAGGAAGATTTCGGCGAAACGGTGCGGTCGAAGACCGACGAATACGCGCACGGGATGTACTATCAGGATTCGGATTTCGCGGTGGCGGACCGGGTGGGCGAGATTGCGCGGGCGCGGGGCGTGCCGAATGCGCAGATTGCGCTGGCTTGGATCTTACAGCAGCCCGGCGTGACGGCTCCCATCGTGGGGGCCAGCAAGATGCGGCATTTGGAAGATGCGGTGGCGGCGTTGAGTATCGAGCTGGATGAGGCGGAATTGAAGGCGCTGGCGGAGCCGTATCAGCCGCATCGGGTGCTGGGGCATTCGTAGGGCAGGCGAAACCGCCCGATGTCAAAGAGGGCGGCCTGGGAGGCCGCCGCATGCCACGGGTCTGCCCCACCCAAACCCTTACCGCAGTTCTTCCATGATCTCGTCGAGCACTTCGGCGGGCGGGCGCACTTTGGATTGCGGCAGGGTGGCCAGAGGCTCCTCGGCGATGTGCAGCATCTCCAGGAAATTCGGCTTTTCGGTGTTCACGTAGAGAACGCCGGTGAGCACTTCTTCGCGCTTGGCGGCGTCTTCCAGGGCGGCGGCGGCGCCCATGCGGTTGGTCGGATCGTAGTCGCGGCCCAGCTTGCGGATGCGCAGATGCGAGCCATCGTGCAGTCGCACGTCGCGCACTTCGCCATCGGCGATCTCCACGGATATGTCTTCATACGAGGGCACGAAATCCAGCTCGTGCAGCATCTCTTCGTGCTCTTTCATGTAGCTGTAGCTCTTGGTGGATCCCTCGTGGTCGTTGAAGGTGACGCATGGTGAGACCACGTCGATCACCGACAAGCCGTTGTGTGCAATGGAGGCCTTGAGCAGCGCCTGAAGCTGCTTCTTATCGCCCGAGAAGGAGCGGGCCACGAACGTGGCGCCCCAGCGCAGCGCCAGCGCGCAGCAATCGAAGGGCGGCAGATCGTTGATGACGCCGGTCTTCAGCTTCGACCCCAGATCGGCGGTGGCCGAGAACTGGCCCTTGGTCAGTCCATATACGCCATTGTCT
>Ga0302326_10007477_pt1 | contig 24288 bp, 22 predicted proteins | sample Palsa_T0_3_FD_202264 | JGI IMG/M metagenome (GOLD analysis project Ga0302326, IMG submission 202264) | Peat permafrost microbial communities from Stordalen Mire near Abisko, Sweden - Palsa_T0_3 | ecosystem: Environmental > Terrestrial > Soil > Palsa > Peat permafrost | place: Sweden: Abisko... | reverse complement strand
TCCAACGCGCTCTTGCCTTGCTCCAGATAACGCACGATGTTCTCGATCATCACGATCGAATCGTCCACCACGAAGCCGGTGGCGACGATAAGTGCCATGAGCGAGAGATTGTCGATCGAGTAGTTCAACTCGTACATGATCGCCAGTGTGCCGATCAGGGAGACGGGCACGGAAATGCTCGGGATGATGGTCGCCGGCACGTTGCGCAGGAACACGAAGATCACGAGCACCACCAGCGCGATCGCGAGCAGCAGTTCGATCGCAGCGTCCGTGACCGAGGCACGAATCACGCCGGTGCTGTCGGCGACGATCTGCACGTGCATCGACTGCGGCAGGCTCGCCAACAGTTGGGGCAGCTGTTTTTTGATCTGATTGACGGTGGCGATTACGTTCGCCCCCGGCTGGCGCATCACGTTGAGTACTATTGCCGGCACATCGTTGTACCAGGCGCCTTGCTCGATGTTCTGCGCGGCCTGCGATACCCTGGCAGCGTCGCGCAGGAACACCGGCGCACCGTTCTGGTAGGCAATAACAGTGCCCAGATAGTCCTTGGGGTCCTGGATCTGATCGTTGTCGTTGATCGTGTAATCCAGTTCTGGCCCGTCAAAGTTGCCCTTGGGCTGGCTGACATTGATGTTCGCGAGCAAGGTGCGTAAATCATCAATATTCAGTCCGTAGCCGGCCAGCTTTTGCGGGTCCACTTCCACCCGGACCGCCGGCACGTTACCTCCGGATGGAGTGACCAGGCCCACCCCAGGCACTTCGGAAATCTTCGAGGCCAGACGATTGTTCGCGACATCCTGTAGTTGTGTGAGCGACAGGGATTCGGACGTGACCGCCAACGTCAGAATAGGCTGATCGGCGGGGTTGACCTTCGCATACACGGGTGGGGCTGGCAGACCGCTCGGCAACAAACTGTTGGCGGCGTTGATGGCCTCCTGCACGTTCTGCTCGGCCACATCGAGGTTGAGCGCGAGATTGAACTGCAGGGTAATGATCGAGGCGCCGGCGGAGCTGGACGACGTCATCTGCGTCAGGCCAGGAATCTGGCCCAGCTGCACCTCCAGCGGCGCGGTCACTGTGGTCGCCATCACCTGAGGACTGGCCCCAGGGTAGAACGTCTGCACCTGGATGGTCGGATAATCGACGTCGGGCAGCGAGGAAACCGGCAGGAAACGCATTGCGACCATGCCGACCAGCACGAGCGCAATCATGAGCAGCGAGGTGGCTACCGGCCTTAGTACGAACAGGCGAGAAATGTTCATCGGCGCGCGGCGGCTCTAGCCGTTCACTCAGCCAGTGCTGGGCGCACCTGCGCCTGGTGCCGGACTAGTGGACTGTTTGCCTCTCTTCTTCGCAGGTTGCGATCCCGGGGTCGCGGGCGCGGCCCCGGACGGGGCATTGGGCGCCGGGGCAATGCTGATCTTGGCCTTATCGGTGAGCCGGTCGGTGCCATCAATGACGACTGTGTCGCCGACCGCGAGCCCGGAGACAATAGCGGTGTTGTTGCCGTCGCTCGGACCCAGGGTCACCTTGCGCACAGAAACCGTGTTATCGGCGTTGGCTAAGTAGACGTAATTGCCCGGCGCGCCGCTCAGCACCGCCGGCGTTGGCACGAGCACCGCCTGACTCAGAGTGTCGACGAGTATCCTGATATTCACGAATTCGTTCGGGAATAACGCCTCGTCATCGTTGGGGAAGCTCGCGCGCAGCGTGACCGTGCCGGTGCTCGTGGCCATTTGGTTGCTGAGCGCGTATAGCGTGCCGGTCGCAATTTCGCGGGTGTTGTCGCTCGAATAGGCGGTGACGGGCAACTTGGCGCCCGAATTGACGCGTTGGATCACTTGGTCGAGATCGTTCTGGGCTACAGTGAATTCCACGGTCGTCGGTTTCATCGTGGTGATCACGACGATGCCGGGCGAGCTCGCAGCCGTAACGTAATTTCCTGGATCGATCAGTCTGAGGCCAACCCGACCGGCCACCGGCGCTGTAATGTGGCAATACACCAGGTCGAGCTTGTACTGTGCAACATTGGCCTCATCCGACTTGACCTGGGCTTCGTCCTGCTTGACCAGGAACTCCTGGTCGATGACGGTCTGCTCGGCGATGGCCTTTTGCGCACGCAGCTGCTCGTAACGCGCCAGGTCTGCGCGCCCCTGATCGAGCGTCGCCTGATCCTTGAGCAGCGCTGCCTGCGCCTGCTGCAGGTCTATTTCGTACTGCCGCGGGTCAATTTCAGCCAGGAACTGACCCTTCGCGACATCCTCGCCTTCTCTATAAGCGACCTCAGTCAGATAACCGCTCAACTGCGGCAGGACAGTCACGGTGGCGAGCGGCGTGACGGTGCCAAGCTCTGATAGCGTCTCGGGCATGTCGCCTCGGGTCGCCTGGGCGACCTTGACCACTTGCGGCGCCGCGCCGCGCACAGGCGGCTTGCGTTCGAGGAGGTGCACGAGAACGAGAATGAGCAGGATCGCGGCCACCGACCCCAGGATCCAGCGCATGCGATGGCTTTGGAGGCGATTGGCCGTTGGTGCGTCCTTTGCTTCGATCATACCGTCTCCAAATACCGTGCTAGTCAATCAGATAAGCCCCAGCAGACGCAATCATAGGTGCCCAGGGAGAGCTTGCAGTTGGGCAAAAAATTAACAGAGATTAACCTGCCGCAACGACCGTGCGAGACAAGCCTCAGGATGCAGGCGAGCGCCCCAATCAATTCTAATGGGGCGCCAATGGGGTTGCGAACCCGCGCCCTGTATCGGCGAGAGGTCTAATTGACGCCGACGGACGCGTGGCGTCGCTTAACTGCGACTCCCGCCTCCGCGCTCGTCGTGCGGGCTCGCGCCGAGTAGAACGAGGCATTCTGATCCCCGCGCAGCGCTTCGCGCGTGAATTCGATCAAATGGTAGGAGGTGAAGCCGATGCCGAATAATTGTTCGATCTGACCACGCTTGATGGCCTGCCACGCCACGCGCCAGAACGCCCGACGATAATCGGCAAGCAGTCCCACCCGCAGCAGCAGATTCAGAAACAGCGTTGCGCCGCGCCGCAAATTAGCCGCCGTCAGGCGTGCTTTGCCCGACGTCGCAAGACGATTCGCATAGGTGGCGCGCAGCTGATGCGCGAAGCGTGCATAGAGCCGCTCCGGTTCATACGCGTGAGCGATGCACCGGCGCCAGTTCGCGACGACCTCGTCGTAGGGCCGCAGGAAACTGACGTTGCTCTCGCGCGTGTTGTCCTCAATTATTCGGCCGGCGCGTGCAAGGCGCTCCCAGAGCGGCGTCTGCGGCAGCGCCTGCAGCAGGTTGATCGTGAGCATCGGGATTTGGGAGCTATCGACAAATTCATTGAGGTGCGTTTCAGTGGTCGCAGTATCGGAGTCCAGCCCGAGAATGATGCCGGAGACTACTTCCATACCGTAACGGTTGATCGTCTCAATCGCCTCCATCATCGGCAGCGAGGCATTGTGCTCCTTGCGCATGGCTTTGAGGGCCCCAAGGTCCGGCGTCTCAATGCCGACAAATACCGCATCGAAGCGCGCTGCGCGCATCATTTCGAGGATGTCAGTCTGCTTGGCTATGTTCAGCGTGGCCTCGCAAGCAAAGGACAGCGGGTAGCCATTCTTTTTCTGCCACTCCAGCAGATGCGGCAGCATCTGGCGCGTGGCTTTGCGATTGCCGATGAAGTTGTCATCGACGAAGTAGATGCTGGCAGGAAAACTCTTTTGTGAAACGATAAAGTCGAGCTCACCTATCAACTGCTCTGGCGACTTCATGCGCGGTTGCCGGCCATACAGACCAGGGATGTCACAGAACTCGCACAGATACGGACAACCTGATGAGAATTGCAGTGTGCCGAGCAGATAACTGCCCAGCCGAACCTTCTCGTAGGCCGGCAACGGAAATTCCGCCAGCGACAGGCGTTCCCGGGTGACAAAACGTCTCTGCTGCGATGGTGCGGCGATGGATTTATCGATTTGAGCAATCAGCTCGTCGGTTGCATCCCCGAGCTCACCGATGTGCAGATAATCGTAATCGGGATAATTATCCGGCGCCGCCGACACCGACGGACCGCCGAGCACCGTTGTTTTACCTGCCGCCCTGGCACGCTCGTGCAGACCGTGGATCTGTCGCGATTGAATGTGCATGCCGGTCACGAACACCACATCGGCCCATTCGAAATCGGCCGGCTTGGCGGCCGCGACGTTCTCATCGATGAAGCGCACGACCCACTGCTCAGGCAGGTATCCGGCGATGACCAGCAGTCCTTGCGGCGGCATGAACGCCTTGGCGCCGACCAGTCGCAGGGCATGCGAAAATGTGCCGAAGGCGGGCGCATAGGTCGGAAAAATGCAAAGCACCCGGCGAACCGTGTTCGTTACGACCTGGCAACGCACATCAGCACTCCCTCTAAGGCCACCGATCATTGTGCCACGAGCATCGCTTTTACCATGCCCGCATGACACCCGCCTCGCTCTGCGATAGCGCGGCGGCAGTGCAGCCCATGAGCATGCATGCTTTAGAGAGTGTCCAGTATGTCGGTCTATCTAATTGATTGCTAGAGGTCACTGCGACCGCGCTCACAGGCAGTCCCCACAGGTCAGTTTCCGTGGCGGGCAGGCCGGATTTTTTGTAGGCTATCGACGCTTGGTTTTTCCCAGCGCGCCGACACATCGCGCCGCGGGCGGGGTTGCCCCGGGCGTGCACGCGCTATCAGGAGTGAAGAATGAAAACCTCTCTACCCGTACTCATTGCCAGCCTGTACGTGGCCGCAGCCAGCAGCGTGGCTCCCTGCGCTGTCAGTATCGATATTGACGTGGCGCCGCCAGAGCCGCGCATCGAGGTCGTTCCCGCAATGCGTGCGGGCTACGTCTGGGCGCCTGGCTATTGGGAGTGGCGCGACAGTGCGCACGTTTGGATTCCCGGCCGTTGGATCGGTGAGCGTCACGGATATCACTGGGTGGCGGATCGCTGGGGGCAAGTGGGCGGGCACTGGCATCACTTCCCGGGCCACTGGGAACGTTGAGGCTGTATCGTCGCTGTCAGTTGTCCCCGCCGATGGCGGGCGGATCGCTGGCGGGAAAGGACTCCTCAAGCGCCTCATCGAGCAGCGCATCGACGTGCTCGTGCTCAGTTTCGCGTTCGCCAGCGGCGGCAGGCCTGGAAGCCGGCTCGTCGGCAGACACAGCTGCGCTCATCAGATCGGCGTATTCATGATATCGGCGCATAAAGGCGCGCGCATAGGGGCATTCAGGATTGACCGTCCAGCCTTCCTCGCGCGCCACGTGCAGGGCCGAGCGCGCCAACTCTGCGGCGACTCCACGCCCGCGGACCGCCGCCGGCACCCTGATGTGGGCGATGGTCATGACACGATCGGCATAGCGATACTGCAGTACTGCCCGATAGCCTGACAGCTCGACAGTGAATTCCTGCGCCTTGGGATCATGTTGAATCAACAGTGCCACGGCCCGAAGTGCTCCTGGATCAAGGGCAAGCCTATCGTATACCGATCGGCACTGCCTGGCATGCGCAGCCGGGACGGCACCAACGCAGATATCACAACTTACGCGTTGCGAAACAAATTGATTCATTGAGTCCGCTGTAGAAGAGCGGCTAGCAGCGAAAGTCAGAGCGAACGGACTCGCTGTAATGCTGCAATAGTGCTGGTGCCGCAAGCGTCGGTGTGCTTCTATCCGCCTTGTCGGCTACGGAGCTTCGCATCATGGCTCGTAGTCGCAGAATTGCGACGATCAGAGAGGAACACCGCAAGGCGTATCAGCCTCGCGCGACGTGTTTTTGTCAACACCTATGAGCACAGACACTGATCTATCGCGGATCGAATCAGACCCGTCAATGACGGCGACACCAGAATCGCTGATACAGCAGAATATCGATGGCATTGCCGAGTTTCATCAGCGCGAAGAGCGCAACCTAGGTCACTCACAGCGACAGCTGGAAGCTCTGAGCGCGTTCATCGGCCGTCCGCTGTATCTACTGTCACTGTTATCACTGGTGATGATCTGGATCGGCACCAACACGATCATTATGCTGCTGGGCGACCGGCCGCTCGATCCGCCGCCTTTCACCTGGTTGCAAGGCTTCCTGAGCCTGGCCGCGCTAGTGACGACCACGGTGGTACTGATCGCGCAAAATCGCCAAGCCAAGTTAGAGACTCAGCGTGACCATCTTGATCTGCAGGTAAACCTGTTGACCGAACAGAAAGTCAGCAAGATCATCGACCTGCTCGAGGAACTGCGCCGCGATCTGCCCATGGTCCGGGATCGACACGATCCAGAGGCCGCCGTCTTACAACAGCGCACCGATACGGCTCAAGTGCTCTCGGCGCTGGCCGATCTGGGCGTCGCCGATAACGGACAGTCGGGAGCGGACGCCAAGCAGGCTGCGACCGAGCGCTAAAGCTCTTTGCCAGCCTTTTCGCACCGATACGAAACCCAAACTATCGAAGCGATCATGAATGCGATCGAATGGTAAATCTAGTATTATTGTGTAACATGATGTTTTACATATGTTATTTATGTACATTCGATGCCTAAATGCTCGCTCAATTTGTTATCGGACCATGCTCGCGCCGGGATAGGTCGCGCGCGATGAAGCAGATTGTTGACGTCCACAGCGCCCCGAAGCCGCACTGGGTCGGTGATGGGTTTCCCGTGCGCTCACTGTTTTCCTACCACAGCAACGCGCCACAGTTGAGTCCGTTTCTATTACTCGACTACGCGGGTCCCACGAGGTTTGAGCCTGCGATGCAGCCGCGCGGCGTCGGTCAACACCCACATCGCGGCTTTGAGACCGTTACGATCGTCTACGACGGTGAGGTCGCACACCGCGATTCGACCGGCAGCGGCGGCACGATCGGACCGGGGGATGTGCAATGGATGACCGCGGCAGCGGGCATATTGCATGAGGAGTTTCACTCGCCGGGCTTCGCGCGTAGCGGCGGCATGCTCGAGATGGTGCAACTCTGGGTGAATCTGCCGGCGAAGGACAAGATGTCGGCGCCGCGATACCAGAGCCTGCTCGCCCATGACATACCGGCGATTGAACTGCCGGATGGCGCAGGCCGCCTGCGTGTGATCGCCGGGGAATATGAGGGTCGACGCGGCCCCGCACATACCTTTACGCCGATAGACGTATGGGACGTGCGCCTGAAACAGGGTCACGACGTCAGTTTCTCAATGCCCGCGGATCGCACGCTCGTCTTGGTCGTTCTGCGCGGAGACGTGCTGGTCAACGGCGCCCGAGGCGCCGGCGAAGCTCAGTACATGACATTCGATCGCGCCGCTGGCGATGTATCGATTGCAGCCCGTAGCGACGCGATGCTGCTGGTGCTCGCGGGCGAGCCCATCGATGAGCCCGTCGTCGCTTTCGGCCCGTTCGTGATGAACAGCGAGCAACAGATCCGGCAGGCCATCAGCGATTTTAACTCCGGGCGCATTGGTGCGCTCGGGCCCGGTTATTGACGCTGCTTATCCTCGGGTTTTGGCTTCGGCTTTGGCGCCGGGCGCTTAGCCACTCGCGTCTGAGTCTTGTTGGCCACCGGCGGTTTACCATTCGCTGTTAGCGGATGCGCCGCGTTGCCGGGTGTGGTGGGCGCTTGCGTGCCGGGCGGCGTGTGCGTTTGATTCAATCCCGCGACCGCTGGCGTGCTTGCGCCGTGGGCACTGACGACGCCCGGACCACTGAACGCACCGGGTCGGGCTGTCGCGGCAATGGCCGGATGACCACCGTTCGTGCGGGCAGACAGCGCCGGGTTTGTGCTCGCTGCCTGAACGTGCGCGGCCTGTGCCGTGGTTGGCGGGACATGCGACTCCTGTGCCGCAGCTCTTTCCTGCGCGCTCGGCGTGGCCGTCGCGCCGCCGGGACCGTTATAGCTGACCTTGTTGACCGTGACGTTATTGTTGATGACCGTCTGGTTGTAGGTGTTGTGAATGTTCGTCGTGTTGACGTTGTTCACGGCGGTGTTGTACGCAAAATGACCGCCATCCCAGCGTCCGCCGACAAACCCCACGCCGACGTATCCGAAACCGTAATTCACGCCACCGTAGAATCCGACATGCGCGCCCCAGTAGCCGCCGTGAAATCCATACACTCCGCCAGCGAAGCCCCAATAACCCGGTGTCCACAGCAGACCGACCTGCGGGGGCTCGACCCAGGTGCCAGGTACCCAGAAATAGCCTGCGGCGCCATAGTGCCAGTAGCCAGGCGTCCAGATATAGCCGTCGGCGGGAATAGGCGGCTGCTCGTAATCAGGCAGCGGTGGGGGCGCTTCGGTCGCCGTCACCGATACTTCCACGGCAGGTGCCACGACTTCGGCATGGACCACCGGTGGGGCAACGTAAACCGGCGGCGGTGCATAGACGCGGGCTTGCACGGCACAGCCGCCCAGCAGCGCGATGCCGGACAGTGCGAGGAGGCGATGGGCTGCATAGGCAAATGGCCCGGAGCGGGCGTTGTTGAATTCTGACATGAGACCCCTCAATACAATCGTATGCGACAGCGTAGGCAATGAGACGCTTTTACTAATACCGAGAACGTCACAGTTTGCATTCGGTTTACCGCGAGATACGAATATAGGGCATCAGGGAGAAAGCCTCTGTGCGCCAGCGAATAAAGGCGCCGTAGATAGGTGCAGGGCGCTATTCGCCAAACGGCGACAACTGCGCACGCTGCCCGAGAATGAAAGTCGCAGCAATCGCGCGATCGTCGCCAAGAATCATATACAGCAGCAAACGCTCCGAGAGCGTGCGAGCCTGCGCCATGCGCCTGGCAAGCAATGGCGTCGCCTGCGGATCCAGTACGATGAAGTCCGCTTCGGCGCCAGGGGCGAAGTGACCGATTTTGTCAGCCAGCCCGAGCATCCGGGCCCCAGCCAGCGTACTGAAATAAAACGCGCGCAGCGGCGAGAGCGCCTGCCCGAGCAGGTGCGCGACTTTGTACGCCTCAGCCATGGTGCGCAGCATGCTGAAGCTGCTGCCGCCACCGACGTCGGTGGCCAGGGCATAGCGCATGCCGGCCGCATCGCTGGCTTCGAGGTCGAACAGTCCGCTGCCCAGGTAAAGATTCGAGCTCGGTGCGAATGCGGCACCGGCACCACTGCCGGCCAGCCGCCGCCGATCGGCGTCGTCCAGGTATATGCAGTGCGCATACGTGGCGCGCTCACGCAGCAACCCGAAGCGATCGTACACATCAAGGTAACTACGCGTATCCGGGAACAGTTCGCGTACCCAGTGGATCTCAGCGCGAGTCTCGGCCAGATGACTATGTATGAATACATCCGGATACTCGCGCGCGAGACGGCCCGCGCTCTGCAATTGCGCAACCGATGAGGTCGGGACGAAACGGGGCGTTATTGCATAGTGCAACCGATCGCGGCCGTGCCAGCGCTCGATCAGCTCCCGCATTTCGCGCTCGCCGACAGCCGGGCTCTGGATCCATTCAGCTGGACAATTGCGATCCATGAGCGTCTTGCCCGCGATCATGCGCAGACCGCGCGCCGCCGCGACCTCAAAGAAAGTCTCGACGGAACTCCTGTGCACCGATGCGAGCACCTGCGCGGTAGTTGTGCCGTTGCGCAAGAGCTCATCGAGAAAGAATTCGGCCACGCCACGCGCGTGCTTCGGATCGGCAAAGCGTTGCTCGGCCGGATAGGTATAGCATTCCAGCCAATCGAGCAGGTTTTGGCCGCCCGAGGCGATGACGTCGGTCTGCACGTAGTGGATATGCGTATCGATAAAGCCGGGCATGATCAGCCGCTCGCCGTGATCGATGACCGCAAGCTCACTGCTGTCTGCGCTCAGCAGCGCCGCAGCTGGTCCGACCGCCTCGATGCGGCCTTCTGCGACGATCAGGGCGCCCTGCTCCCAGTACTCGAAGGCATCCGGGCTGTCGTGAGCGCCCGGATCGGCACGGAAGTGCAGGATCGAGCCGCAATGGGCGACGCGAGACACGGCTAGCCCGGGTGGAAACTGCGCCCCAGCGAGGCCGGTTGATTCAGCAGAATCGTTCTCGGGTCGCGGCAGATGACGACCAGCACGACGATCGTTGCCGCGTAAGGCAGCATCGAGAGGAACTCGCTCGGTATGTGCACCCCCAGACCCTGAGCGTACAACTGCAGCACGGTCACGGCGCCAAACAGGTAGGCGCCGCCGAGCACGCGCCAGGGCTTCCAGGTGCCGAACACCACGAGCGCCAGCGCGATCCAGCCGCGTCCCGCACTCATGCCCTCGACCCACATCGGCGTCAGAGCTGTTGATAGATATGCGCCCGCGATGCCACTCATAGCGCCACCAAACAGCACGGCCAGGTAGCGAATGCGCGTGACGGGCTCACCGAGCGCGTGGGCGATTGCAGGGGCCTCCCCGACCGCGCGCAGGCGCAGCCCCGCGCGCGTGCGCTTGAGCAGCCAGGCGATGAGCGCGCAAAGCGCTACGGACAGGTACACGAGTGGATCGTAATGAAACAGCAGCGGACCGAGCACCGGCAGATCAGTGAGCAGCGGGATGTGCACGGCCGGCACGCGCGCAATCGGCAGGCCCACGAAGCTGCGGCCTGCGAACGCGCTCAAGCCTATGCCAAAGAGCGTCAATGCCATGCCGGTCGCAATCTGATTAGTTTGCAGACTCAGAGTCAGTACTGCAAACAGCAATGCAATGAGCACACCGGCGCCAGCCGCGGCCAGGAACGCGAGCAGCAGGCTGCCGCTGGATACACCGACGGCGAAACCGCTCATCGCTCCGACCAGCATCATGCCCTCGACACCCAGGTTCAACACACCGGCGCGCTCGGTGACCAATTCTCCGAGCGCAGCGTAGATCAGGGGCGTCGCGGCCCCGAAGGCGCTGGCAGCGATGGCAACCCAGGTACCGATGTTCATGCGGCAGTGGGCGCCGGCACGCGCGCCCGGCTCGAGCGCACACGGCGCAATCGGAAATTGATGAACAGTTCCGCCGCAAGCAGGAAGAACAGCAGTGCGCCTTGAAACAGCCCGCTCACGGATGAAGGCAGCTGCAGTTCCAGCTGCGCCGACTCACCGCCCAGATACAGCGCCGACATCAACAGCGACGCCAACACGATCCCGAGCGGGTGCAGCCGCCCGAGGAAGGCGACGATGATGGCCGCGTAGCCATAACCCGGCGAGATCACAGGCTGCAGCAAACCGATCGGCCCGGCGACCTCGCAGATACCGGCCAATCCCGCCGCACCGCCGCCGATCATCATGGCCAGCCAGATGTTTGCGCGCTCGCTGATGCCGGCGTAAGCGGCAGCGGCCGGCGCCGATCCGCCGACGCGCAGTCGATAGCCGGCGGCGGTTGCCGAGCCGAACCACCAGGACACTCCCGCGAGCAGCAGCGCGAACACGAATCCGAGATTCACGCGGGCACCGGCGAACAGTGTGGGCACCAGCGCATTGTCGGCAAACGGCGGGGATTGTGGAAAGTTCTGACCGGCTGGATCGCGCCAGGGGCCGTGCACGAGATAGGACAGCAGCAGTTGCGCGATATAGACCAGCATCAGGCTCACAAAGATCTCACTGGTGCGAAAGCGTGTGCGCAGAAATGCCGGTATCGCTGCCCAAGCCATGCCACCGAGCACCGCTGCTATGAGCATCGCAGGCAGCGCCCAATGCGCCAGAAAAGCACCATAGAACAGGCCGACGCCGCCACCGGTGATCGCGCCGGCGGTGAACTGTCCTTCGGCGCCGATATTCCAGACATTGGCGCGATAGCCCGGCGCGATGCCCAATGCGCACAGCATCAACGGCGTAGCCTTGAGCAATAGCTCGCCGATGCCATAGAGCGAACTGACCGGCTCGATGAAGAAAACCTTGAAGGCGGTCAGTGGATCCTTGCCCAGCGCACCGAGCACGAGAAAGCCGGTGATCACCATCGCGAGGGCCGCGAGCGGCGAGGAAACGATGCGCATGATCCTTGACGCCCTCGGGCGCCGCTCGAGGCGCAGCCCCCAGCCACTGGCTTCAAACAGCCGCATGTTCCAGGTCCGCGCAGGCAGCCGCCTCGAATCCGCCCGTCATCCACTGCCCGATCTTCTCCCCGCTCAACTGAGCGCTGGGTACCCCGACGGACAGACGGCCTGCTGCCAGCACGGCCAGACGATCACAAATCGCAAATAGTTCGTCGAGCTCCTCGGAAATGACCAATACCGCGACGCCTGCCTGGCGCAGATCGATGAGCGCCTGGCGAATCTGCAGCGAGGATCCGACATCAACACCCCAGGTGGGCTGGGCGACCAGCAGCACTTTCGGAGCCAGGCGAATCTCGCGACCGACGATGAATTTCTGCAGGTTGCCGCCCGACAGACTGTCGGCCCGGGCCTGCTCGCTCTCGCACACGACTGAGAATTCAGCGATGGTGGCACGGGCAAAGGCGCGGGCCGCATCGCGCTGTACCAAACCATGACGCACGAGTCCGGCGCCGGCGCCTGTGAGCACGCTGTTGTCGGCCAGATCCATTCCCGGTACCGCTCCGCGTCCGAGTCGCTCCTCGGGCACGAAGCCAAATCCCAAGCGCCGGCGCTGGGCGGGATTCAATCGCCCCACTTGCTGACCGCACAGGCGCACCATCCCGCGCTCCTCGCAGAGTGTCTCGCCCGAAATTGCCGCCTGCAGCTCCTTCTGGCCATTGCCCGAGACTCCGGCGATGCCCACGATTTCACCGCTGCGCACGCGCAGGTTCAGGTTGCGCAAGGCAGTTCCGAACGGGTCCTCGGTAGCGAGCGTGAGCGCGATGAGCTCGAGTTGTATGGCCCCCGCCTCGTGCGGCTCCAGATGGCACTCCTTGAGCTCGGTACCGACCATGAGACGGGCCAGACTCGCGTTGCTTTCCTGCCGCGGAATCGCAGTACCGCTGACTCTGCCATTGCGCAACACCGTCGCCGTATCGCAAAGCTCGCGAATCTCATCGAGCTTGTGGCTGATATAAAGAATGCTCAAGCCCTCCTCGGCCAGACGACGCAAGGTCGCAAATAATTCGCGCACCGCTTGCGGTGTAAGCACCGAGGTCGGCTCATCCATGATCAACAAGCGCGGGGACTGCAGCAGACAGCGCACGATCTCCACGCGCTGGCGCTCTCCCACCGACATGCTGTGTACCAGCCGTTGCGGATCGATCGGCAGACCGTAGCGCTCGGAGACGCTACGGATGCGCGCTGCCAGCTGCGCAGCCGCGACGCGCTCATCCAGTGCCAGGGAAATGTTCTCCGCTACGGTCAGCGTCTCGAACAGCGCGAAATGCTGGAATACCATGCCGATGCCTAAACGCCGCGCCTGTGCGGGACTGCGGATCGTGACCGCTGCCCCCTCCCACTGGATGCTGCCGGCATCGGGCTCGGTCACGCCGTAGATGATCTTCATCAGCGTGCTTTTGCCGGCGCCGTTTTCACCCAGGACCGCGTGAATTTCCCCCGCCGCGACCCTCAGGTCGACTTCACGGTTGGCAATCACGTCGCCATAGCGCTTGCTGATGCCCTGAAGAACCAGGCGCGGCACGGCCCCGCCCGAGCTTGCGAGCTGTTCTACCATCGCGATCCGCACCCTGTCGCCCCGTAGCGCGATCCACTATAGCTGGGTTGGTAACGGCCTGCCGCAGCGCGTTGGAGCACCACGTGACGGCCCACCATCGTGGTACTGGGCGCGCACCGTTTCACGGCAAACTAGCCGCTGCCCGGACCCAAGTTGGTGCGCAGTCCTCAAGGTTACGCGAGCTAAGAATCGACAGGGACGTCGCGACCCGCCAGTGAGTTGTAACTGAATTCAGTGGAGCGCTAGCGCCTGTGTGGGGCGATAATATCCTGATGCCGCTCTCGTTCACGCGCGCTCTTCGCTTGAAGGTTCGTGCAGAAGCCTACGCGTGGCTCGATGCCGCTGCAGTGGAAGTGAACGAGGTGTTCAACTACTGCAATGAGACGACCCTGAACGCTACGATGCGCACGGACAGCAAGCGGAAATGGATGTCCGGCTTCGACCTGTGCAACCTGACCGCCGGTGCATCCCAGTATTTCGACAAGATCGGCGCCGATACGATTCAGTCGATTTGTGTGCACTACGCCCAGAAACGTCAAGCCGCGCGGCGCCTCAGACTGCGCTGGCGGGTGAGTCGCGGCGCGCGGCGATCCCTGGGGTCGCCCTGGCCGATTCCGCCGAGTAACGCCTATCGCGTTCGCGAGGCACGGATCGAATCAGCCTGGGCGGCGGCGTGAGGACCGGTCCTATACAATCGAGTTCCGCGCGTATGTACAACACGTCGAGTTCAAGAGTCATGCCACATCGATGCTTTCGCACGCTGGCCGGCGTGGCGCTGCTCGGGCTCAGCGCACTGTGCGCAGCGGCCAGCGCCCCGATCAAGATAGCGTTCGTCTATGTCGGGCCGATCGCCGACGGCGGCTGGTCCTACCAGCACAACCTGGGACGTCTGGCGCTGCAGAAGGAGCTCGGCGCCAAGATCGAGACCAACTACGTCGAAAGCGTGCCCGAGACGGCTGACGCTGAGCGCGTGATTCGCCAGCTCGCCGCCAAGGATTATGCCGTGATCTTCACGACATCCTTCGGCTACATGGATCCGACCCTGAAGGTTGCGAAGCTGTTTCCGCAGGTGCATTTCGAGCATGCGACCGGCTACAAGGTCAGCGCCAATGTGGTCACCTATGAGGCGCGATTCTACGAGGGCGCCTATCTGCTGGGCGTGCTTGCGGGGCGCATGAGCAAGTCCAACACCCTCGGTTACGTCGGCTCCTTCCCGATTCCCGAGGTACTGCGCAACATCGATGCCTTTACGCTCGGCGCCCGCAGCGTGAACCCGAAAATCCGCACCAAGGTCGTCTGGGTCGACACCTGGTATGACCCCGGCAAGGAGCGCCAGGCCGCCGAAGCCTTGATCGCACAGGGCGCTGACGTACTGGCTCAAAACACCGACTCGCCCGCCACGGTCCAGGTCGCCGAGGAGAAAGGCATATACGCCTTCGGCTGGGACTCGGACATGGCTAAATATGGACCGCACGCCCAGCTGACCGCCAACACGGAGAATTGGGGGCCGTATTACATCGATGAGGTCAACAAGGCTCTTGACGGCTCCTGGACCGGAGGTCGCAAAAACCGGCTGGGCATCAAGGAAGGAGTGGTCGTGCTCACGCCGCTCAATGCAGCGATACCCGTCGATGTCGCGCGCCTCTTCGATGCCAGGAAGCAGGCGATCGTGGCCGGCAGCCTGCTGCCTTTCGCTGGCCCCATCAAGGACAATACTGGCGCAGTGAAAGTCCCGGCAGGCAGCTCGCTATCGGTCGAGGATTTGGGCGCGATCAACTGGTATGTGGACGGGGTCGATGGCGCGGTGCCGAAGTAACGGCCGATGCGCCACTGGCGCACAATCCTTCAGCCCACCATATCATTGAGGCGGTATTCGGCGATCAGCCCGATCTCTTGCAGCGCCGTGCGTCGTTCCTGCGGCTCATCGTGCATGAGCCGCCGCCGGCAGTTCTCGAGGATCGATGCCGGGTCATGGCCGCGCACCGCCAGGATGAATGGAAAGGCAAACTTCTGCACGTACGCGGCATTGAGCTGCTCGATCTGCGTGAGCACTGCGCTCGTGATCGCATCGAGCCCGGCGCGCCGCTGCTCAACGGCCGATGCCGCGGTCAGCCCGGCACGATTGGGGCCACGCGCTGCAAGCTGCGGATGCGCACGGATGAGCGCCAGTTGCTCCTCGGGGCTCGCAGCCTGAACCGCCGCGCGCATTGCCTGTAGCAATTGCGCGCGTGTCGCGAACGGGCGCATCGGCGCGACCCGCTCGGGCACCCACGGGGAATGCTCGAATACACCGGCGAGTGTCGCGACGAACTGCGGCGCCGGCAGCGCATTCAGGTCTTGCAGACTAATCATAAGATCTAGCGCGCTTGCGTCTGCGTCAGCCAGGCGAGCAACTGCCCACGCTCCCGCTCCGTGATGCCGGTCAGATTACCCAGCGGCATCGCGCGCGTGGCCACTTGCTGCTGCACCTCGGGCCGGTGCGCCAGGATCTGATCGAGGCGTTCCAGCACCAGGCCGTTGGGCGGTGCGCTGAAGCCTGGCTGCGTGGGCGTCTGAGCATGACAGGGCGTGCAGCGTGCGCCGATGATACGCCGCACGTCAGCGATTTCGATCGCGCGCGCGCCATCGCCTGCAGCTGCGAGCTGAGGTCGGCGCATTGGCGCCAGCGCAATCACAACCGAGCCGAACGCCACTGCGGCCAGCAACGCCGGAAGCACCGGAGTTTGCCCGCCGCGCTGGCTTGCCCGATGACGCGCCACGAACCAGGCCCTGATACTGGCGCCGGCAAAGCACAGCGTCACGAGCACCAGCCAGTTAAAGCGCCCGCCATAAGTCATCGCATAGTGATTGCTGATCATCGTGAACAGCACCGGCAGCGTGAAATAGGTGTTATGCACCGAGCGCTGCTTGCCGCGCAGCCCCGGTGCGGGATCCGGCTCGCGGCCCTCGCGCTTGGCCCGAACCAATTCGCGCTGACCGGGAATAATCACGAACAGCACGTTGGCGACCATGATCGTGCCCAATGCCGAACCGAACACTATGAAGGCGCCACGGCCGCTGAATAATTGGCACAATCCCCAGGCCTCGGCCGTGAAGGCAATGCCCAGAGCCACTGCGAGCGCGCGAGGTTTGCGCCCCAGCGGCGAGCGGCATGCGCCGTCGTAGACAAACCAGCTGCCGACCAATGCGCCCAAAGCGATCGCGATCGCGGTAGGGCGCGTCAATGCGGCCACGCCCGGATCGATCAGATAGGCCTGGGCGCGCCAGAAATAGAGCAGGCACAACAAGCCGAAACCCGACAGCCAGGTGGTATAGGCTTCCCAGTAGAACCAGTGCAGCGTCGCGGGCAACAGCCCGGGCGCGACGCGATATTTCTGCGAGTGGTAGAAACCACCTCCATGCACGGCCCAGAGCTCACCGGCCACATCACGCCGCGCGCCAGCGGAATCGGGCAGCGGCGGCAACAGATGATTATCGAGCCAGACGAAATAGAAAGAGGCGCCAATCCACGCGATACCGGCCACGATGTGCAGCCAGCGCACCAGCAGGCCGAGCCAGTCCAGCAGGTAGCTCTGCACGATCAGGGCGAGCCGCAGCTCGCGCAGCGCTCGCTCGTGCACTCCGTCGCTGTTGATGCAGGCAACGATGCGAGCTGCTGCGGACTAACGTCGGCCGCCAGTTGCTGCAGGAGTTGCGCGGCCACACCGACCGCGATCGCGGCCGGCCATTTGCTCATGATCCCGCCCATGCCGATCGGGCACACGAGCCGCGCGATGCGCTCGGCGTGCACACCATCGCGCGCGAAGCGCGTGCGAAAGCGCGCGGCCTTGCTCTTGGAGCCGATCAGGCCGAGCCAGGCGAAATCCTCGCGAGCCAGAATGTTCCGGCACAGCCCGTAGTCGAGCGGGTGACTATGCGTGAGCACCAGAAAGTGCGCACCGGCCGGAGCCTCCGCCACGCTGGCGACCGGATCCGCGCGATGCCAGACTCGCATCGAGTCGGACCATGGCGCCGGCAAGAGCTCGGCACGCGAATCGATCCAGGTCAGATGCAGTGGCAGCTCCACCAGAATGCGCGCAAGTGCCTGTCCCACATGACCTGCGCCGTAGAGCCACACCGGCGGCATGGGGTCATCCAGTCGCTCCATGAATTTTATTTGATCAGCACCGATGCGTTGCAGGCGCGGGAGGGCTCGCGCGCGCGGTGCCTGCAGGAGTTGGTCGCACTCCACGCCAGCACCCAGATCGCTCACCAGGGCGCGTTCTACGCCATCGGGACTGATCGTACGCACCAGCACGAGGGCTGTGCGGCGCGTCCTTTGAATGGCTTGATGCAATAGCGTGAGGTCGGCTCGCGTATAGCGCTCGAGCCATAATTCCACGACACCCCCACAACACTGTTCCCGCTCGACCCCGAGCACCACACGCTGCAGCCGGGCCGGCGCCGCCGACTCGCCAAGCAACGCGCGCGCGGCGGCCAAGGCCTGCCATTCGAGCTGTCCGCCGCCGATGCTGCCCTCGGTCACGGCCTGACCGACGAGCATGCCGGCGCCGGCTTCGCGCGGTGCCGAGCCGCGTACCGTGGCCAAGACGACTCGAACCACCGCCGGTTCGCGCCCCAGCGCCAGCACGAGGCGCTGCGGCCATTCCCGCAGGGGCTTGAGCCAGGCGATGCCTTGCGCTGGGGCATTTATCGCGGCGATGGCTCGTGGCGAGGCGCGCGCGCTCATGCGCCCTTCTCGCAGCGAATGTCTGCGATGGCACGCAGCACCGACTCTGGCGTAGCTGGCGCACTGAGGTTGGGAACGGCGTGTCTGGCACCGCAACTCGCGATGGCGTCTCTGATCGCGTGGAACACGGAAATGGCCAACATCAACGGTGGCTCTCCGACCGCTTTGGAGCGATAAATCGTCTCTTGCCGATTAGGCTCGCCCTCCAACAGGCGCACGCTCGCGCGCTGCGGCCAATCGCGTACCGTTGGAATCTTGTAGGTCGATGGCGCATGCGTCTGCAGCTCGCCTTGCGCATTCCACCACAATTCCTCTGAAGTGAGCCAGCCGACGCCCTGGAGAAAGCCGCCCTCGATCTGACCCAGATCAATCGCAGGGTTCAGCGAAGCACCCACATCGTGCAGGATGTCCACGCCGAGCAGTTGAGTCTCACCCGTCAAGGTATCGACGGCCACCTCACTGACGGCCGCGCCATAGGCGAAATAGAAAAACGGCCGGCCGCGCAGAGCCGCCTTGTCCCAAGCGATCTTCGGCGTGCGATAGAAGCCCGTTGCCGACAAGGCTATGCGTGCTCGATAGGCCTCTCGCACCAGTTCAGCGAAGCCCATCTCGTGCTCCCCTGCGAACACCCGACCGTCCCGAAAATGCACCGCCTGCGGCTCGACCTGCGATGTCGCGCACAGAAAATCGACGAGTCGAGCGCGAATCGCGCGCGCCGCCGCCTGAGCGGCCTTGCCGTTCAAGTCCGTACTGGCCGATGCAGCGCTGGCCGACGTGTTGGGTACCTTCGAGGTATCAGTGCTCGAGACCCGAACCGCCGTCAGCGGCAAGCCAAATTCAGCCGCCACGATCTGGGCCACCTTGACAAAGAGCCCCTGCCCCATCTCGGTACCGCCGTGATTGAGCAGCACGGTGCCATCGGTGTAGACCTGCACGAGGGCGCCGGCCTGATTGAACATGGTCGAGGTGAAGGAGATGCCGAATTTAACCGGTGTGAGCGCCACACCGCGCTTGATGATCGGATTGACCGTATTCCAGGTCGCGGCAAATTCCCGGCGCTCCTGGTAGCGACTGTCGATGGCAAGACGATCAATGATCTTGTGTATGAGATTGTCTTCAACGACCTGGCCGTAGGGCGTGACGTTACGCGATGCGAGGCCATAGAGATTCGAGCGGCGCACGCTGAGCGGATCCACACCCAGCGTGCGCGCGATCTCATCGATAATCTGCTCGATCACCATCATGCCCTGGGGACCGCCGAAGCCGCGAAAGGCGGTATTCGAGACCGTATGGGTCTTGCAGCGATGCGAGACGATCTCAACGTGCTCGAGATAATAGGCATTGTCCAGATGCAGTAGCGCCCGGTCGTTGACCGGTCCGGACAGATCAGCCGAATACCCGCAGCGCGACGCGAGTGTGACGGTCAGGGCAAGAATGCGGCCGCCGTCGTCGAAGGCGACTTCATAGTCGGCCAGGAAATCGTGTCGCTTGCCCGTCATGAGCATATCGGTGTCGCGGTCCAGTCGCAGCTTCACCGCACGGCCACACTTGTGCGCGAGTACTGCCGCGGCGGCGGCAATCAGGGCGGGCTGGGTTTCCTTGCCGCCGAACCCCCCGCCCATGCGCCGGCACTGCACCGTGACCGCGTTGGCGCGCTTCGCGAGCACATGCGCCACGACCTGCTGGACTTCCGATGGATGCTGCGTCGAGCTATGGATCAGCATCGCCCCATCCTCCTGAGGCAGCGCGATTGCAATGTGCCCCTCGAGGTAGAAGTGATCCTGACCGCCTATGCACATGGTGCCGCGCCGGCGATGCGGCGCCTGAGCCAACACTTCATGCGGCCGCCCGCGTACCAGACGCTCAGAGGGCAAGAGATAACTCTGCGCTGCGAGTGCGGCGCGGATATCCAGAATCGCCGGCAATGGCTCGTACTCGACGCGGGCGGCCCGCGCCGCCTTGCGCGCGCCCAGGTAGCTGCGCGCCGCCACTGCGAACAACGGCTGGCCAGCGTACTGAACGAGCCCCGGTGCGAACACGGGATCATCGTGATGCGCGCCGCCGTAGTTGTTCTCGCCCGGAATATCCGCGGCCGTGGCTACTGCAACCACACCCGGCATGGCTTGCAGGGATGTAAGGTCCAGTGCGCGGATTCGAGCATGCGCGCTGCTGCTGAGCCCAAAGGCCGCGTGCAGCGCGTTGGCGGGCAGCGGGATATCATCGGCGTAGAGTGCCTGGCCCGTGACATGCAGGTGCGCGCTGTCGTGCGGCTGCGCGGCACCGATCAAATCATGGACTTCAGATTCCGCGACCGGCATGACCTAACCCGACGCGAGCAGCGCGGCCGCCGTACGCAGCGGCAACTTTATGCCACTGTGCTCGAGATAAAAACGACGCAGCAGGTTGGCCGCGACCTCCGAGCGATACGCGCTGCTGGCACGCAGATCCGTCAACGGCTGAAAATCAGAGCCGAGCGCGCTGGCAGCGGCATCGATGCCGGCCTGATTCCAGCCCGCTGCCAGCAGCGCGTTCTCCGCGGTTCGAGCCCGGCCGGCAATGCCTGCCATACCGCCGTAGGCCAGGCGCACCGCCAGTACGCGTTCGCCCTGGAGTTGCAGCGAGAATGTGGCACAAACCGCGGAAATATCCTGATCGAAGCGCTTGGAGACCTTATAGCTGGCGACCCGCTGTCCCGAACGCGCCGCAGGCACGTTGACTGCGACGACGAATTCGCCCGGTGCCAGCGCCGTGCGCCGGTAACCGAGATAGAACTCCTCGAGCGCCAAGTGGCGCGTGCGGCTGCCGAGGCGCAACTCAAGCGTCGCGCCGAGTGCGATCAGCGTCGGGATGGCATCGCCAATCGGGGACCCGTTGGCGAGGTTGCCGCACAGAGTGCCCGAATTGCGCACCGGTGGAGAACCAAAGCGTTGGGCCATCTCAGAGAGCGAGGGATAGAGCCCGACAATAGCGGCCCAGGCTGCGCTCAAGGATACCGCCGCGCCAATGGTGATGCCGGCCGCGTCGCGGCGCAGCTGCCTGAGCTCCGCGACTTCGCCGATATAAATAATGGCCGGCAGATCCCGCAGCTGCTTGGTTATCCAAAGACCCACATCCGTGCCGCCAGCCAGTACGACTGCAGAGGGCTGAGCCTCAAGCGCAGCCGCCAGTTCATCGATCGTGCGCGGCGAGTGCCACCCCGGCAATCGCAAGGCGCGCTCACGCCGGATCGAGCGCAACGCATCGCGGTGCCCGGCGGCGCCGGCGGCCTCGCGGCTCCAGTGCGCGGGTCGCGGGCAGCGGCCCATGCTGATGCCAGCATCGATGATCGGCCGATAGCCCGTGCAGCGACACAAATTGCCGGCGAGGGCCTCAAACACTTGCTCCTGCGACGGCGCCTCGGCATTCAAATACAGCACAAACAGCGACATCACGAATCCAGGCGTGCAGAAGCCGCACTGCGACGCGTGCCGGTCGACCATCGACTGCTGCACCGGATGCAGACTGCCGTCCTGGGCCTGAAGGCTCTCGACCGTGATCAGCTCCTGACCGTCGATCGTTGGCAGCAGACGAATACAGGAATTGATCGAGCGGTAGCTCACGTGGGCAGCGTCGGCGGACAACTCGCCTATGGCTACGGTGCAGGCGCCGCAATCGCCTTCCGCGCACCCCTCCTTGCTGCCGGTACGCTGAGCGATGTCGCGCAGATACTCCAGCACCGTCATGGTCGGCGGCACGTCCGGGACTGTCACGACCTGACCATCGAGCACAAAGCGAATCGCGTTCGGCTCGGCTTCAAACTTGTCCGCTCGCACGCGCGACTAGCCTCCGCGATAGATCGAGTAGCTCCAGGGCGAGATCAATAACGGCACATGGTAGTGCTGATCCGGATGCGCGATACCGATATTGATTACCGCATCCTCGATGAACGCCGGGGCGGCCACCGTGACGCCGCGGGCGCGAAAGTACGCTGCGACGTGGAACGTCAGCGCGTAGCGGCCGGCATGAAAGCCGCTGCCCGCAATCAGCGGTGCCGGGCATCGCCCGTCCGGTCCCGTCGCGACGCTGGCAAGCAGTAGTCGCGACGAGGGTGTCAGCTCGTGCAGCTCGATCTGAACGCCGGCCGCCGGCAGACCAGCGCTGATGTCGAGCACGTGAGTCGTCAGCTGCCCCATCGTCGATGATTGTACACGCTTCCGCGTGGCTGGCCGCCGGCCCAGTTGCACCGTGATGGCTCAACTATGCCCAGCGTCGGTGCAGCCAACAGCGCCCAGGTGCAAGGGCTGCTTGTATACAATCGAGCCATGCAGGAGTTCATTCGAGGACTGCCCAAGGCGGAGCTGCATCTGCACATCGAAGGCACGCTCGAGCCCGAGCTTGCGTTCGCGCTCGCGGCGAAACATGACATCACGTTGCCCTACGCATCGGTAGCACAACTGCGCTCCGCCTACCAATTCTCGGACCTGCAGTCTTTCCTCGACATCTACTACGCCGTCGGTCAAGTGCTGCGTGATGAGCAGGATTTTCATGCCCTGACTCAGGCTTACCTGCAACGAGCCCACGCCCAGGGAGTCGTGCACGTTGAGATATTCTTCGATCCACAGACTCATACCGAGCGCGGCGTCGCGCTATCTGATGTGATCGGCGGTATCGAGCACGCACTGCATGAAGCCGAGCGCACTCTCGGCATGACGCATCGGCTGATCCTGTGCATCGTGCGCCATCTGAGCCCCGAGAATGCCTTGCGCACGCTCGATCAGGCGCTGCCACATCGGCAGGCCATCGCCGCGATCGGACTGGATTCCACTGAAATCGGCCATCCGCCCTCGCAGTTCGCGGCCGTATTCGAGCGCGCGCGGCGCGAGGGTTGGCTGACCGTGGCGCATGCCGGGGAGGAAGGGCCCGCGGCCTACATTCGCGAGGCGCTCGACATCCTGGGCGTACAGCGCATCGATCATGGCCTTCGCTGCGAGGACGACCCCGAGCTGGTGCGCCGACTCGCGCACGAGCGCATACCGCTGACGATGTGCCCCCTGTCCAATGTGCGCCTGAAGCTGGTTGAGCGCATCGAGCGGCACAATCTCAAGCGTTTGCTCGAGCGCGGCCTGTGCGTCACGGTCAACTCGGATGATCCGGCGTATTTCGGTGGCTACGTGCTTGAGAACTATCTTGCGGTACAACAGGCACTGGGGCTATCAGCAGCCGAGCTCACACAGCTCGCGCGCAACTCCTTCGAGGCATCCTTTCTCGCCCCGGCCGAAAAGCTTCGCTGGTTTGCCGCGATCGAGGAGTACAGCCGCAGAGCGCAGTCCGCAGGCTAGCGCGCCGGTCAACGTTTCGGGGACTGCACCGTTGGAAGAAGCATGGTTCAACACTTCTTTGCGGCTATCCAGGAGCAATCCGTCATGCGCTACAAAACCGCTCTGATACTCGCCCTCTCCCTCGGCGCGGCCGTGAGTCTGGCTACCCCCGCCAAAGCCGCCGGTGTCTACGTCGGAGTCGGCGTGCCGGCACCGATCTACGCGCCGGCAGCGGTGGCTTGTGTACCCTTCGCGCCCGGCTACTACGGTGTCGCGCCGTTTTGCGGCTCGGCTTACTACGGCGCGCGCTACTGGGGCCCACGCGGCGGCTACTGGGGCTACGGGCACCCGGCTTTTAATTACCGGGGCTGGGGTGGCGGCCGCGGCTGGGGCGCACACCGGCGCGGGCGCTAGCTGATCGGCTCAGCGCTGAGCCGTGATTCAGCGCTGAGCCGCGCGTGAGACGGTCTGCGCGCTCTTGGAGGCGATGCTCGCCATGAGGTCGCGCCAGGAGTTAGCGAACGCCTCGGCCCCCTCGCGCTGCAACTGAGCGGCAAGTGCCGCAGTATCGATGCTCTGGCGCGAAAAATCGGCCAACACAGCGGCCCCATCGCCGGCGGTTTCCGAGAGCACCCCTTGCACCTGTCCATGATCGGCAAACGCGAGCAGTGTCTGCTCGGGCATCGTATTGACGGTATCGGGGGC
>Ga0302326_10007474_pt1 | contig 24289 bp, 15 predicted proteins | sample Palsa_T0_3_FD_202264 | JGI IMG/M metagenome (GOLD analysis project Ga0302326, IMG submission 202264) | Peat permafrost microbial communities from Stordalen Mire near Abisko, Sweden - Palsa_T0_3 | ecosystem: Environmental > Terrestrial > Soil > Palsa > Peat permafrost | place: Sweden: Abisko... | reverse complement strand
TGGTCAGAAACAACCCCCGCCGCTGGAATTCCGCGAGGGCCTCACTCTCCTGTGAAAATCGCGCCGGATCTTCGCCCGTGCAACGGATCAAATTGTCAAAATAATTCCGCGAATCGGCGGCACGTTGAGAACGGTCGGCAGCGGCGCGATAAAAGAAATCCTCCGCCCGAGCCGGCGGCGCCGCATCCAGCACCAACATTTGAATATGTATCGGGCGATAGCGGGTCGCCATTTCCAGGCGCTCGATTCGACTGCGAATGTGCGCTTCATCCACCTGCGCGCCACAGCCATCACAAACCGGCATTGCGTGTCCCCTTTTGAAATGCTTCGAACGAAAAGAATGACACGCGAAGGGAAGATGTTGCAAGCAGACGGGAGAGGTTCTCAGCGGCGCGGGACGTCTGGTGAAAGCTGACAATCTCTGGCGCGAAACAAATCCTGATGGATGACGATCAGTCGTTCTGGGTGTCTTCGACGATGGCAGACGTCGGCTCAGGCTGACCGGGAGATGTAGTCTGCTGCGGAATAATAATCCCGACCGGCTCGGGCGATTGTGCTTGCGAAGCGGCCTGAGTGGCCTGCCCCAGCTTGGTGCGCAGACAGCCCACCAACTCCGGGGCCATTTCGGTGACGTTCATCCCTTCCGATACCAAAAATTTGCAGCTGAGGATCGGCCGTGCCTGATCGTCGTCCGCAAGCTGGCAACTCACCTTGCAGTACTGACATTCCTGGTTCCAGCAGAAGCGTCCATACGGCACCGTTTCCGGGCTGATAAATTGAAATGCCCGCAACAGCGAATTGCGTTCCGGCACCAGAAACGTCTTGCCGAGAATAGTAATCTCGACAAGCTTCTCGTACGGCCGGAATACTTCCGCCATCAAGGGTGAATTGGAATCGGACATGTCGCCTGAACTCCTGCATGGAAACTAAAGCAGTCCGGCGCGCACGGCAATCGAAACACTCGATGAAGTGCCTAATCTTCCAATGGGGGACGAATTACGAACCGTGGCGGCGCGCACGACCCACTAGCGCGCCGGGAATCACCGCGCCGGCGCGCTACCGGTCCGCGGGCGCGCGCGAACCCAAGGGAGCCAGCACGACCAGCGTGTAGGCTCCCAGTGCAATTCCCAGCGGACCGTTGATCAGCCCGAAAAACGCCGCGACCATTCCCAGGCTGCGCGAAGAAGCGCCGCCCGACATCAGCGCGAGCCCCGCGATAATCGACACAACTCCCGCCACAATTCCCAGAATGATGGCGAAGACCAGAAACGCATGAAAATAATCCATCAGCGCGAAGGGATTCGGCACGCGCGAAAGCAGCGCGCCCCACATCAGCGTCAGCGTGGCGCTATACATAAAAGTTCCGAGCGCGATGATCAGCCGCAGCAGCCCGTAAACCACCCACAGAATTCCGAGATTTCTCACGATTCTCCTTCCAGAGGAAAAGGCTAAAATCGCTTGAATCTGACAACAATCCGCGGGAACTGTCAATCAGGCTATCTGGGTAGAGGAAACGGCGCCAACTTTTAGTATGGAACGAAACACCTGTGCCCGGATTCGATTTTCAATTCATTCAGACCCGCCCTTGGCCGTCATCCTGAGCGAAGGATCTCTCTTCGATCGGTCGAGTTCCCCACACGATAAATGGAGGGCTGCGCACGGTCGATTGGTTTGCAATCTGACGGAAGCGTCGCCTGCGCGCGGCTAACTGAAGAACTGGCCCATGACACGAAACTTGTCGTAGCGCTGATCCACGATCTGCTTGGGTGTGAGCTGCGAAAGCTCGTCGAGCGCGGCGGCAAGGATTGGGTCCAGAAATCTGGCGGTCGCCTCGGGGTTGGTATGCGCGCCGCCTTCCGGCTCCGGCACAATTTCATCAATCAGTTTCAACTCGAGCAAATTTGCGGCGGTGATTTTCAGCGCCTCGGCGGCGGCTTCGGTCTTGGTGGGGTCACGCCACATGATCGAAGCGCAGCCCTCCGGCGAAATCACCGAATACACCGAATTTTCGAGCATGTAAATTCGATCGCCAATGGCGATGGCCAAGGCTCCGCCCGACCCGCCTTCGCCCGTGATCGTCACGATGATCGGCACCGGCAACCGCGACATCTCGCGCAAATTATGGGCGATAGCTTCGGCTTGCCCGCGCTCCTCCGCGTCCACGCCCGGATACGCGCCCGGCGTGTCGATGAAAACCATAATGGGCCGGCCAAATTTCGCGGCGAGCTGCATGGCGCGCAGCGCTTTTCGATATCCCTCGGGTTTGGCCTGCCCGAAGTTCCGCGCCATGCGCTGCTTCAAGTCACGGCCTTTCTGGTTCCCCACGATCATCACGGGACGCCCGTGAAATTTCGCCATTCCCGTAATCAACGCCGGATCGTCGGAAAAATTGCGATCCCCGTGAATCTCCGAAAAATCCTCGAAGAGCAGGCGGATGTAATCGTCCGTGTAGGGCCGCAGCGGATGCCGCGCCAGCAGCAAGCGCTGCCAGGCGCCGAGATGCGTATAGAAATCGCGCTTCAATTCCTCGACTTCCCTGCGGATTCGCTCGATTTCGAAGGATTGCTCGCCGGTGGGCGTGGCCAGCCGGCCCAGTTCCGCGACGTCGCGTTCGAGCGCGTCAATTACGCGCTGCTTCTGTTTTTCGACGTCGCGCGCCACGCTCGCGGCGCTCTTCGCCGCGGGCGCTTTGGGCGCCGTGGCAGGGGCGTGTACTTTCGGCTTCAGGGAATTTTTCACCGGCGCGAGCGTTGCGGCGCGCACCGTCTGCGCCGCAATTTTCGCGGCCGCCGCTTCGCGCGCCGTGCGCCGCGCTTCCTTCAGGACCTTCAGTTTCTTCAGCCGCTCGCGGCGCTCTTGGCGGGTCCGGACTTTCTTCCCTTCGACTTTTACCTCCGAGTCCTTTTTGCTCACCGGCTCAGCCTCATTGAACCACCGCCACGGAATCCGTTCCGCAAATTTCGCGCACGCGCTCGACCAGCTCGCGATCCGCGTGCACCGCGCTTCCGGATTCGAGTGTGGCCTCGGTGCCGTCATTCTGCAGCAGGTCGAAAGCGACCTTGCAGCGTCCGGGCCGGCTGACGAAGAGCTTTTGCAGGCGGTCCAGCGCGTCGGAATTGACGGACCCAAGATCCACTCGTACGCGCAGCATCGACGGCGCCTTGTCCGCGACCTGCTCCAGCAGACGCGCGTCCGCCACGATCAATCGCGTGCCCACATCCTCGATCGCCACGCGTCCCTTGACCAGCAGCGGCGTATTCGTTTTCATCACCTGCTCGAGTTTCCCGAACGCTTCTGGAAACGCCAGCGCTTCGATGACTCCGGTGCGGTCTTGCAGCGTGAAAATGGCCCAGCGCGCGCCGCGCCGCGAGCGCATCGGGCGCATCTGCACGATAATTCCCGCTACCACGATGTCCTCGCCATTCCGCCGCGATTCCATCGTGGATAATTCGACCGCGTTGAGGTCTTTCAGCCGGCCCGCATATTTATCGAGAGGATGGCCGGAAATGTAAAATCCCAGCACGGCATACTCGCCCGCCAATTGCTGCTCCTCGGTCCAATCTTCCGCTTGGGGCAACTCCGTTTCTTGCCATCCCGCGTGGCTCGGCGGCGATTTCGGGTCCACCAGGAACAAGCCGACCTGCTTGGACGTCTTGGCCTGATGATTTTTCTGCCCGCGGCTGATGCCCTGATCGATGGCCGCGAAAATTCGCCCGCGCGAGCTGCCCAGGCAATCGAAGGCCCCGGCCTTCGTCAAACTTTCCAGCACACGCTTGTTGATGAATTTCGGCTCGATCGTCTCGCAAAAACTGAAAAAGCCGTGAAACTTTCCGTTCGCGCTGCGCACCTCGCAAATCGTCTTGGCCGTGTTTTCGCCCACGTTCTTAATCGCCGCGAGCCCGAAGCGGATGTCGTCGGCGATCGGCGTGAAATACAAGCCGCTTTCGTGCACGTCGGGCGGTAGCACGCGGATTCCCATCCCGCGCGCTTCGTTGATGTATTTTACAACCTTGTCGGTGTTGCCCGCTTCGGCGCTGAGCATCGCGGCCATGAATTCCACGGGATAGTGAACTTTCAGGTACGCGGTTTGATAGGCCAGCAGCGCATACGCGCAGGAATGCGACTTGTTGAATCCGTATCCCGCGAATTCCGCCATCAAGTCGAAAATCTTCTCGGCCTTTTTCGCATTTATCTTGCGCGCCGCGCACCCCGTCAGGAATTTCTCGCGCTGCGCGGCCATTTCCTCATGCTTCTTTTTGCCCATGGCCCGGCGCAGCAAATCGGCATCGCCTAGCGAAAATCCCGCCAGCCGGTTCGCGATCTGCATCACCTGTTCCTGGTACAGAATCACGCCCCAGGTTTCGGAAAGGATTAGCTCCAGGTCGGGTAAATCGTACGTAACTTTTTTCTTGCCGTGCTTTCGCGCGATGAAGTCGTCGATCATGCCGCCCTGAATCGGGCCGGGCCGGTACAGCGCATTCAGTGCGGTCAAATCCTCCAGACGCGTCGGCTGGTAGCGCTTCAAGATGTCGCGCATGCCGTGCGATTCAAATTGAAAAATCCCGCTGGTTTCGCCGCGCGCAAACAGCGCGTAGGTCTTTTCGTCGTCAAAGGTGAGCTTGTCGAGTTCGATGTCCACGCCGCGATTTTCTTTGATCATGCGCACCGCGTCGTCGAGAACCGTTAGCGTGGTCAGCCCCAGAAAATCCATTTTGAGCAGGCCGATGCGTTCGAGCGCGTTCATGTCGTACTGCGTGGTAATTTCTTCCTTGTTCGACTTATAGAGCGGCACGATTTCGGTCAGCGGTTGCGGCGAAATAACCACGCCCGCCGCGTGCGTCGAAGCGTGCCGCGCCAAACCCTCGAGGCGCATTGCCACATCGATCAGCGCCTTGCACGGGCCTTCCTTGCAAGCCGCTTCCAGCTGTGGCGATTGTTTGAGCGCCTCTTCCAGCGAAATATTCAGCGTCAGCGGAATCATTTTCGCCAGGCGGTCCACATCTCCATATGGCATATCGAGCGCGCGGCCCGCGTCTTTCAGCACCGCCTTCGCGGCCATGGTTCCGAACGTAATGATTTGCGCGACGCTTTCGCTGCCGTATTTCTGGCGCACGTATTCGATAATCTCGCCGCGACGCCGCATGCAGAAATCGATGTCGATGTCGGGCATGGAAATGCGCTCGGGATTGAGGAAGCGCTCGAACAGCAATTCGTACTGCATCGGGTCGACGTCGGTGATTTTCAGCGCGTAGCTCACCAGGCTGCCGGCCGCGGATCCCCGCCCGGGGCCCACCGGAACGCCCTGCGCGCGCGCGTAATGAATGAAATCCCAAACGATCAGGAAATAGCCGGTGAAGCGCATCTTCTTGATCATTTCAATTTCGGCGGTCAAGCGGCTTTCGTAGTCGCCCAGCGGATGGCGCAGCCGGTTTTCCTTGGCCAGTTGCTCGAGCACCAGCGCGCGCTGCACGAATCCTTCGCGCACGACTTTCTCGAAGTACGAGTCGGTGGTGTGTCCCTCCGGAACCTTGAATTCCGGAAACGGATTGCCGACCCGCTGAATTTTCACGTTGCAGCGATCGGCGATCGCCACCGTGCGCGTCACCGCATCCGGCAATTCGCGAAACACCTGCGCCATTTCCTCGCCGCTCTTGAAATAAAACTGGTCCGTGGCGAATTTCATGCGCGCCCCGTCGCTCATGGTCTTGCCCGTCTGAATGCACATCAGTACTTCTTGGGCGTGCGAATCCGATTGCGTCAGATAATGGCAATCGTTGGTCGCCACCAGAGGGATGCCGCTTTCCTTGGAGAGGCGAACCAGATCGCGATTGACCCGAATGTCCTGTTCGAGCCCCTGGTCCTGCACTTCGAGGAAGAAATTCTGTTTCCCGAAAATATCGCGCAGGCGGTACGCAGTTATTTTCGCCTGGTCGTATTTCTCGGAGAGAATCGCGTCGGCCACTTCCCCGCGCAGACAAGCCGAAAGCGCGATCAGGCCTTCGCTGTGTTTGGCGAGCAGTTCGTGATCGACGCGCGGCTTGTAATAAAAACCATCGAGGTAGCCGGTGGAGACGAGTTTAATGAGGTTTTTGTACCCGGTTTCGTTCTCGCAGAGCAGCACCAGATGATTCGAGCGCTCCGCGCCGGTTCCGCGATTCTTATGATTGTCCGGCGCGACGTACATTTCGCAGCCGATGATTGGCTTCACCCCATGCGTGGTCGCCTGATGGTAGAAGCTGGCCGCCGCGAATAGATTGCCGTGGTCGGTCACCGCGACCGCGGGCATCCCGCGCCGCGCCGCTTCCGCCGTCAGCTCGCCGATTTCGCAGGCTCCGTCGAGAAGCGAATAGTCCGTATGCAAATGCAGATGAACGAAGTTCGAGTCCGCCATTCGCTTTTATTCTAAACCAGCTCCTCGGTTTGCCGTCACTCTAACGACTGCTCGCGACGAAACGAAATCTTGCAAACATGTTTTCAGCGCCGCTTCGCCAGACGTTCCTGAACCTTACCTCTTCGATTTCTTGGCCGCCTTCTTCTTGCTCGCGGAGGTGGCGCCTTTCGCTGCCTTGCTATCGTGCTCGGCCTTGGCGTGCTTGGCCTGCGCGCGCGCACCGATGGCGGCTGCCGCTGATTGTCCTGGCTTAGCCGTGGCGCCGGCTGGGGCAGGTTTGCCTGCCGGACCGGGCTTCGCAGCGGCCGCGGGCTGCGCCTTCGCCCCTTTTCCGTGGGCCTTCCCGTCCGCCGCCGTTGCCGCCTCCTTCTCGCCTTTCTTTTCCTTCTTGCCCTTCTCCGGCTTCTTCGGCTCGTCCTTGATTCCCGCCAGGTTTTTCAGGATCTTGGTGCGATCCTCGGGTGTCTTGCCCTTGCCGCGCAGTTGCAATTCGAAGAATTGATCGATGATCTTGTCGAACTTCGGCCCCCGCTCGACTCCCAGCGTCTCCAGCTCGCCCGCGGGCGCGGCCATCCGCAATGGGCGCCATTTCTGGAGGTAATTTCGGATCTTGGACAGCGCCCGAGGGTTCGGCATTTCGACCTCGATGAAGGCCAGCACTTCCGCGGGCAGCGAAGCCAGATAATAGTAAGCGTCCTTAGCCGCATTGGTTTTGGCGCTCTTCAGCACCTTCAGGACTTTTTGCGTTTCGGGCACGAGTTCGTCGATGGCTTCAATTTCCGCCGCGCGATACTCCATGTTGCGCAGCGCCGCCGACGCTTCCCGGTCCTTCAACCGCCCCAGCGTGTAGTACGTCACCGCAAAATGCAGCCGGGGGCGCAAGCCCGCACCGTACAGATTCGAGCGCACCCGCGCCAGTTTGTTCAGGCTGTCGTAATCGGGCTTTCGTTTTTTCAACGAAGGATGGAGCAACTCGAGCATCTCGTGCGCTTCCCATAATTTCAGGGTCGCCGCCGGATTATCGTCCCGCGCCATCCCGCGCAGTTCGTGCCCGACTTCTCCGCCTTCGATGCGATCCACGAGCCCGCGTTCGACGGCCAGATCGAACCATTCTTGGGTGCGCGGCTCGAGCTTGAAATTCATCCGCGCCGCATAGCGCAGCGTGCGCATCAGGCGGATCGGCTGGTTCGTGAACGCGTGGATCGAAAGCACGCGCACTTCCTGCTTTTCCAGGTCGGCAAGCCCGTTCATCGGATCGAGCAGCAACCCGCGCGATTGCGTGTTCAAGGAAATCGCGATGGCGTTGATTCCCAGGTCGCGCCGTTTCAGATCCTCCATGATGCTGGAAAAACGGTATTCGGGCTTTACCCCCGGCCTCTCGTAGTAATCCTCGCGCGCCCCGGAAATCGAGCCGTCCACGTCGCCCGCGAAAATCACTTCGTGGTGGCGGAGCTTTTCGCTCTCCCACACCACCTTCGCCCCGCCTTTCTCCAATTCGCGGACCATCTTCACCGGGTTGCCTTCCACCGTAAAATCGAGGTCGCGAATCGGCATGCCGGAAATCAAATCGCGCACCGCGCCGCCGGTCAGGTACACGTTCACGTCCTGGGTGCGCGCCAATTCCTGCACGCGCTCCATCACCGCGCGCTGCTCCGGCGAGAGCCTGCTTTCCAGCAAGTACATGTAATCGGGCATTCGTTTTCCGCCTTTCGAATTTACGCGCAAACCTTCTCAGGCGCGCGGGTGATGTGCCTTGTAAACTTGTTTGAGCCGTTCTTCAACGACGTGCGTGTAAATCTGAGTCGTGGCGATATCCGCGTGCCCCAGCATCATCTGCACGGAGCGCAGATCCGCCCCGCGGTCCAGCAAATGCGTGGCAAAACTATGGCGCAGCATGTGCGGGGTCAGTCCTTTGCGCAAGGCCGCCTTCCTGCCGTAGGCCCCCAGGATTTTCCAGAACACAATCCGGTTGATCGCGCTCCCGGTGCGCGAAGGAAACAGGAACGGCGAAGTTCGCTTGCCGAGTATTTTCGGCCGCGATTTCGCTACGTATTCCTGGACCACCTGCAGCGCCTGCTTCCCCACCGGAACCAGCCGCTCCCTATTTCCTTTGCCGATACAGCGCAGGCAGCCCAGATCCATTTGAATGTCGTTCAACTTCAGGCCGCATAATTCCGAAACCCGCAGCCCGGTGGAATAGAGCAGCTCGATCATGGCCTTATCGCGAAGCCCCAGCGTGGAACTGGCGTCGGGCTGCGCCAGCAAGCGATCCACTTCTGCCAGGCTTAGGAATTCCGGCAGGCTCTGCCGGAATTTCGGGGATTGGATGTTGGCGGCCGGATCCTCCTGGATCACTCCCTCCGCGAAACAAAACCGGAAAAAATGCCGAATCGTCACCAGGTGCCGCGCCACCGACCGGCTGTCCAGCTTTTTCAGGTAGAGCGACCGCAAGAAATCGACCACGTGCGCGCGCTCGATCTGAGCGGTACGCACTTTTTGCTTGGAGACAAACTCCGCGAACTTGAGCATGTCGCGCTTGTACGCGTACATGGTGTTATCGGACAGGCCCTTTTCGACCCGCAAATAGTTTAAGAATGACTGTATCTCCGCTTCCAATTCAATTCCCCCGAGAATCTTTCAAAACCCAACTAAACATCCAATCTCAGCCCCAAAACTTCCGGCTCCGGCCGCCGCAGCAACAGAAAAAGTTCAGGCAGTTCTTCGCATCTCAAAATCCTCGCCAAGGTGAAATAAATTCCCGTTGAAACCGCGATCATTGCCGCAAGAATTCCCGCCCGGGCGCCGAAATGCTCGATCGCCGCGAAATTCGAGTACCGCACTGCCGTGATGCATGCCGCCGCCATCGCCGCGGCGCAAATAACCATCTTCCCCAGCGATGCCAAGATCGCCCGCGCGCCCAGCTTTCCGTAACGCCCCCGAAAAATCACGAACAGCGCCGCGAAGTTGAAATACGCGGCGATTGAGCTGGCCAGCGCCGGGCTGGCGTTCCACAGATACCGGCCGAACGCAAAAAGCAAGATCACGTTGAGCGCCACGTGGATTCCCAGCGTGTAGATTCCGACTTTCGTGGGCGTCAGGGTGTCGTGCGTCGAGTAGTACATCGGGGTAATCAGCTTGATCGCCGCGAACGCCGGAAGCCCTAGCGAATAAAACAGCAGGGCGTGGGACGTCAGGGCGGTCGACCGCGCCCCGAACTCCCCATGCTGAAAGAGCACTTGAGTGATCGGCACGCGCAGCAGAATCAGCCCGATCGCCGCGGGAATCGTGATGAATGACACGATGCGCAGCGCGAATCCGAACGTCTGCTTCATCTCCTCGTGCTTGCCGTCCGCCACCTGGTGCGACATGGCCGGCAGAATCACCGTCGAAAGCGCCATCGCATACACGCCCAGCACCAGTTCCATCACCCGGTCCGCCACGTACAGCGACGTGATACTGCCTGTCGGCATCCGCGAGGACGTCGCGAAAATCGTGTCCACGAAAAAGTTCACCTGAAACACCCCGGTGCCCAAAAAAATCGGGGCCATCAGTCTTCCGGCTTTGCGGACACCGGGATCCTCGAAGTTCACGTCCGGACGAAATTTCATCCCTAAATCCCGCAACGCGGGAATTTGCAGCGCCAGTTGCACCACCGAGCCCACCAGAATTCCCACCGCCAGCGCCACCGCCGGGCTGCGATACGCCTCCGGCGCCCACTTCATCACCGGCCGGTACACCACCGCGAACGACGAAACGATCACCACGATGTTGAACATCACCGAGGTCGAGCTGGCCAGGGCGAATCGCTGAAAACTGTGCAGAATGGCGGACGCCAGCGCCGCGAGCCCCATGAAAAATATGCAGGGAAAGATGATCCGGTTCAGATAAACGGCCAGATCCCAACGGACGCGACTGACGCCCATCAGCGTAAAGATTCCGATGACTTGTCTTGAAAATACGCACCCCAGGATGGCAACCACCGCCAAAACCAGCGCAATATCCCAGAACATCCGCTGCGCGAACGCCCACGTTTCGCGCTGCGATTTACCCCGCAAATATCCCGTAAAAACCGGTATAAATGAAGCGCCTAACGCTCCCTCCCCCGTCATGCGTCGAACCATGTTGGGAATGCGAAAGGCCAGTATAAACGAGTCGGCCACGGGCGACGTGCCCAGGAGCAGGGCCACCCGCTGATCTCGTAAGTAACCACAAATACGACTGATAACGGTAATAAGGGCTACCACGGAGGCGGATTTTAGGAGCTTGCGTTTCTCGGTCAATCGGCGCGAACTCCGATGCTAACCCTTTAAGCACCAATAACTTGACAAATTCTCGCGCAAGAATAACATAACTCCAGTGGTTTTAGCAACAATCTCACCCTAAAAATGCCAGCTTCGCCAAAAGATCGCGCCCCAGCCTCCACCCACAAGAAAGTCGTCGTGCTTCTGCTTGACCGCACCCCGGTGCAGGGCTATCTGAACTCGGGCGACCTGGGCCGCAGCGAAACCATCGACCTGCTTTCCCCGGACGGCGAACATCGCTCCATTTCCCTTTCCGCCGTCAAATGCGTCTATTTCGTGCGCGAATTTCAGGCCCCCTTCCAGCCCGAGCGCAAAGTTTTCCTAAGCCGCCCCAAAATCGACGGCCTTTGGGTCCGCCTGCGTTTCCGCGACGAAGACCTGATCGAAGGGCTGATCGGCAACGACCTCCTAGACCTGCTCGATACCGGCGTGCAAATCACCCCGCCAGACCTGCACGGCAACAACCTGCGCATTTACGTTCCGCGCTCCGCGCTGGAAGAAATAAAAGTTCTAGGCGTAGTCGGCGCCGCTCGCCGCACCCCGGCCCGACCTCGCGTCCCCGCCTCCCAATCCAAACTCTTCTCCGAGTAACCGCCTTATCCGGCTCTGCCGTGGCTCGTTCCCCGTCGCGCCATCCGCCCTTGGCCGTCATCCTGAGGAGCGCCTTTCGCGACGAAGGATCTCTCTTCGATTGCACGTACTTCGCCACACGCCGTTCCATCGAGCCGCATTCGTCTTTGTAGGGTGGGTCTCAGACCCGCCGCCTTTCTTTTCGCGATCATCATCGCGGCCTCTTCACTCCGCAAAGCGGCGGCAAGCCGCCGCTTTCGACACGCCCCCGAGCCATCGAATCCCACCGCGCCGAAGGCGCGCCAACGGACGTTGTTGTGCGGGCGCAAAATTTCCAAGGCCGCGCGCCCGCTCTTGGCCGCTTTACCCGGCTCTGCCGTCGCTCGCTCCCCTCGCACCATCCGCCTTTGGCCGTCATCCAGAGGAGCTCCGTTCGCGACGAAGGATCTCTCTTCGATTTTGACTTCTTGACGCTCCCGCCAATCGCCGCGCCTCTTCGCCTCTGCGCCAATCACCCTTACCGCGACCTCCTCGCAGCTATGCCCGCCAGCCCCGCTGATGTACATTTGCCATGAACAATCCGCGAGGTAAAAAATGAAACTCGGTGAAATAGCGCAACAACTCGGCTGTCAAGTCGATGGCGACTCCCAACTCGAAATCCGCAACGTCGCCGGCATCGAAGAAGCCCAATCCGGCGATCTGACTTTCCTGGTCAACCGCAAATACCGCCCGGCCCTAAGCGAAACCCGGGCCACGGCGATCATCGTTTCGAAGGACGAAGCCGCCGCGCCCATCGCCATGCTGCGCTCCGCCAATCCCTATCTCGACTTCGCGCGCGCCATCGAAATTTTCTATCCCGCCCCAAAATTCACCATGGAAATTCATCCCACCGCCGTGATCGCTCCGACGGCAAAAATCGCCCCCGGCGCGCACATCGGCCCGTATTGTTTCGTCGAAGATGAAGTGGAAATCGGCCGAAACGCCGTCCTGCACAGTTTCGTCACGATTTATCGCGGCGCGAAAATCGGCGATGACTTTTTCGCGCATTCGCACGTCACCGTGCGCGAGGCCTGCCGCATCGGGAATCGCGTGCTCCTGCAAAACGGAGTCACCATCGGCAGCGACGGCTACGGTTTCGCCCGCAACGCCGACGGCACTTGGTACAAAATGCGCCAGTCCGGTGTCACCGTCATCGAAGATGACGTCGAAGTCCAGGCCCACAGCGTCGTCGACCGCGCCACGATAGGCGAGACTCGCATCGGACGCGGTACCAAGATCGACAATCTCGTGCAGGTGGGCCACGCCTGCAAGGTCGGATCCGACACCATGCTCTGCGGCCAGGTCGGCCTCGCCGGCACAACCAAAGTAGGAGACAAGTGCATTCTCGCCGGTCAAGTCGGCGCGGCGGGCCATCTCACCATCGGCGACCGTGCGGTGCTCACCGCGCAATCGGGGGTCCCTTCCGACGTGCCCGCCGATGCGGTCTACTCCGGCTATCCGGCCATGGAAACTCTCGCGTGGCGCAAATCCGTCGCCATCTTCAACCGCCTGCCCGAAATGCAAAAACAAATCCGCGACCTTCGCGACGCCATCGACAAACTCTCAGGCGAATAATTCGCCAGCACTAACGTTTAAATTTACGCCGTCATCCCGAAGCGCAGCGAGGGACCCGCTTCAAACGATTCGGCGGTGCCGTTGCCTTTGTGAATCATCCTGCGCCATCCAACTACCGCGCAGCCTCTCGACGCCCGAAAAGAAAGTTGTCATCCCGACAGAGCCGCGACAACCCCCTCATCTCACGAATGCCTTAACCCGCGAGCGGCTTCTGATCTTCAGGCAATCCCGCCGCCACCAAATCCTGCACGATCCGCCGCAGCTCTTCCCGCTGCTCCATCCCGCGTCCCGCAGTAGCCACGGCCTGCCCGAATCGCACGGTAACTTCCCCGGGATAAATGCGCCAGTCCCCTTTCCTCATCAGATTCTGGGTTCCGGCGAGCGATACCGGCACCACCGGCACGGCTGCGCGAATCGCCATCACAAACGTCCCGCGCTTGAACGGCAGCAGTCTTCCGTCGCGGCTGCGCGTTCCTTCCGGGTAGACGCAAAACGAAAGCCCCTCCTTCAGATATTTGATCGCCAGGTCCACGCTTTCCGCCGCCGCTTCGCTGTCGCCGCGGTCCACCGGCACCAGTCTCGCCAGCCGAATCGCCTTCGACAGCACCGGAATCCTGAATACCTCTTTCTTGGCGAGCAACGCGACCCGCTGCGGAATATTCGGAGTGAGCGCGATGGGATCGAGATTCGAGGCGTGATTCGAAGCAAATATGCAAACTCCCGGCGGAATATTTTCAAGTCCCTCGACGCGCACGTGAATCCCGGCGATGCGCAACCCGACGCGCAGCCCATCCTGAAAGCGGTCGTACATAATCGTCGGGTCGCCGGTGAGCAGCGTCCAGAGCACCAGCAGCGGAAGCACGAGCAGCAGCGCCAACGCGAAATACAGCAGGACGATGATGGTGCGAATCATGATTTAGAGGAAAACCGGCGGGCGTCGCCGCGAGCCACGGAATGAACGAGGATCGCGCCACGGACGAAGGCCCTCATGCGCTGGACCGTTCAGTCCGTCTGCCCACGCAGCCAGCCCTCCCGAATCCGCTTCTGCCTTTCGCTGGGATGCCCAATTTCCACGACCGAATATTTCTTTTCCTCCGTGGTTCCCAGCACGTACGTAATATCGGAATCCTTGCCCGCACGCTGAATGTGCAGCGTGATTTTTTCGCCGGCAGTTTGGTCCCGCAGCCACGCACGAAAATACCGCGGCGGCGCCTGATTGTTCACCGACAAAATCACGTCTCCCGCCTTCAGTCCCGCCGCCTCGGCAGGCTCGCCCGGCACGATCTGGGAGATGATCACCGGAGCCGTCGGCGCTCGTTCCGCTGTCCAGAATCCCAAGTCCGCCGCCTTGCGTAATTCAAGTTTCAACTCCAACCCCGCCGGAGCGAGCAGCGCGCCATACGGTATTTCGTCGGTCCCAGCCACGTAACGCCGGAAGAAATCGTCGAACTTCACTCCCGCGACCTGCTCGGCGGACTGGCGCACGCTCGCGCTGTCGTCGTAGAACTTTGCTTGCTTCGCGTACACGTCGTTCATGTACCGCATCACGTCGTCGAGCGATTTGTGATCGTCCGTGGCCTCGCGAATCGCCAGGTCCAGCAGGATGCCGTCGATTTCACCCTTGTTGTAATACGAAATGCTGCGATCGGCCATGCGGTAGTCATCGTATTTTTCCAGCCACGCGTCCAGGCTCGATTCTTCCACGCTTTGCCACAATCGCGCCGGGCGGGAATCCAGTTCGGTAATCTCCGACGCGACTTCCGCGTACAGTTGGTCCCTGGTTTCGAGGCCGCTGCGCTCGAGCGCGTACGCGCCGTAGGTGCTGGTCACGCCCTCGGCGAACCACAACGCCCGCGTGTATTGCTCCTTGGTGAAATCCACCGGTTCGAGCGTCTGCGGGCGAATACGTTTTACGTTCCACGCGTGGAAAAATTCATGCGCGGCGATCGCGCCGGCCGACTCCACCGACGGCGCCGAAATCGCCGTGCAGTTGGCGTGCTCCATTCCGCCACCGCCCACTTCCGGATACGGCCCGATGTGCAAGAAGAATGTGTACTCCGGGAACGGCGCGCCGCCCATCAGCTTGGTCTCATACGCCGTAATGTGTCTTAGGTAATTTTCCAGGCGGTCCCGATGCCAGTCTTTTCCATCGACCACCACGCGGTAATGCGTCGCGCCCTCGTCGAACCGGAATTCCTCGAAGATTCCAAGTTCCACCGGCGCGTCCACCAGCTTGTCGTAGCTTTCCGCGCTGAACCCGCTCGCGTCCGGTAGGGGCGCAAGCTCCGCAGCCGCATGCCACCCCGCCGGGACGTCATCAAACTGCACCACGGCTGCTTCGGCCCGCCGGTCCGGCAAATACATCAGCACTTCCGCGAAATTTACAAACGCATGATGCGCGTCGAGCTGCGAATTGAAAGGTCCGGGATCATTCCATTCGATCGTGTAGCTAACGACCAGTGGTTTCGCTCCGGGCGATAGCGAGCCATCCCACGGATAATCGACCTGCCAGGTCTGCTTGTCGAGCTTTTGCACCGGGATTCGCGCAGCTCCTGGTTCGGTGGATTCCACCGCCTCCACGTCCCGCAGGCGGTACGAAAAGTCGCGCACCTGGTACAGCGCGTTCCATGCCGGAATCGCAATCACGATTCCCTGCGGAGCCGGCGGAATTTCCATGCGCACCTGAAACAAGTGCGCTTCGGGATTTTTCAGCGAAATGTGATACTTGATCGTCGCCGCCGCGGGTTTCGGAAACAGAGTCAATGCGACAAGTATTAATGGCAAAAAATAATTCCGGAATTTCATGGTCCCGCCAGTTCCACCGATCTGAATTTCTCGAGCAGTTTGCCGCTCAACCCATCGAAGCTGCCGTTCGACATAATCATCACCAGGTCTCCCGCTTTCGCGTTCACGGCGAGATATTCCGCAAGTTCTGGCGTCGAATCGAAAGCCTTCGCCGGCTTGCCCAGCCTGGTCGTCGCCTCGGCGATCGCCTGCGGAGACATTCGTTCCGCCTCGCCGAGCAGTTGCGCGCGATTCACCGGGCCGATCACGATCGCATCGGCCACCGCCAGCGCCTCCGGCAACACCTTCTCGAAAATCTTGCGCCGCATGGTGTTCGAGCGCGGCTCGACCGCCGCCCAGATTTTCCGCGTCGGCCACCGCGTGCGCGTCGCTTCCAGCGTCATTCGAATCGCCGTGGGATGATGAGCGAAATCCTCGACCACCAGCACTCCGCCAGCCTCGCCTTTAATCTCCATGCGCTTGCGCACGCTCACAAATGTAGCCAGGGCCCGCTCGATCGCTTCACACTCCACGCCTCGCCCGTAGGCGATTGCAATCGCCGCCAGCGCGTCCAGCACGTTGTGTTTCCCGGCGACCGGGGTCCGCACGCGGGTGACTTCCCGGCCCTTGTAGGCTACTCGAAATTCGGTCGCGTCATCCAGCCACTGAATATCGCCCGCGCACCAATCGCATTCCGCGGTCATTCCAAATGTCTCCACGGGGCAGAAGGCCTTCGCGGTAACTTCCTTCAGTTCGGCGCTTTCACCGAGCATGAGGATCTTCCCGCGCCGCGGCACCAGATTCACCAAACGCCGGAATTGCAGCGCGATCGCCGCCAGATCCGGGTAAATATCCGCGTGATCGAATTCCAGCGACGTCAAAATCAATTCGTCGGGATGGTAGTGCAGAAACTTTGGTGCGCGGTCGAAAAACGCCGTCTCGTATTCGTCGCCTTCGATGATGAACTCTTCCCCGCCGCCCAGCCCGTAGCTGCGTTCCCCAAAATTCGGAGCCACCCCGCCAATCAGAAAATCAGGCCGCCTCCCCGCCACGTTAAAGATCCACGCCAGCATCGCCGTGGTGGTGGTTTTGCCGTGCGTGCCGGCCACCACGATCGAGGTGTGCCGTGGAATAAAATATTCCTCGAGCAGTTGCGGCATCGAGCAGTACGGCAACCTCTCATCGAGGATGTATTCCATCTCCGGATTCCCGCGCGCGATGATGTTCCCCACCACGCACAAATCCGGCGCCGGTTTCAGGTTTTCCTCGCGAAAGCCTTCGTTCCACGGAATTTTCAGCGCATCGAGCAGCGTCGACGCCGGCGGGTACACGTTCACGTCCGACCCGGTCACCTGGAATCCGCGCTCCTTCAACATTCCCGCCACGGGAGCCATGGCCGCGCCGGCAATGCCCAGCAGGTAAATGTGATCGGAAGTCTTTATGGGTCGCGTTAGGATGATCGATCTCCCGATTACGTCTCGCGTTCTTCAAGCAGTATCACGTTACGACTTGCAGGCAGGCTCCAGTATTTCCAGGCGTGCGGCATCGTCGCTGCGCAGCCGCGCGCGCACTCCCAGCGGCAACGTCAGCGCCGGCCGCGCGGTGTGCCCAATCGCCGCGCCCCACACCACTGGAAATCCCAGCGCCCCCAGCACGCGCCTCACGACATCTCTCACCGTTTCCGAACCCTCCGGCCCTTCGCACTCCGGAAAATCCCCGAGCACGATGCCCGATACGCCGCGAAATTTTCCGGCCTGTTTCAAATGCATTAACGCGCGATCCACCTGCCACGGTTTCATGCCGCGGTCTTCGAGCAGCAGAATCGCTCCGTGCGTATCCAATTCCCAGGGAGTTCCCAGCGCCGTTTCGATCAGCGTCAAGCATCCGCCAAGCAGCGTGCCGTCCGCCGTGCCCGGCACCATCGCTTCCCCATCATCCAGGCCGATGGCCCACCCGGATTTCGTTTCGGTCAGCGCATGCATCAGGCTCGCGCGGTGATATCCCTGCTCCGCGCCCGGGCCCTTATCGATCCCCGATGCCACCATCGGCCCGTACAAGGTCACCCACCGGAATTTTTGCCACAGGAAAATCTGCAACGACGTCAGGTCGCTGAAACCCAGCAGAATTTTCGGCGCCACCAGCGCCACGCTCAGCCCTTCCAGCAGATAATTCGATCCATACCCTCCGCGCGAACAAAAAATCCCCCGCGAATTGGTCTCGCTGAGCGCTTCTTTCAGGGCTGCGCTGCGTTCCGCAGCCGTGCCCGCAAAGAAGTCCCCGCGGGCCAGAACCCGTGCGTCGTCGCTCAGCGTTCGGAATCCTAGTTTTTCGATTTCTTCGCAGCCCACACGCAGCCGCGACTCATCCACCGGACTCGCCAGCGAAAGTATGCGCACCGCATCGCCAGCCTGCAGCGGAGGAGGTTTGAGAGATTGCGGCATAGCCGCACAGGAGAATAAGGAATTTTTACAAGTGAGTCCAGCCGCCAAGCGCCGGGTGTTTACATCCGAGCAGGGGGAGAGGTTTTGCGGTGGTCGGTGGGTCCGGCTCCGCCGCCGACCGTTCCGCGTCGCACCATCCGCCCTTGGCCGTCATCCAGAGGAGCGGAGCGACGAAGGACCTCTCTTCGATTTAACCCCGCCGAGCCCATCACCACGCAACTCACTCTGCGCCTAGAACAACGCGATGGAAATATACACGTCGCCCACGCCGCTGGCCGGCTGCGCCGCGATTGTGCCGGGAGCATAGAACGCCGCATATCGGCCGTCGGCGCTAATAGGAGCCGCCGAAGATTGATCCACGCTCACCGAAGGGATTTTGCCGCCCGCGCCCGGAGCAATGATCGGCCTGGTTCTGGAAGCCCCACTCGTGACCGAAGACGCCGTCGAGAATGCATAGGCTCGCGAGGTGCACGGCAGCGCCGCGCCGAAGCACGTGTCGCGAACGACCAGCGCGCCTTCCGTTGCCAGTTGGCTGGCCGAAGCAAACGCCGAACTCCCCTCGACGAACGAAATGTAGCGTCCGGACGCGCTGATGAACGGCGAAAAAACCTGGTTCTTGTCTGTCGCGCCAACGTTCGCCGCATTGATTACGGTGGTCGAAGGGTTGCAGCCATCGGGCGCCGTCTCGCCCAAACACATGTCGCGCAGGAAAACCTTGCTCGCTACTGCCGGATTTCCGTCGCTTGCCGCGGGCTGTGATTCGAAAACCACGAAGCGCGCGTCGGAACTGATCGACGGCGCCAGATTCACCCCCGCGAGCAGCGACCCGTCCGCGGAGTACGAAATGCGCCGCGCCGAAGGCATACAGCCCGCGGTCGCGTCGATTCCCAGGCAAGTATCCGCCAGCACGATCGCGGATGAAACCGCCGAGGATTGTGTCTCGGTCGGCGCGATCCAGGCCTCAAAGGCGATGAATCGTCCGTCCGCAGAAATAACCGGGCGGCCGGTCTGAACGTTTCCGCCGCTATCTTCGTCGTCGAGCGCCACCCCCATGGTTCGCGCGATGCACGCCTTGGTAGCCGTCGGCCCTGCGCACGTATCGCGCACAAATACTTGCGGGCGCGCCAGACTCGTTTCCGTCGAAATGTTTGTCGCGGATGAGGCGAACGCCGCGAACCGGCCGTCGCCGCTCAGCGAAGGGCTGGCGCTCGGCCCATTCGACGGCTCGCCATCCGCTCCTATCGAGACAAGTTCCGTATGCGTCACACAGCCCGACGGAACATTCGCGCCCGCGCACAAATCCCGCACATACACGCTCCAATATCCGGAAGCCACCTGCGGTCCGCCCGAAACCAAATTCGTCGCGCGCGACATGAACGCCACGAAGCGCCCGTCGCCGCTGATCGAAACCTGCCTGCCCGTTTTTCCGTTGGCGACGCCGCCGTCGGCCGCCACATCGATCGCTTTGGTGCTCGCCGTGCATGCTGCCGTGATTCCCGCGCAAGTGTCGCGCACATAGACGTTGCCCGCCGGGCCGGCCGCTATCAGATTTTTTGCTTCGGAATAGAACGCCACGTACCGCCCGTCCGCACTGATCGCCGGCGCTTCACTGGGCCCGTCCGCAGGACCGCCCAGCGCGCTCAACGACACGACTTGCGGAAATCTCGCCCCCACCGCCGCCCCGCCCGCCGTTACGACGTAAGGAAAAGCATTGGACGCGCCGCCCGCGCCCTGCGGGTTCACTACCACGATCGAATTCGTTCCGGCGTTTGCGATATCCGTCGCCAGGATCTGCGCTGTTAACGTCGTAGTGTTCCCGAATTTGGTCGACCGCGGGCTGCCGTCCCACTCCACCACCGTATCCTGCGTGTAGTTCGTTCCGGTCACCGTCAGCGCAAATCCCGGCCCACCCGCCACCGCTGTCGCCGGCGAAACGGAAGTGACCGTGGGAGGCGCCGCCGTAACCACAAAATTCGCGGCCACGGAGGTCGCGCTTCCCGCGCCTGAATTTGCTACCGTGATGGGAAACGTCCCGGCCGTGGCCAGATCGGTGGATGGAATTTGCGCCTGCAACGTCGCGGCGTTCACGAACGTCGTGGGCCGCGCGCTACCCTTCCACTGCACCATCGAATTTGCCGTGAAGTTTGCCCCGATCACGTTCAGCGCGAACGCCGGGCCATTTTGCACGCCCGTCGAGGGCGAAATCGCGCAAATCAGCGGCACTCCCGAGCCGGAAACCGCGAACGACACGCTGGGCGAGTAGGTGAACCCGCCGACTCCATTCGGCGTGTACACCGTCACGATGTTGCAGCCCGCCGTTGCAATGAAGGTGGCGTCGACCGTGGCGGTCAATTGATTTGCGTTTGCGAAAACCGTCGGCTGCGGGCTGCTGTTGAATTGCACGATCGACCCCTGGTACTGCGCGCAAACGGGCGGGTTGCTCGGGTTTCCAACGGGAAGGCATGCAGGTGGTGGCGGGCTGACGGGCGCCACGAAATTTGAATTCAAACCGTTTACCGTCAGAGTGAAGGTCGCGCCTTTTGGAGTCGCGCTGGTGGGGCTGATGCTCGAAATAAAAGGCGTCGCTGGTTGCACGGGATTGATGAGAAATGTCGCCGCGCTCTGGCTCACCCCGCCGCCGGGCGGGGGATTCGATGCCGTAATCTGTGCGATTCCCGGCGAAGCCACGTCCGCGGGAAGCACCGCCAGCAAAATCTGATTCGTGTTCGTATTCACGAGCGCGCTTCGCGGCGAGCCATTCCAATACACCGTGGTCACGCCCGCCGACCCCGAAATAAATCCCGAACCGGACAGAGCGAGGGTAAACGTCTGGCTGCCCGCCGTGATGCTCGAGGGCGCTAGAGCCGTGATAATTGGCGTCGCGTTCGGTTGTGCGGTGGTGGAACTGGAGCTGCATCCCGATAAAATTGTCAGCAGCGACGCGAGCATCCCGAACATGGTCCACCGCAAGTGCATCAATCGATTCCTCCGCTGATTTTTCATGCGAACCGCTGCTGATTTGAATGCGATGAAACGCGACCTACTGCTTTACAGAGGCATGTCGAAGCGATGCGAACCGCGCCGTAAACCCCACAAGAATGAATAGCATCCCCACGCACACCCGTCAACTCGGATTCAGCAATACCGTGTTTGGTTGGCTAAAGTGGCGTTCCCTGAACTGTCAAAGAATCACTCGCCGATCTCGGCGCCACCGAGGTAGCCCGTCGCAACGAGCTTTTCAGCTTCGCACCGGCCTGACTTCCACCTTCGCATTCAACGCCCCAAATTTAACCAGCAACTCGCGCTCTTGCGGGTGGGTGACCTCCGCTTCGAAATCGAGGATCGCGCAATCGTCGTGCTTGTGCGTCTGCCAGCGCCGCGCTTCGATCTTGGTTTCTTCGACGATCCGGTGGGCCGGGTTCAGCACGTCGGCGTGCGCCGGAACCGTCAACTGAAACGTCATCAGCCGCGTTTGCAGCCCGTAACGGTCCTCCAAAAACCCGATCCCGATCAGTGCGACCAGCACCATGAGCGTCGCAAAAATCGCCGTCGCCAGCATTCCCGCTCCCACTGCCATGCCCACGCTGGCCATCACGAAAATCGTCGCCGCGCTGGTGATGCCCATCACCGCCCCGCGCTCCCGGATCACCACCCCCGCGCCGATGAATCCGATCCCCGGAATAATCTGCGCCGCGATTCGCGTGTGATCGCCCGCCACCTCTCCGGCCATTTCATACGAAATAATCGTGAAGAGCGCCGCGCCAAAACAAATCATCAGGTTCGTGCGAATTCCCGCAGGCTTGCGCCGCAGTTGCCTTTCCAGGCCCACCACCGCGCCCAGAGCCGCCGCCAGCAACAAACGCAACAAAATGTACGAATTCAAATCGTGGAGCATCGCACCCCCGCGCGTAGACGGTGCGATTCTAGCGGAATTGCGCAAACAAGTGCATTACTTCCGCAGGCGCCCGCCCGCGATTCCTGTCTTCGTTAGCTTGCCCGCCGCGTCCTTATTGTTCGCGGAGCAGTTGCGCGAGATCGACGTGCAGCGCGCGCCTTACCGGACCGCGCTCGCGCCGCTTCATGGTTGGTGACTCCTGTGTCGCTATTCGTATTTCAGCGCAACCAGCGGGTCCACGCGCATGGCGCGCCGCGCGGGGATATAACTTGCCGCGAGCGCCACAAGCAAAAGCAGCATGGCCACCGAAATGAACGTCACCGGGTCCATGGCGCCCACTCCGAACAGCAGGCTCTTCATCAGCCGCGTTAGCCCCAGCGCGGCCGCGAGGCCAATTCCGATCCCCGCCGCGGCGCTCTTAATTCCCTGCTTCAGAATCATCTGCATCAAATCGCCACGTTGCGCGCCCAGCGCGCTGCGAATTCCGATTTCGTGCGTGCGTTGCGCGACGGAATAGGAAATTACCCCGTAAATTCCGATCGCGGCCAGAATCAGCGCGAGGCCGCTGAAAAGTCCAAGAAGCACCAGCGTAATTCGCCGGGTGGCAATCGAATCGCTGACGAGCTGATTCATGGTGGACGTTACGGAGATGGGCTGATCCTTGTCGATTCCTGCGATCACCTCGCGAATCGCCGCACTCAGCGCCGCCACGCCGACGCCCGACTTCACGATTAAATTCATGTTGGTCTCCGCCGCCTGGCGGAACGGCAGATATATTTCCAGGCGCGCCGGATTGGCCAGCCCGTAGAGATTCGTATCGCCGGTGACGCCGACAATCGTTATCCAGTCCTCCGTCTTGCCGGGATGCCCGATCATAAATCGCTTGCCGACCGGATCATCGCCCGGAAAGAATCGCCGCGCCATCAGCGCGTTGACCATCCCCACGTGCGGGGCTTTTTCGTCATCCGCATCGGTGAACGCGCGCCCGCGAACCAGCGGAATCCCCAGCGTCGCGGCGTAGCCCGAGCTGACCACGTGAACGTCGGGATGCGGATAATCTCCAGGCCTGGGCGCCGTCATTCCTTCGATGGTGACGTCGCTGCGCGAATGGTTCCCGGTCAACGGAACCACGGTGCCCACGGCGGCGCTTTCCACGCCGGGGAGCGCGCGCACGCCATCCAGCACCCGCTGCCAGAAATTGAGGACCACCGGATCCGTGGAGTACTGGCGCTCCAGCAAATCCATTTCCATCGTCAGCACGCGGTCGGGCCGGAATCCCGGATTGACGGACATCAGGCGGTACAGGCTCTTGGTCATTAAGCCCGCGCCGATCAGCAGAACGAGCGCGAGCGAAATCTCCGCCACCGCGAACGCGCCACGCAATTTGTGTTGCGCCGCGCTCGCGCTGGTCGTTCTTCCCGATTCTTTCAATCCCGATTGCAGGTCGGGCGTAGTCGAATGCGCGGCCGGGGCCAAACCGAAAATGAACGCGGCGAGCACGATCAGCGCAGCGACAAAGGCAAACACCGCGCCATTGAGATTCACCGTCGCGCCCGAGAGCATGTCCTTGGGGATCCACCGCGCAATCGCATGGATGCCGCCAATGGCCAGGGCGAGCCCTAACGCCCCGCCCAGAAACGCCAGAATGAAACTCTCCGCCAGCATCTGGCGTATCACCCGCCCGCGGCTGGCCCCGAAGGCCAAGCGCAACGCAATTTCCTTGGTCCGCGTGGCCCCGCGCGCCAGAAATAAATTCGCCACATTCGCGCACGCGATCAGCAACACGAACAGCACGGCGCCAAAAAGAATCAGAATTGCCGGGCGCGAATCGCCGACGAACGCGTCACGCATCGGCATCAACTCCACGTTGAACTTATCGTCCGGCCCGGGATATTCCCTGGCGAGCCGCGCTGCGATGCTTTCCATCTCGGCTCTGGCCTGCTCGAACGTGACGCCCGGCGCGAGCCTGCCGACCGCGCTCGTATCGCCGCGGCCGCCGCGGTCCGCCGCTTCCGGATTGTTCGTCGCCCAGACGCCGATCGGCTCGATCACATCCATTTTATCGAGCCAGCGAAAGCTGGCCGGCAGCACGCCCACGATGGTGAACGCGCGGCCATCGAGCGACATCGACTTACCCACGACGTCGGGATCGGCGCCGAGGTGGGGCTGCCAAAGGTCATAGCTGAGCAGCAAGACCGGCGCAGTGCCCGCGTTTTCCTCAGCAGCATCGAAATCCCGCCCGAGGAACGGCCGGACGCCGAGTATCGAAAGAAACGCCGGCGAAACGGCACTG
>Ga0302326_10007473_pt1 | contig 24293 bp, 20 predicted proteins | sample Palsa_T0_3_FD_202264 | JGI IMG/M metagenome (GOLD analysis project Ga0302326, IMG submission 202264) | Peat permafrost microbial communities from Stordalen Mire near Abisko, Sweden - Palsa_T0_3 | ecosystem: Environmental > Terrestrial > Soil > Palsa > Peat permafrost | place: Sweden: Abisko... | reverse complement strand
CCTGGCTGCGCTTGGCGGCGCGCAGCTGCTGCCGTCCCCCGCGCCGGATCTGCGCCGACTGTACGCCAGCGGCATGGAACGAGGCCAGGTGCCCCCGGTGATCATCATTCCAGGCATCCTGGGGTCGCGGCTGCGCGAGCGCAGCAGCGGCCGGGAGATCTGGCCGGGGTCAATCTACAACGTACTATTTTCCGCGCGCTCGCTGGCGCTCGACATTGACCCTGCGACCCTGGAACCTCGTGCCGACGATGTCGAGGCTTACGATCTGTTTCGTGGCCTGCTGGGGATCGATTACTACGGGGCGATCATCGACACGCTCGAGCGGCTGGGTGGCTATGTGCGCGGACAGCCCGGACATGCCGCCGACGCCGGCAGGCGGCGCTACTATATTTTCCCCTACGACTGGCGCCAGGATAACGTGGTGACTGCGCGCAAGCTGGATGCCTTGATCGAACAAATTCGCCACGACTACGGAGACCCCAGCCTCAAGGTAGACATTGTCGCGCACAGCATGGGCGGGCTCATCACCCGCTACTACATTCAGTACGGTGTGGCCGACGTGCTCGACGGCAACGAGTTCCCCGCCAATTTTGCCGGAGCGGACAAGATTCGCACGGCGGTCCTGCTCGGCACGCCCAACTTGGGTTCGGTCAGCGCTCTGCGCAGCTTGCTCGCCGGGTATCGCGTCGGCGGCCAGGCCATTCCAGTCGAGGCACTGGCAACGATGCCCAGCGTGTACGAACTACTGCCGCACCCGGTGACCAATTGGATTGTCGATGGCAAGGGGCGGCCGTTGGAGCGAGATCTGTTCTTCGTCGGCACGTGGATGTCGTACCAATGGTCTGTCTTCGACCCCGCGGTCGAAAAGCGCGTGAAGGCACGGTTCTCCGCGGAAGAACCTGGACGGCAACGGGTCGCCCTGCTGGGCGACTACTTCGCAAAGCGCATCGAGCGCGCCAGACGATTCGTCTGGTCCCTGACCTACAATGTGGCGCAGAACGCACCGGTGCGGCTGGTCGTGTTCGGCGGCGACTGCACTTTGACACCTGCGCGCGTGGTCGAGGAGCAGGAGTCGGGACCTGCATCCGAGACGCATGCCGTCGTGCGCTTGCTGCCCAATGCGATAAAAGACCCGCAGCCTGGGATCGACTATGCTCGCTTGATGCTCGAGCCGGGCGACGGCGAAGTCACCAAGCCTTCATTGCTGGCGCGCCAGTCGCTCGACCCCACGGAGTCTCGCTCCGATGATGTGTTCTTCCCTCTGGCCTATGCCTTTTTCCTGTGCGTGGATCACGTGCACCTGGCCGGCAACATCAATTTCCAGGACAACCTGCTCAACGTGCTGCTGGAGCGGGGGCGGCCCTGGGAAAACCCAGCGCCTGCCCCCGGGGATCTCGGACAGAAAAACTGATCGACTCGCGAGATCGCAAATTCCACGATCATCCTTCGGGCTTCTGCTCCTGGGCTTGAGCGGACTCCAGTTTCTCGATATCGGCAAGGTCCTGCATGCGACCGCTGGCGCGCTTGTTGGCAATCAGGTCCTGCAACGAAATCACGGGCACTTCGATGCCTTCTATGAAAATTGCTTTCCTGTTTGCATACGCTTGCTCGAATTTGACGCCGCTGATGTTAGTGATGATATCGATGCGCCGAGGACTATTGCCGATTTGAAAAATGATGCCTTCGGACGAAAAATCCGATTCTGATATGTCATTCAGGGGTGCAAATCTAACGTTTTCCTCTAATAAGCACTGCAACATCTCTTTGTAGTCTTTGTTCAGCATTTGTTTCCCGAAAAAATGCCCAGACGTCGCGTGTCAGATCCCACACTTCCGAGAGGCGCTCCGCGGAAGTGCCTGGCATGTAGCCACCATCGTCGGCATCGGCATGCGATCGATGGATACTGATTTGTTGCCGATCGAGCGGGAGCATGAAGTGAATCTCAATGGTTCGATTCAGATGACGAGCAATGATTGTATATAATGTAAGTATATGATAGCAATGGCTTTTCTATTCCTCCGGCGGGACGGCAAGTTCGGCATAATTAGCGCTCGGTCCTGTGGGGTGGTGTCGTGTTCCCATTACAAATTCCGACGGGGAGTCAAATGCCATTGGTTTTCGCTCAAGGAAATCCGCCATCTGCTGCCGGGCTCGCAGTGGTGGCCGCGATGCTCGCTTTCATGCCGGTGCTGACCTCGGCTCAGGCCGGCCCCGCGGCGGATCATCGCGCATGCGCGGGTGACGATAGTGGATTGACGTTGCCCGCCGGGTTTTGCGCAACGATTTTTGCCGATGAGATCGGTCATGCCCGTCATATGGTGGTGGCTCCGAGCGGAGTCGTTTACGTGAACACCTGGTCGGGGGTGTATTACGGCAATGACACGCCGCACGCCGGCGGCTTCTTGGTCGCTCTGCAAGACCGTACCGGCAAGGGCAAGGCAGACGTCAATCTGCGATTCGGCGAGACTGTGCAAACGGGCGGCGCGGGCGGTACCGGCATCGGTTTCTATCACGGCGCCCTTTATGCTGAGAGCAACGACAAAATAGTGCGCTACGCCTTGCCCGCCGGATCCATCGTGCCGAAGGATGCCCCGCAATCCATCGTGACCGGTCTGCCGCTCGGAGGCGATCACCCGATGCATCCTTTTATAATCGACGGAACCGGGCTCATGTATGTAGACATGGGTACTGCGACCAACGCCTGCCAGGCGCAGAACCGTACGCTCGAGTCGCCCGGTGCCAGTCCTTGCACGGAGCTCGCGACGCGCGGCGGCATTTGGCGCTACGACGCGAACAAGACCGGTCAAACATTTTCGCCGGCCGAACGATTTGCGACCGGAATACGCAATGCCGAAGGCTTTGCCATCGATTCGGCCGGCCGTCTGTTTGTCACACAGCACGGCCGCGACCAGCTGCACTCGAATTGGCCTGCGGTCTATGAGCTGGAGCAGGAGGCTACGCTGCCGGCCGAGGAACTGCTGCACGTCGAACAGAGCGGTGACTACGGCTGGCCGGAATGCTACTTCGATCCGGGGCTCAACAAGCTGGTGCTTGCTCCGGAATACGGCGGTGATGGCAAGCGCAGTGGCGAGTGCGCCAAAAAGACCGGTCCCGTCGCGGACTATCCGGCGCATTGGGCGCCGGACGGCATGGCGCTCTATGACAAGGAGCAATTCCCGGCGCGCTACCGCAACGGCGTATTCATCGCGTTTCACGGCTCATGGAATCGGGCGCCCTATCCGCAGAAAGGCTACAACGTCGTTTTTCAGGCGCTGGCGGGCGACAAGGCGTCCCGAAAGTGCGAGATCTTTGCCGACGGTTTTGCGGGAGCCGAGAAATCGCCTGACAAGGCCGCGCATCGTCCCACCGGTCTCGCGGTCGGACCCGACGGATCTCTGTACGTTTCCGACGATGTGCGCGGAAGAATCTATCGCATCGTCTACCGCGGCGGACCCGTTGCAACGGGCGGGGCCGGCGGCATAGTTCCTTGCCCGAGCGCATCGGCTTCTGCGGGGACCATTGTCGCCGCCGACGCCAAGCCCCCGGAGGGCACACACCCGGACGCCGGCGTCCGAGATACGGCGACCTTGCCCGTTCCCGAGGGAGCTACCACCGACATGGTGGTACTTGGCGACCGCATTTTCCACGGCCAGGTGGGTGGTGCGGCCTGCACGGGTTGTCACGGGTCGGCCGGCACGGGCACGCCCCTCGGCCCCAATTTGACGGACGATCGATGGTTGTGGAGCGACGGCAGCAGTGCCGGGATCGCAGCCACCATTCGGGTCGGAGTGCCGCATCCCAAAAACTATCGGGCACCCATGCCGGCCATGGGCGGCGCTCAGTTGACGGCCGATCAGGTGTCGGCGCTCGCGGCTTATGTGTGGGCCCTCAGCCAGCCCACGGGAGCGGCACATTGACGCGTAACGCAGGAAAGGAACGATCGACAATTCGTATCGCGCCCTTGCAACACGCAGAGCATGCTCACTGGGCGCAGCTATGGTCCGAGTACCAACGCTTCTACGGCGTTGAGCTCCCGGCGGCCGTCACGGAGGCGACCTGGCGGCGCCTGCATGAAGGGCGAGTGCATGGCCTCGGTGCCCACGACTCCGCCGGCCGCCTGATCGGCATCGTTCACTTCCTGTATCACGAAGATACGTGGTCGACGGTGCCCGCCTGCTACCTGCAGGATCTTTATGTCGATCCGGCATCCCGCGGCACCGGCTGCGGCCGCATGCTGATCGAGGCCGTTGCCGAGGCATCCCGGAAAGCGGGAGCGAACAGCCCGTATTGGCTGACCCATCAAAGCAATGCGGTGGCGAGGCAGCTGTACGATCGCCTGGCTCAAAACCAGGGCTTCATTCAGTATGTCTACTCGGCCGCACAGGCCGCGGAGAATCCCTAGATGCATGTCGTCAATTCCACCGCGCAGTTGCCCAAGGCGGCCGCCTACCGCGAATTGCAGCAACAGTTGGCCGCGTTGTTTGCCGGCGAGCGCAATGGTCTGGCCAACGCCGCGAACATGTCCGCGCTCATGTACGAGGCATTGCCGAATTTGAATTGGGTGGGGTTCTATTTTCTGCAAGCGGGCGAACTCGTGCTCGGGCCATTCCAGGGCAAGGTGGCCTGCGTTCGAATTGCACTCGGCCGCGGCGTCTGCGGCACCGCCGCCGAGCGCCGAGAGACCGTCATCGTCCCGGATGTGAATGCCTTTCCCGGACATATCGCCTGCGATGCGGTCTCGCGTTCGGAGATCGTCGTCCCCTTGATCAAGGACGGCCGGCTCCTGGGAGTTCTCGACATCGACAGCCCTCAAATCGCCCGGTTCGATCAGGAGGACGGGAGCGGCTTGAATGCCGCCGCCGCCCTGTTGGTCCAGTCTTCCGATTTGGATCGATTCGTCGGCTAAACACGGCGAACTCACCAGCACCGTAAAAATATTCGCGACGGGGCGGGGTGCAGCGGTCATTTACGTGCACCGCCTCTTACCCCACCGTGATTTCTTCGCCAGCAGCTGCTAAAGTAATACCCTTGTTCTGAGGTAACACTTTATGGCAACCAATCTCACCAGCAAAGGCCAAGTCACGGTGCCCAAAAAAGTCCGCGACTATCTTGGCCTCAAACCCGGAGCGCGCGTCACGTTTGAGCGTCTCGAAAATGGCGATGTCGCACTGCGTGCCGCCCGCCCGAGCACCAAACCGAGACCCACCAAATTTGCCAAATTGCGTGGGCGAGCGACTGTGCGAATGACGACCGATGAGATTCTCGCGCTCACGCGCGGCACGTAACGAGATGATTCTCGTTGATACCAACGTCCTGCTCGACGTCATTGAAAATGACGCTCAGTGGGCCAATTGGTCGCAGCAAAAACTCGACGCAGCAAGTTCGATCGACACGCTCGCCATCAATCCAATTGTCTATTCAGAACTCTCCATCGCCTTCGAGCGAATCGAAGAACTCGAAACCGTTATCGAAGACGCATCGCTCCTTCTCGAGCCCATTCCGCGCGAAGCCCTATTTCTCGCCGGCAAAGCCTTCCTGAGTTATCGACGTAGCCGCGGCACCAAGCGCAACGTCCTGCCGGATTTCTTCATCGGCGCCCACGCCGCCGTCATGGAATGGCCAATCCTGACTCGCGACGTCGGACGCTTACACACCTACTTTCCTACCGTCACTCTCATCACTCCCTAGCGGCGCCGCTTCTACAAAAAGCATGCCTCACGACAGGGGCAATTCAAACAATGCCAGACCTGTCTGGTGTTGTCTCAGCTTTGATTTTTAAAAACCTCCGCCACGGTTTTGATGGTGCCCGCATCCTTCACGGCATAGCCGGGCAGGGCGGAGATTGCCGCATGGAAAGCGGGACTGCGCATGATCGACAGGACGCGCTTCATCGATTCCAACTGCAGCAATGACTTCAAGCAGACGAAAAAATAGTCTTCGGTCAAGAGCGGAACGAAGCCCAGGTCGAACTGCCTGGCCGCGGCCTCCACTCCGAAACTGACGTCGGCCATGCCGCTCGCCACATAGGCGGCCACGGCAGCGTGAGTGAATTCGAATTGCGTGTAGCCGTTGATTTGCGAACCGTCAATTCGGTGCTGTGCCAACAGCTGCTCGAACACGCGCCGCGTTCCGGAATCCGGATCCCGGTTGACGAACCGGACCGCAGGATCGAGCAGGCGTTCCAGAGAGTCGATCTTCAGCGGATTGCCGCTTTTCACGATCAGTCCCGTCTCGCGCGTGACGAAGCTGATGACCCGATGCTGCGTCGGCGACAGCCATCCCTTGCAGGCGGCAATGCTGCGCCGGCGCAGCTCCCCCTGCGGCAGGTGCATTCCCGCGAGGTCGCACTCACCGCGCGCCAGCGAAGTCAGGGAAGTTTGATTGCTTACATAGCGCAGGTCGACACCGATATCGGGCTCGCAACTCAACATCTCCCGCAGTTTGGCGACCGCAAAGCCATGGCTTGCGTGAACGCGGATGATCGCGGGCCCATGCGGCAGCAATTGATTGATCTCGGTTTCCAGCTCCTGCGAAAGATTGTCGAGCTGGGGTTTCAGGCGGGCACGTAATCGCTGACCGGCCCAGACCAGCTTCTCGCCCAGCGGAGTCAGAGTCGTGCCTCGCCCCTGGCGCCTATCGACCAGAGGCGCTTCGAAAAACGCCGACCATTTTTCGATCAGGTTCCATGCGTGCCGATAGGACATGGCCGCCTGATCGGCGGCCCGGGTGATCTTCCCGGTGGTACGAATTTCATGCAGGAAATCCATCATCACGAGCATGGAACGGGTTCCATCGTCCTTGCTGAAACGCCATACGGGCTCGATTTGGATACGGATCATTATGATCTCCAGTTCATAGTAGCCGATACGGACATAGGCACTTTAGTTCATATTTTAGTGCCTTTCTTTAGGCATGTCCCATCATATTTATCCCTTGAATAGCGAGTTGTAGAATCCCATCTACGGTGTATGCACGATAATCGATTTTTTAGTATATGAACTATAAAGCATATATGGAGTATTTATGTCCGGCTCTCCGATCTCCGGTCACCACAATCTTCTGATCCACGGCAAACGCGTCCCGACAGCAGCGGGCCGCTACTTCGACACTCTGAATCCCGCGACCGAGCAGGTCATCGCGAAAGTTGCCGAGGCAGACGCGGTCGATGTGGATGCCGCCGTACGATCGGCAAGGGCGGCTTTCGAGGGTGAATGGGGCCGCATGCGCCCGGCGGACCGCGGCGGCTTGATGCTGAAGCTCGCGGATGCGATTCGCGATTCGCAGGATGAACTGGTGGAGCTCGAGAGCCTGGACTCAGGGAAACCCGTATCCGCCATCCGCCGGCAGGATCTCCCGGCGGTGCTGGATACTCTGACCTACTACGGCGGCATGGCCGACAAGATAAACGGACAGGTCATACCGACGCGCGGCGACGCGCTCACCTATACCGTCCGCGAGCCTCTGGGTGTGGTCGGTGCCATCATTCCTTGGAATTTCCCCCTGATGATAGGCATGTGGAAGATCGCCCCCGCCCTGGCCTGCGGCTGCACGGTCGTCTTGAAACCCGCGGAGATCACGCCGTTGAGCGCCCTCAAGATCGGCGAGCTGGCGCTTCGAGTGGGTTTCCCCGCCGGCGTGCTCAATGTCGTTCCGGGCTTCGGCAAGACCGCGGGGCAGGCGCTCGTCGATCATCCGGATGTCGACAAGGTGACCTTCACCGGCTCGCCGGCGGTGGGCCGGCAGATCCTTCGCGGTGCCGCGGGGAACTTGAAGCGCGTGACGCTCGAGCTGGGCGGCAAGTCGGCTAACATCATCTTTCCCGACGCAGACCTAGAATCCGCGGTCAGAGCGGCGAGCGCGGGCGTGTTCTTCAACAGCGGCCAGGTCTGTTCGGCCGGTTCGAGAATCCTGGTGCATCAGGACGTATACGAAGAGGTTGTCGAGCGGATAGCGTCGCGCGCCGCTTCGATCCGTTTGGGAGATCCGATGGAGACTGCGACCGGCATGGGCCCGCTGGTCTCCGAGGTCCAAATGAAGAGGGTTCTGGATTACATCGACATCGGCCGCCGCGAGGGGGCCACGATTGTGACCGGAGGCGGGCGCAGCGGCGAGACGGGCTACTTCGTGAAACCCACGGTGTTCTCCGGCGTCACCCACGAGATGCGCATCTCCCAGGAGGAAATATTCGGGCCGGTCGCAGCGGTCATTTCGTTCAAGGATGAAGAGGACGCGCTCCGAATCGCCAACGGCACGGTCTACAATCTCGCCGCCGGCGTGTGGAGCAGCGACATCTCCCGCGTGCATCGATTCACGCGCCGGCTCAAGGCCGGCACCGTCTGGGTGAACACCTTCGGGCCCACTGACGTGCGCCTGCCGTGGGGCGGCTCACGGGATTCCGGCTTCGGCCGCGAGCATGGTGACATGGCCATTGAGAACTTCACCGATCCCAAGGTCGTGTGGATCAATACGGGACGTTGACGCAGCGGCGCCCACTCATTCGCGCAAACCTCGATACTTCATCATGGCGTCGATGGTCGGGGTTTTGCCGCGCCAAGTTTCGTAGAGGTTCCCGAGTTCTTCCGTATTGCCGCGCGACAGCACCATCTTGCGGAAGCGGTCCCCGTTCGCGCGGGTCAGGCCGCCGTGATCGTCGAACCATTGGTAGCCGTCGTCGGCCAGCATCTGCGTCCACAGGTAGGCGTAGTAGCCGGCCGAATAGCCGCTGTCCCAGATATGGCTGAAATAGCTCGATCGATATCGCGGCGGCACCTCAGGGACGGCAAGATGCGTCTTCTCCAACGCCTGCTTTTCGAATACATCCGGGTCCTGCAGGGGCGCGCTTGCCGGCAACACGTGCCACTGCATGTCGAGTTCGGCCGCCGCCACCAATTCCGTCAGCGCGTAGCCTTCGCCGAAATTCTTGGCTTTCTTGATCTTCTCCACCAAAGATTGCGGCATGACGGCGCCCGTTTTGTAGTGTCGCGCGTAGTGATTGAACACCGCCGGATAAAGCGCCCAGTGCTCATTGAACTGCGAGGGAAACTCGACGAAGTCTCGCTCCGGCGTGGTCCCGGAGAGAGTGGGGTAGCGGGTATTGCCGAACATGCCGTGCAGCGCGTGGCCGAATTCATGAAACATCGTCGTTACATCGTCGAAGCTGATCAGCGCGGGTTCGCCGGCCGCGGGCTTCGGCAGGTTCGCGACGTTGTAGACCACCGCGATCTCGCCCAGCAGTTTCGACGGGCGGACGAACGCGGACATCCACGCGCCGCCGTTCTTGTTGTCGCGCTTGAAGTAATCGCAGTAGAACAGCGCCAGGGGTCTGCCGTCGACATCGATGACTTCGAAGACTCGTACGTCCGGCTGGTAAACGGGTATGTCCTTGCGTTCCTTGAATTGGATTCCATACAGCTGGGTGGCTGCATAGAACACGCCGTTTTCGAGCACGCTGTTCAGTTCGAAATAAGGTTTGATCTCGGCTTCATTCAGATCGTACTTCGCCTTGCGGACCTGTTCACCGTAGAAATTCCAATCCCAGGGCTGCAGCTTGAGGCCGCCCTTCTGGGCGTTGATGGCGGCCTGAATGTCCGCGGCTTCCCGCGCCGCCTTGGCCGTTGCGACCGGCACCAGTGCGTCCATGAATTCAAGCGCCGCCTGCGGAGTTTTCGCCATCTGATCCTCGAGCTTCCACGCGGCGTGACTCGGGTAGCCCAGCAGTTTCGCGCGCTGCGCGCGCAGCTGCGCCAGGCGCGCGATGATCGCACGCGTGTCGTTCGCGTCGCCGCGCTCCGTCCGGCCCCACGAATTTTGAAATATGGCTTCGCGCGTGGCACGAACGCTCAGAGATGCGAGAGCGGGCTGCTGGGTCGTGTTCTGCAGCGGGATCAGGTAACCCTGGGCCTCGCGGTTCTTCGCCGTTTGCGCCGCGGCGGCGAGTTGTGCGTCGCTCAATCCCGCGAGCGCTGCCCGGTCGGACGTCGAGTAGGCGGCGCCCTTGGTCGCATCCAGGAGCTTGTTCGAGAAATCGTTCGATAGCGTCGATGCCTCTTCGTTCAATTTCTCGAGTTCAGCCTTGTCTGCGTCCGAGAGGTTTGCGCCGGCATGGACGAACTCATCGTAGGTGACCTCGACCAGGCGCAGCGATTCCGGATCGAGCTTGAGCGTGGCGCGCTTCTTGTAAACCGCCGCGATGCGCTCGAAAAGCTTCTTATTGAGGTGGATGGCATCTTCGTGCGCCGCCAGCTTCGGCGCCAGCGCCGACTTTGCGCTCTGCAGCGCGGGATTCGTGTCGGCCTCGCTGACGCCCCTGAATACCGACAGCGCCCGGTCGAGGAGACGCCCGCTTCTCTCCATGGCAACGAAGGTATTCACGAACGTGGGCGGGGCGGAATCATCGGCGATGCGCTCGATCTCGGCGAGCTGCTCTTTCATGCCGGCCTCGATTGCCGGCTGGTAGTCCTCGTCCTTGATCCGGTCGAACGGCGGAGCCTGAAAAGGCAGCGAGCTCGGCTCATGGAAAGGGTTCGCCGCGCCGAAGTCCCCGGCGGCGGCGTGGCAGGGCAGCGAACCCATGGGAAGAGCAATCGCAGCGGCGACAATCAATGCGTTGACATGTTTCATTTTAACCGTTCGGCTTGATGACAGTGGGGTGCGAAGTAGACAGGCCGCCATCCACGGCGATGGCCTGTCCGTTGACGTAGGAGGATGCGTCGGACGCCAGAAACAGCGCGGTGCGCGCGATTTCCTCGGGAGTTCCGGAGCGCCGCAGGGGGTTGAGCTGTCCGATTCTGCTTTCGCTGCCGCGGGCGCGGGCCCGTTCGAATATCGGGCGCGTCATTCCGGTTTCGATCAAACCCGGGCAAATGGCGTTGATGCGCACGCCCGTGCCGGCAAGCTCGTTGGCCGCCGTTTGCACCAGACTGACGACGCCGGCCTTGCTGGCGCTGTAGGGCATGCCGCCGGCGCCGGAACGCAGCCCCGCGACCGAAGCCGTGCAGACGATCGAGCCGCGCCTCTGCGGGACCATGGCGAGCGCAGCATGCTTGGCCGCCAGGAAAGTGCCGATCAAGTTGATCCTGAGGACTTCGGTCCAGCGCTCGGCGGTTTCTTCGAAGAACGGCACCAAGCCTCCGCTGATGCCGGCATTTGCATAGCACACGTCGAGCGCGCCGTATTCCTTGACGGCGAGCGCCACTGCGCCCGCGACATCTTTCTCCGCGGAGGAATCTGCGACGATCGCCAGCGCCCGCCCGCCGGCCGATCGAATCGCCGACACCGTGGCCTCGACTTCGGCGGCAAGATCCAGCGCCACGACCGAGGCGCCTTCGGCGGCGAACAGTAATGCGCTTGCGCGTCCTATACCGCTGGCCGCACCGGTGACCAGTGCGGTCTTACCTTGTAAAGTATTCATTTGTTTGCCGGCCGACGTTTCTTGGCGGTGACGGCGCTGAGTATCACCCTGGCGTCCCGCCCTAGGCAAATGCTCTGTCGGGCGATCTTGTCCGCCTGTCGGAGTCCTTCGGCTGCATGGCGGGGTCTATAATGCCTCCCGATCAATCGTACCGAGGAGGTTGCGACATGTCCGACGAGCCAAGCACGATTTCGCGCCGGGAATTCACCGCTCTGTCCATTGCCGCCGGCGTCGCCGCAGCAACGGGCGCTTCGGGTGCCACTGCCGCGCAAATGTTGGATAGGGACGTGCAGGTTACGACAGCCGCCGGCATGTGCGATGCCGCGCTCATACATCCGAGCGGCGGCTCATGGCCGGGCGTCATACTTTTCACCGACGTGTTCGGCCTGCGTCCCACCATGCGAGACATGGCAAAACGGCTGGCCGCGGACGGATTCACCGTGCTCGTGCCGAATCCGTTCTACCGGACGACGAAGGCTCCCGGCCTGTCGACCGACATTGATTTCAACAACCCGGCCGATCGCGCGAAAATCGACACTTTGCGGGCGCCGCTGACCAGCGATGCCGTGATGCAGGACGCAGCGGCCTATGTGAAATTCCTGGACACGCAGTCCTCGGTCAACAAGAAAGCCAAAATGGGTGTGTTCGGCTATTGCATGGGCGGCCCGATGACCCTGCAGGCGGCCGCTTCCAACCCTGAGCGTATCGGCGCGGGCGCGTCATTCCACGGTGGTGGATTGGTGACCGACAAGCCGGACAGCCCTCATTTGCTGGTCGCGAAAATCAAGGCGCAGTACTACTTCGGCATCGCGATGAATGACGATCAGCGGCAGCCCGATGCGAAGACGAAATTGGATGAAGCATTCAAGACGGCGAATCTGCAGGCGAAAATCGAGGTCTACGACGGCTGCCTGCATGGCTGGTGCGTGAAAGACATGCCGAATGCCCCCGGCAAGCCGCCGATTTATAACGAGGCGCAAGCCGAGCGCGCCTGGGGCGAATTGGTGAGTCTCTACAAACGGGCGCACGTGTAATGAGCGAAGCATTCATCTGTGATTTTGTGCGCACGCCGATCGGGCGCTACGAAGGCGGATTGTCGCGCGTGCGAACCGATGACCTGGCGGCTGCCGCGATCAAGCAGTTGATCTCACGAAACGCCGCCGTCGGCGCGGCAGTCGATGAGGTGTTTCTGGGCTGCGCCAACCAGGCCGGGGAAGACAATCGAAATGTTGCGCGCATGGCGCTGCTGCTGAGCGGGCTGCCGGCGCACGTGCCCGGCGTGACGCTCAACCGGCTGTGTGCGTCCGGATTGGACGCGGTCGCGGCGGCGGCCCGGGCCATTCGCGCCGGCGAAATCGAACTCGCCATCGCGGGTGGAGTCGAGTCGATGACCCGCGCGCCCTTCGTGATGGGAAAGGCCGAGCGCGCCTTCCAGCGCACGGCGGAAGTCTATGACACGACCATCGGCTGGCGATTCGTGAATGCGCAGATGAAGGCTTTGTACGGCGTGGATTCGATGCCTGAAACCGGCGAGAACGTCGCCGCGGAGTTCAATGTATCGCGCGAGGATCAGGACGCCTTCGCGTTCCGCTCGCAGCAGCGTGCCGCACGCGCCCAACAGGCCGGCGTGTTCGCCGAACAGATCGTGCCCGTGGCCGTGCCCGCGGCCAAAGGCGGCGCCGCGCAGTCGATCGACCGTGATGAGCAGCTTCGTCCGGAGACCACTCTTGAAGCGCTCGCCAAGCTCAAGCCGGTGGTGCGCGCCGGAGGTACCGTCACTGCCGGCAACGCATCGACGATCAACGACGGCGCCGCGGCGCTGCTATTGGCATCGGGCGCAGCCGTCGAGAAATATGGGCTCAAGGCCCGCGCACGCGTGCTCGGTTTTGCATCGGCCGGAGTCGCGCCGCGCATCATGGGCGTGGGCCCGATCCCGGCGGTTGAAAAGCTCTTGAACCGGTTGCGCCTCAAGGTCTCCGATCTCGACGTGATCGAACTCAATGAGGCCTTCGCCTCGCAGGCACTCGCCTGCCTGCGGGCGCTGGGGCTTGCCGACGACGCCGATCAAGTCAATGCCAATGGCGGCGCCATCGCTTTGGGACATCCGCTCGGCATGTCCGGCGCGCGCATTGCCGGGGCGGCGGTGCAGGAGTTGCTGCGCCGTTCGGGCCGGTATGGATTGGCCACCATGTGTGTGGGCGTCGGGCAGGGCGCGGCCCTGGCATTCGAGCGGGTCTGAGCATCCTTTCAAAGGCGGGCGCACGCTGCTACATTACTCCTATGGGGCGGAACTCAGTTCTGCACAGTGGAATCAAGCGAACGCTGGAATCAAGAGTGGCATGAACAAACTGAGTTTCGAGGTCAAGGATGGCATTGCCGTCCTCAAATTCGACAATCCGCCGGTCAACAGTCTCGGGCTCGAGTTGCGCCAGGCCTTGGTGGCGGCCATCCAGCGCGCCAATGCCGATCCCGGCGTCGAAGCCATCGTGCTGATCGGCTCCGGAGCGGGCTTTTCCGGTGGCGCGGACATCCGTGAATTCGGTACGCCCAAGGCGGGCGCCTACCCGAACCTGCGTACCGTGATCAGCGAGGTCGAAGACAGCGCCAAGCCGGTTATCGCCGCCATCGGCGGAGTGTGCATGGGCGGCGGTCTCGAATTGGCCATGGGGTGCCATTATCGAGTGGGCGTGCCGGGAGCGCGCATCGCGCTGCCAGAAGTCAAGCTGGGGTTATTGCCCGGCGCCGGCGGCACCCAGCGGCTGCCGCGATTGCTCGGCGTCGAAGCCGCGCTCAACATCATCGTGTCCGGCGCGACTGTCGCGTCGGAGAAGCTGCGGGACACGCCTCTGTTCGACGCCTTCGGCGAGGGCGACTTGCAGGAAAATGCCTCGAGCTTTGCGCGCAAGGTGGTTGCGGAAAAGCGGGGCCGCAAACGAGTGCGCGACATGAAGCTGGACATGCCGAACGCCGAGGCGTACTTGCAGTTCGCGCGCAATACAGTCAAGGCGGTGGCGGGCCCTTACCCCGCCCCCTTGGCTTGCATCGAGGCCGTCGCTGCGGCGGTCGAAAAGCCCTTCGACGCCGGGCTCAAGCGGGAGCGGGAGCTGTTCACCACGTTGATGCTCTCGCCCGAGTCGGCGGCGCTGCGTCACATATTTCAAGCAGAGCGCGCGGCCTCGCACATTCTCGACGTGCCGGACGACACGCCGATCCGGCCCATCGCCAAGGTCGGGGTCATCGGCGCGGGAACCATGGGCGGCGGTATCACGATGAGCCTCATCAATGCCGGACTCCCGGTCGTGCTGCTGGAAACCAAGCAGGACGCGCTCGACCGCGGGCTTGCCACCATCCGCCGCAATTACCAGGGGGCGCTGCGCAAGGGTACGCTCAACGAGGCCAGCCTCGCGCAACGTCTGGCATTGATCACTCCGACATTGGACTATGCTGCGTTGAGCGATGTCGATCTGGTCATCGAAGCCGTGTTCGAGAGCATGGAAGTGAAGCGCCAGGTGTTCGAGACCCTGGACCGCGTGGTGAAGCAGGGCGCGATTCTTGCGTCCAACACCTCGGCGTTGAATCTCAATGACATCGCGAACTTCACGCGGCGGCCCCAGGACGTGATCGGACTGCATTTCTTCAGCCCCGCCAATGTGATGCGGCTGCTCGAGGTGGTGCGCGGCGCCAAGACGGCGCCGGACGTGCTGGCCACGGCTATGCGTTTGTCCAAGACCATGGGCAAGGTCGCGGTGGTGTCCGGGGTGTGCGACGGCTTCATCGGCAACCGCATGCTGGCTCGCTACGGTGCCGCGGCTCACGATCTGCTCATGGCCGGCGCATTGCCGCAGCAGGTCGATGCGGCGCTTCAGGATTTCGGCATGGCCATGGGCCCGTTTCGCGTCGGCGATCTGGCCGGCCTCGATATAGGCTGGGCGCTGCGCAAGCGGCGATCGGCCGAGTTTCCCGACCGGGATTTCTCCAATGTATCGGACATTTTGTGCGAGGCCGGGCGCTTCGGCCAAAAAACCGGCGCGGGCTGGTACAAGTACGCGCCTGGCTCGCGGCATCCGATTCCGGACCCGACAGTGACCGCCATCATCGAGGAATATCGGCGCAAGAAGGGCTTCACGCCGCGCAATGTAAGTCCGCAGGAGATCGTCGAACGCTGTATCTACGCGCTGATCAATGAAGGCGCCCGCATCCTCGAGGACGGTATCGCGCAGCGAGCCTCGGACATCGATCTGGTCTACTTGAACGGCTACGGTTTCCCTGCCTATCGCGGCGGACCCATGTTCTATGCGGACCAAACCGGCCTGCACGATGTCGCACGCGCTCTGCAGAGCATTGCGGCTCAGCCCGGCAGCGACTCGAGCGTGTGGACACCGGCGCCGCTGCTCACCCAACTGGCCCAACAAGGCCGCAGCTTCAGCGAATTCAAAGGATCAGCCAAGTGACAGACGCGGTCATCGTATCTACGGCGCGCACCGGCCTCGGCAAGAGCTGGAAGGGCGCCTTCAACATGACATATGGCGCCACGCTCGGCGCGCATTCGGTACAGCACGCGGTGCAGCGTGCCGGCATCGACCCCGCGGAAGTCGAGGACGTGATCATCGGCTCCACTTTCGGCGAAGGCACCACGGGTGGCAATATCGCCCGCGCCATCGCCCTGCGGGCCGGGCTTCCCGTGACCACGGCGGGCTTGAGCATCAACCGCTTCTGCAGCTCAGGATTGCAGTCCATCGCGCTGGCGGCGCAGCGCATCCTGACCGAGGGTGCATCGGTCATAGTCGCGGGCGGCGTCGAGAGCATTTCCTGCGTGCAGAACGAAGCGAACACGCACATGCGCCGCGACCCGTGGTTGATCGAGCACAAGCCGACGCTGTACTGGAATATGCTGCAAACCGCGGAACAGGTGGCCAAGCGCTACCACATCGCGAAGGAAGCTCAAGATGAATACGGAGTTCGCAGCCAGCTGCGCGCGGCGGCTGCGCAAGCCGCGGGCAAGTTCAAGGACGAAATCGTACCGATGACCACCGTCATGGGCGTCGCCGACAAGGCGAGCGGCACTCTCGGCACGCGCGAGGTGACCATCGCCACCGATGAGGGCATACGTCCCGACACCACCCTGGAAGCCGTTGCGCAGATTCGTCCGGCCATACCGGGCGGTGTGGTCACGGCCGGCAATGCCAGCCAGTTTTCCGACGGCAGCAGTGCGGTAGTCGTCATGGACGGCAAGCTGGCGGAACAGCGCGGCCTGGAGCCGTTGGGAATTTTCCGAGGTTTTGCGGTCGCCGGCTGCGAACCCGATGAGATGGGCATAGGCCCGATTTATGCAGTGCCGCGGCTTTTGCAGCGCACGGGCTACAAAGTCAGCGACATCGATCTGTGGGAGCTGAACGAGGCCTTCGCCTGTCAGGTACTGTACTGCCGCGATAAGCTGGGCATTCCCGACGAGAGGTTGAACGTCAACGGCGGTGCCATCGCGGTCGGTCATCCCTACGGGGTCAGCGGCGCGCGCCTCACCGGACACGCGCTCATCGAAGGCAAGCGGCGTGGCGCCAAGCTGGTGGTCGTCACCATGTGCATCGGCGGCGGCCAGGGTGCCGCCGGGCTGTTCGAGGTGGTTTGAGATGGGCGTGCGCGAGTTGTTCGAGCTGAAGGACAAGGTGGTTCTCGTCACCGGCGGCTCGCGCGGTCTCGGCTTGCAGATCGCGCAGGGCCTCGGTGAAATGGGCGCAAGAATTGCGATCAGTGCGCGCAAGCCCGCCGAACTCGAGGAAGCCAAGTCGCTGCTCGCGAAGCAGGGCATCGACGCACTGACCGTGGTCAATGATCTGACGAAGGCGGAACAAGTGCCTGCGCTGGTTGAGGCGGTCGTGGGTCACTACGGCGGCATCCATATCCTGGTCAACAACGCCGGCACGAGCTGGGGCGCGCCGGCCGAGGAGTACCCGCTCGAAGCGTGGCACAAGGTCATGAACTTGAACGCCACCAGTGTGTTCATGCTCAGCCAGGCAGTCGCGAACCGGTGTTTCATACCGCAGCGCGCAGGCAATATCATTGTCGTGGCCTCGGTCGCGGCGCTGCGTGTCGGAATGCAAATGAAGGCGGCCGCGTACTATTCCTCGAAGGCGGCGGCCTTGCAACTGACTCGTGTGCTGGCTGCGGAATGGGGGCCTCACGGCATCCGAGTCAACGCGATTTGCCCAGGTTTTTTCCCGTCGAAGATGTCGAGCGGCGTGCTCGAAAAGATCGAAGCCTCGGTGATCCGGCAAACTCCGCTCGGGCGTCTCGGCGGCGATACCGACCTGATGGGCGCCGCGGTTTATCTTGCATCGGATGCGTCCCGCCACGTGACGGGTCAATACATTGCCGTGGACGGCGGCGCATCGCTTGCGTGAAAGCGCCGCCATGATCGAGGGGCGGGCACGCCAAGGCACTGGCATGATCGAGGCACTGGCATGACCAAGGTCTTGGCATGAACAGCCCCGCCGAGGGACTTAGGGCTCCCCCGGCTCCACACGCCTTCGACACCGAACGCCTCGCCGTTTGGATGCGGGCGAACATCGAGGGCTTCTCTGGTCCCATCGAGCTGCGGCAATTCGCCGGCGGGCAGTCCAATCCCACCTTTCTGGTGCAGTCTGCCGATCATCGTTATGTGCTGAGACGCAAGCCTCCGGGCAAGCTGCTACCGTCGGCGCATGCCGTCGATCGCGAATATCGAGTGATCATGGCGTTGGCGAATACGGACGTGCCCGTGGCCAGGGCCTACGCGCTATGCGAGGACCCGGCGGTGATCGGTACCGCCTTCTATGTGATGGACTATGTCGAAGGGCGGCTGTTTTGGGATGCCGCGCTGCCGGAGGTCGCGCCCCACGAGCGCCGTGCCATCTATGAGGAAATGACGCGCGTGATCGCCGCGCTTCACTCGGTGGACTACACCGCCGTGGGCCTCGGCGATTACGGCAAGCCCGGCCGCTACATCGAGCGTCAAGTGGCACGGTGGACACAGCAGTACCGCGCCTCGCAAACCGAGACCATCGATGCCGTGGAGCGGCTCATCGACTGGCTGCCCAAGCACATTCCGGCCGATGAGGAGACCGGCATCGTGCACGGCGATTTCCGGCTGGATAACGCCATATTTCATCCGCGCGAGCCGAGAATCCTGGCGGTGCTGGACTGGGAGCTGTCGACATTGGGCCATCCTCTCGTCGATCTGGCCTATCTCTGCATGCGCTACCATTTGTCGGCCGAACAGTTCCGGGGTCTCGCGGGACTGGATTGGGCGGCGCTGCAGATTCCGAGCGAGGCCGAGAGCGTGGCGGACTACTGCCGGCGGCGCGGGCGCGCGCCCGTCGCGCCACGGGAGTGGACGTATTATTTGGTGTTCAACATGTTCCGTCTGACGGGAATTTTGCAAGGCGTGCTGGCACGCGCCATCCAGGGCAATGCCTCGAGCGCAACGGCGTTGGAGGCGGGCCGCCGTGCAAGGCCGTTGGCGGAACAGGCGTGGGCGTTGGTGCAGCAATCCTTCGGCCCACAATCGAAATAGTAGAGGGTAGAAGAAAGGAAATTTCAATCATGGATTTCTCCCACAGCGACAAGGTACGGCTCCTGCAGGAGCAGCTGCAGCGTTTCATGGACGCGCACATCTACCCGGCCGAACCGATCTTCGATGCGGAAATGGAAAAAAACCGGCGCGACGGCAATCCCTGGCAGCCCACTGCGATCATGGAGGAGCTGAAGCGCAAGGCGAGAGCGGAGAATCTGTGGAATCTATTCCTGCCGCACTCCGAGCACGGCGCAGGCCTCTCCAATCTCGAGTACGCGCCCCTGTGCGAGATCATGGGACGCTCGCATCTGGCGCCCGAAGCCTTCAATTGCTCTGCCCCCGACACGGGCAATATGGAAGTGCTGGCCCGCTATGCCACCCCCGAGCAGCAGGCACGTTGGCTGGCACCGCTGCTCGACGGGCGGATCCGCTCTGCCTTCGCCATGACCGAGCCCGACGTGGCGTCGAGCGACGCCACGAATATACAGTCCTCCATTGCACGCAACGGCGATCACTATGTGATCAACGGCCGCAAGTGGTGGACCTCCGGCGCCGGAGATCCGCGCTGCGAAATTCTGATATTCATGGGCAAGACCAATCCGGGTGCCGCGCTTCACAGTCAGCAGTCGATGATCCTCGTGCCCATGAACACGCCCGGCGTCAGACGCCTGCGCCAGCTGACCGTGTTCGGCTACGACCATGCGCCGCACGGCCATGCGCAGATCGATTTCATCGATGTGTGCGTGCCGGCGGAGAATATTTTGCTGGGCGAGGGCCGCGGCTTCGAAATTGCGCAGGGCCGCCTCGGTCCCGGCCGCATTCACCATTGCATGCGCTTGATCGGCGTGGCCGAACGGGCCCTGGAAATGATGTGCAAGCGGGCTCAGCAACGCGTCGCCTTCGGCCGGCGCGTGTCGGAACAAGGCGTTACGCTCGAGCGCATCGCTGAATCGCGCATCCTGATCGATCAGGCCCGCTGGCTGGTGCTCAATGCGGCCTATATGATGGACACCGTGGGAAACCGCGCCGCCAAGAAGGAGATCGCCATGATCAAGGTCGCCGCACCCAACATGGCCTGTCAGGTCATCGATTGGGCCATCCAGGTGCACGGGGGCGGTGGGGTCAGCGACGACTTTCCGTTGGCCGCTGCGTACGCGGCCGCGCGCACCCTACGTTTTGCCGATGGTCCGGATGAAGTACACCGCGAGCAGATTGGAAAGCTGGAGTTGGGGCGTTATCGGACGGGCGCCTAGGTACACCCATGTCGGATCGACATTTCAAATTCTGGCCGGCTCATACGATGCACGAGCTGACCGCGCCGGCCACCAATCTGTTCTATAACGCCGAGGTATCGGCGCGCCGCTATCCGGACAAGCCCTTCCTGGTGTTCTACGACACCGCAGTGACTTTCGCGCAATTGTTGGAGCAGGCGGAGCGCGTCGCGGGTTTCCTCGAGGGCCCGTGCGGAGTACGTAAGGGCGATCGCGTGCTGCTGCTCATGCAGAACAGTCCGCAGTTCGTCATCGGCTACTACGCCATCCTGCGCGCGAACGCGGTCGTGGTGCCGCTCAATCCCATGAATCTGACCAGGGAAATTCTGCGCTACGCGGAAGACGCGGGAACGAGCACCATCATCGTTTCGCAGGAGCTCTACCCGCGCGTCGAACCGCTGCTCGGCAAGTCGGTGCTCAAATCGGCGATAGTCGCCGCATACTCGGACTATCTGCAGCAACCCACCACACTCACGGTGCCCGACTTCGTCGCGGCGCCTCGAGTGGAGCTGACCGCGCCGGGAGTGACTCTGTGGCGCGATGTGCTGGCCTGCGGCTTGCGGCCCGGGCCTCTGACGGCCGGCCCCGACGACTTATGCGTCATGCCCTATACCTCCGGCACCACGGGCGAGCCCAAGGGCTGCATGCACACTCACCGCAGTACCATGCACACGCTGATCGCCGGCATGCGCTGGTTCTCCCTGCAGCCCGAGACCACGTTGATGGCGGTGGCTCCGCTGTTTCATGTGACGGGCATGCAGGGCGGTATGAACGGCCCGCTCTACGTCGGCAATACCGTGGTCATGCTGCCTCGCTGGGATCGAAGTGCCGCGGCGGAATGCGTGCAGCGCTACCGGATTGCTAGCTGGACCGCAATTCCGACCATGATTCAGGACTTCTTCGCGAACCCGGACCTCGCCAAGTACGACTTGAGCTCTATACGGCGCCTGACCGGCGGCGGTGCCGCCATGCCTGCGGCCGTGGCACAGCGGCTCCTCGACATGGGTGTCACTTACTACGAAGGGTATGGATTGTCGGAGACCATGGGAGCCACGCATCTGAATCCCGGCGAGCACCCGAAGAAACAGTGCCTGGGCATCCCCATCTACGGTGTCGACTCGAGGGTGGTCGATCCCGTCACGTTGCAAGAACTCGCGCCCGGCGAGGTCGGTGAAATCATCACGCATGGTCCGCAGGTGTTCCTGGGCTACTGGAACAAGCCCGAAGATACCGCGCAGGCCGTGGTCGAAATCGACGGCAAGCGCTTCTTGCGCACCGGAGATCTGGGCAGAGCCGACGAAGACGGTTATTTTTTCATCGTCGACCGCCTCAAACGCATGATCAATGCGTCCGGATTCAAGGTCTGGCCCACCGAAGTGGAATCCCAGATGTACCAGCATCCCGCGATCATGGAAGCCTGCGTCATCGGCGCTCAGGATGCGCACCGCGGCGAGACCGTCAAAGCCGTGATCGTGCTCAGGCCGGATTGGCGCGGCCGGATCGATGAACGAGCCATCATCGACTGGTGCCGCGAGAACATGGCTGCCTATAAATATCCTCGCATCGTCGAATTCGTCGATGCGCTGCCCAAGTCCGGCGCCGGCAAGATCATGTGGCGCGAACTGCAGGATCGCGAAAACGCAGCCGCCAATCAACGTGTGAGTCCCTCATGAAAGCACTGCTCAGCAAACAAGCCGGCGGTCCGGAAACGTTGGTGCTCGAAGAGGTTGCGGAGCCGCTCGCCGGGCCGGGCCAAGTCCGCGTTGCCGTGCGCGCCTGCGGAGTCAACTTTCCCGATCTCCTGATCATCCAGGATCTGTATCAATACAAACCGCCGCGTCCGTTCGCTCCCGGCTCCGAGGTGGCCGGAATCGTCGATGCGGTGGGTGAGGGTGTCGAGCATGTACGCGTCGGCGACCGGGTGCTGCTCTCTCCGGCGCGCGGCGGCATGGCCGAGAAGGCCGTGGGGCCGGCGAGCAATTGCTGGAAAATTCCCGAGGCCATGCCCTTCGACGAGGCGGCCGCTCTGCTCATGACTTACGGCACCTCGCAGCATGCGCTGAAGGACCGGGCGGCTTTGCGGTCCGGAGAAACTCTACTGGTGCTCGGAGCGGCGGGCGGCGTAGGACTCGCGGCAGTGGAGTTGGGCAAGGCGATGGGAGCGCGCGTCATCGCGGCCGCGTCGAGCGTGGAGAAACTCGCGCTGGCGAGAGATCGCGGCGCCGATGAGGGCGTTCAATATCCGGTAGGGCCTTTGGACAAGACCCAGGCGCGCGCACTCACGGACCGTTTCAAGACGGCCTGCGGCGCTGACGGCGCCCACGTCATCTACGACGGCGTGGGCGGCGACTACACCGAAGCTGCGCTGCGCGCGATCGGCTGGCAGGGCCGGCATCTGGTGGTCGGTTTCACCGCCGGCATTCCGAAGCTGCCGCTGAACCTGACGTTGCTCAAGAGCTGCCAGGTCGTCGGTGTGTTCTGGGGTGAATTCGCCACCCGGTATCCCGCGCTGCACGCCGCCAATGTCGCGGAGCTGATGGCCCTGTATCTCGACGGCCGCATCAAGCCGGCCGTCACCGAGCGCTTTCCGCTGGCGCGTGGTGCCGAGGCAATCGCCAGGCTCGGCGCACGCCAGGTGCGCGGCAAAGTAGTGGTGGTGATCGACTGACGCATTGACCTGATCCTCTCAGGAATCGATGTGATATTCGGACGACGAAATTGTCGTCGGCGGTCAATAAGTTGGCGCCGAAAGTGCGGCGCACCCGGTCGCGGGATGCCATAAGTACGCGATGGGTTACCTCGCATGGACTTGAAATACACCGCCGAAGAGCAGGCGTTTCGCCGGGAAGTGCGCGCCTTTTTCGAGGCTGAACTGCCCGCCGACATCCGCACGCGCACGAGCTTGGGTAAGCGCCTGCGGAAGGACGACATGACGCGCTGGCAGGGGATTCTGCATCGACGCGGCTGGGGCGCCGTCATGTGGCCGCAACGCTTTGGGGGCACCGGCTGGAACGTCATACAGCAGCATATTTTCGAGGAAGAGAGGGCGGATATCGGCGCGCCGCCGCAGAACGCGTTTTCACTGAGGATGCTGGCGCCGGTGCTGATGACATTCGCGAGTGCCGCGCAGCAGGAATACTTCCTGCCGAGAATCATTGCAGGCGAGGATTGGTGGTGCCAGGGATATTCCGAGCCGGGCTCCGGCTCCGACCTCGCTTCGTTGCGGACCAGCGCGGCGCGCCAGGGCGACCACTATATAGTCAATGGGCAAAAGACTTGGAACACTCTGGGCCAGTACGCCGACTGGATATTCTGCCTGGTGCGCACCGGTGCCGAGGGGCGGCCGCAGCAGGGCATTTCGTTTCTTCTCATCGATATGAAGTCGCCGGGCATCACGGTCAAGCCCATTACCATGCTGGACGGCGAACACGAAATTAACGAGATCTGGTTCGACAATGTGAAGGTGCCGACGCACAATCTGGTCGGCGAAGAGAACAAGGGGTGGACCTACGCAAAATTCCTGCTGACTCACGAGCGCACCAACAATGCCGGCATCGGCGCCTGCAAACGCGCACTGAAGAAGCTCAAGGAAATTGCAGCCGGGCAGATCTCGAACGGCCGGCCTCTGATTCAAGATATACGCTTTCGCGATCGTGTCGCGCTGGTGGAGCTCGAGCTGATGGCGCTGGAGATCACCAATCTGCGGGTACTTTCCGCCACCGCGAGCGAATCGCGCGCGCTCGGGCCGGAGGTATCTGTGCTCAAGATCAAGGGCTCGGAGATTCAGCAAATGCTCGCCGAGCTGCAAATGCTGGCTCTGGGTCCCGACGCCTTGCCCTATCTTCGCGAAGCACTCGAGGCGGATTGGGCCGCCGAGCCCTCATTCGCGGAACACTACCGGCCGTACGCACCGCCGCTTGCCGGTCAATACTTCAATTTACGCAAGACCACGATTTACGCGGGATCCAGCGAGATTCAAAAGAACATCATCTCGCAGCACATCCTGGGTCTTTAGAGCAGCGCCGTGGACTTCAATTACAGCAATGAGCAAATTGCGCTGCAG
>Ga0302326_10007472_pt1 | contig 24295 bp, 27 predicted proteins | sample Palsa_T0_3_FD_202264 | JGI IMG/M metagenome (GOLD analysis project Ga0302326, IMG submission 202264) | Peat permafrost microbial communities from Stordalen Mire near Abisko, Sweden - Palsa_T0_3 | ecosystem: Environmental > Terrestrial > Soil > Palsa > Peat permafrost | place: Sweden: Abisko... | reverse complement strand
GCGGCGGCGCTCGCCCGCGTGTACGGCCCGGCCGCCTTCACCGGCATTATCGGCATGCCCGCCAGTGAGGCACCGGAACGGTTCACCGCGGCCGTTGACGCGCAGATAGTCCATGGCGTGCTGCTCGGCTCATCCGGCACCGAATACCGCTACTTCATCTCCTGCCAGGACGGGCAGGCGGCTGAGGTGCTGCCGTTTCCGGTGACCGGCGACGGCGCCTTCTGGAACTTCTACTGGTGGGGTCGGCGCCCGGACGCTAGGTCGTCTGCCCCGCCGGCCGGGGGACTTGATCCGGTCGAGCGCCAGCTGGCCGTCGCCGGGTGTGACTGGAACGGCCTGCCAGTCGCCGCTCGCGCCCTGGCGGCGTGGGATCGTCTCGGCGATGTCCGGGATCGGCTGCTCCCCGCGCATCCGCCGACTGTCCTGGCCGCCTGCGTGATCCGCCTGGTCGCCTACCGGGCCGGGGGGAAGGCGACCTTTGCCAGTGTGGCGGACCACTTCCGGCTGCCGGAGGAGGATGTGCGCCGCGCCGACCGCGCCGTCCGGCCCCTGCTGGCCCTAGGCCCCGGCTGTCCCTGGTAACCGCCGGGCTCGGTGTTGCCAAGCCCGGTACTGCCCAAGCTCAGCCGTCGGATCAGATCCGCTGGAGACTCAGGAGCATCGCCGGGCCGGTGGCCGCGTAGCACGCTGCCAGGCGACCGGTCCCGGCTCAGTTCTAGATTTGCTTACGCTTGTAGAACTGATAGCTGCCGGAGAACGAGCGCCGCAAATGAGGAGAGAACCCATGAGCGTCCTACCGGACATGGGGCTGCCGAACATCATGAGCGAGGCTGAGTATGAGGCGCTCCCGGCCGGTGTGGCCCGGCGGATCGAGGTGGTTCACGGTTACGTGATCGTCTGCGAGTCGCCGACGCCGCAGCACCAGCAGGTGGCCCGGCGCCTAGCGAACACGTTCGAGACCGCCCGGCCGAAGGAGCCGTGTACTCGCGTGCAGATGGAGACCGACGTGGTGCTGTGGCATGTTCCGAAGTACGCGTTCCGGCGTCCCGACGTGGTGGTGTACCGCTGTAAGGAAGACCGCAACGCGAAGCCGGAGGCATCGGACGTCCTGCTGATGGTTGAGGTGTCCTCACCGTCCACCGAGCGGGAAGATCTGGTAGACAAGATGGCGCAGTACGCAGCGGCCGGGATTCCTGCTTATGTGGTGGTCCGGATGTCCGCCGATGGCGACATCATCGACACACGGGAGTTTCACCTGGATGCCGCCACGTGCCAGTACCGGATGGAATCGGTCATGGAGTACGGTGTGGTGCTGACCTATCCGTTCAAGGTTGCCGTCCCATTCGAGGTGCTGACCGAATAGGCGAAGCAGGTGTGCGCGACAGTATCCGGAATGGTCGCACATCCACCCACAGAGAACCGCGAATTCGCCGACGGCTTTTATGTGCGCCTGATCGCCAGTGGCCAAAGGCAAGACCATTGGCGGGGCACGGGCCAGTGCCTGGGGGACACATGATCGAGTGCCCGGTCACGACCGCGCCCCGGTACATCGAGCAGGAGTCCGGCGGCCCGCGGCAGGAGCATGGCTGGAGCAGGCCTGCTAGTGGCCCGGGCGGCGCGATTGCCGACCGGGCCACCAGGCCGGCCCCGTGATCAGCCTACCGAGATGGCCGGGCGGCTCGGCTTCTTGCGCGGCACCGGCCCGGTTGACCCCAATCCCGAAGCAAATACGCTAACACGTTACCAAACTGAGACATGCGCCAACCGGCACGGCGGGCGGATCCGGCATCAGCGAACCCCGACGTCCCGGAGGAGAAATAGGCGCTACCAACGTGCATGCCAGCTCGGCGGACGCCTCCCCGAGCCTATGGCCAGGTAGGTACTGGCACTCTTCCTGTAGCTCCAAGCAGCCAGTCATGGCGACCATGGTGTGCGTGACGCCCACGCGGCCGGCAACGGCCCGTGGTCACTGCTGCCGTGGCGGCCACCGCTGTACGCTACCGGTATGGCTCACCCTTCCGACCTCGAAGCCCGCGTGGCCGCGTTGGAAGCTCGCATGGGTGAACTCACCGGGGAGGCTCGGGCCGCTCGCGAAGATGCTGCCGCTGCCCGGCACCTGGCCGCCGCGAACGACCGGGACCTAGCCGAAGCCCGCCGCGACATACGCGACTTCCGGCAGGCCACGACCGCCAGTTTCAACGCCATGCGCTCCGACCTGACCGATCTGCAGGCCGAGATGCGCACCGGATTCACCCAGGTACGCGGGCAACTGGACGGTGCCGCTGCGGGCATCGAACAGATCACCAGCCTGTTGAACACGCTGATAGACCAGCAGGGCGACGAGCCCGGCCAGACAAGCTGATCATCGCCGTCTCGATAGGGGATCCACAGGTCGGCGCGTTCTCCCGGCCGTGGCCGCCGCTCAGCGCCACACTGCTAGCCGGGATCACCTACGCTCCGGACCGACCTTCAATCCTGATCCATCACCGGCTGGCCGGAGGCTCACGGACCGCCAGCCCGAAGACCCTGGTCTGATTGAGGCAACATCAACAGGACGCACGAGCCCTATCTTGTTGGAGCAGACGCGCGACTCGCGGCAGATGCGGAGATTCGCCCCAAGGATGGCGATGTATAAATATACAGAACAGGCAACCATTTAATAGGTTATACCGGGACCGCTGGCAGGCCCTGCCAACGGCCAAATAACCGCGCGCGGAGCCGCCGATCTGCACCATGCGGGGAAGCTGACGAGTTACTGCCTCCCAAGCGCCGGAATGGCCGATATGTTCACTCCTATCCCGGAGGTGACCTGGCGAACTTCGGGGTTCGCCGCCCTACAGGGCGGGACCGGTCACGACGACGGTGCCCGCAACCTGATAGCCGCCGCGGACCCTACCAGGCCGTCCCGTTCGAGTTCGTCAAGCACGTCGGCCGTTGTTACCGGATGCCTCGTTCGGGAGTCCACGATCTGCTGGATGCAAGCCCACACAGCCTGGGGATCGAGATCGAGCACATCGCGGACGAAATCGTCAGGGGCCTTCGGCCTGACGCCCCACTCGGCCAGTATCTTGGGAGGAAAGTCCTTCCGGTTCCTGGTCACTATGAGCTGGGCATTTACTTTGATCGCGGCAGCCAGGACGTGACGGTCGCCAGGATCTGGAAGGTCGAGGATATCGATCAGAGGCTCGTATCCCTCCACGAGGCCGTCCCGGACTGCCGCGTTCATCCGCTCACGCAGTCGCTCAGCCTTCTCCTGGCCAATGTCCGGCCGGTTGCGTCTCAGCGCGCTGAGCATCTCATCGAGGATCTTGCTAGTCCATTTCGCCTGCACGAGGTGAGGTTGCTGGGCGATACGGATCAGCAGGTCGCGCAGTGTATTGGGGTACAGGACGTTGGCGTCGTAGATCACGATGAAGGACATTGTCAGTACAAGCCCAGCTCCTCGCTCAGCACAGCGAGGTCGTCGGCCGCCGTACGCCGCTCCTGGTCGTCCCGGCGCTTGTAGTCCATGAGGTCCTCGAAGGTGATCCTCCGGTGTCGTCCAACCCTGCGGAACGGTATCTTGCCGGACTCCAGCAAGCTGATCAGGTACGGACGCGAAACGTTCAGGAGGATCGCCGCCTGCTGCGTGCTGAGTTCCACTTCCTTCGGAATGATCTGGACGCCGCGACCTTGTGCGAGCAGATCAAGTATCTGCGCGAACATGATCGCCGTCGGGCGTGGGATGACCAGGGCGTCCTGGTCCCCGACTTCCCCGAGGGCCTCGATGAGATCCTCGTCCGGATGCCTTTCGAGATAGTCCCTGATACGCCTGGCGGCACGCTCGGCGATCTCCGCGTCGACCTCACCAGCGTCGATCGAGCCAATAGTGTTCTGAGACATGTCGCCACCTCCTCCAGGTGCATTATTTGCAATATTCGAAGTATCCGCAATCATCATACCCCAGAACTGTCATCGTCACTCCCCGCGCGCATCTGCCTTGGGCTGGGCCCGTCTGAGGGAACCCGGCTGCTCGCTGCCGGGCTCCTGGAGAGTTCATGCCAGGGTGCCCCGGGCTGGGAAGATCGCCCGTCGGTCAGCTTCTCCGCACACTTGCCACCGCGGCGACGACGTCTGCGCCCGCGCCTTCAGCTTGGACGGCAGTCTGACCACTGGAGGACGATACGGAAGAGCCCGGCCGCGGTCATGAAAGCCCGGTAGTCCCCCGCGCCGCGCCGTGTCGTCAGGTCGGCTCGGCTGTGGATTGCCTGCAGACAGTCAGCGTCTCTGCAGCTTGCTGAAGGCATCGTCCCGCGGGTGTTTCAGTGCGCCTCCGCGATCTCACCATCCGTTCCAGATCAGGGCGATATGCGCCCGATGGCCAGATAGCTGACCCCATTTGCAGCTCGCGCATAGTCGGCGATCTGATTCCCTATCGGAACAATAGAAAATACTTTGCGACGGCCGTCGGCAAGATCGTGGTATCGCGAGTAAGTATTCCGTGACGTGCAAGAATATCGTGTCGCTTCCGTGGCGGCCCGGCAGCGTGACATCGGCCCGGGGAGGATCGCGGCGCGCTCCGGTCTGGGGCTGCCGGACCGTAGGGTTACCCAGGTGGGTATCGCTGCGCACATCGCCAGGCTGCGCGCCGTCGTCGGGCATGAACTGCTGCTCGTGCCGTCGGTGTCGGTCCTGCCCGTCGACGAGGCGGGACGGGTTCTGCTGGTCCGCCACGCCGGCCATGACGACGGCTGGGGTGTCCTGGGCGGCGCCGTGGACGTCGGCGAGCCGCCCGCCGCGGCGGCGGTCCGGGAGGCCCGCGAAGAGATCAGCGCCGACGTCCAGCTGGTCCGCCTGGTGGATGTCCTCGGCGGCCCCGATTACGAGGTCAGCTACCCCAATGGCGACCGCACCGCCTACGTCACCGCCGTCTATGAGGCCCGGATCATCAGCGGTTCCCCGGCAGTCGGCGATGGCGAGCTCAGCGAGCTAGCCTGGTTCACGCCCGGAGAACTGCCCGGTCTGCCGCTGAGCCGGTTCTCCCGCGCTCTCCTTCACGCCACCGGCCGCCTCTGATTCATAGCGCCCCGGTACCCCGTAGGGCGGCTGCCCACCAGCAGTTCGGTGAGCTCCGCCGAACACGCGGAATGCGGCATTGAGCGGACGCTCCTATCGGGCTGACCTGAGGCTGAGTCACCCTCCGATGGAGGCCAGGAACGGCTGTATAAACTATCCCGACAGCAACGCGAATGTGACGAGCTGTCCCACCTGGGTTGTCATATAGATTTTTGATGCCATCATGCGCAGAAATGATCGTGCCTGGCGCCAGATACACCACGACGACGAGACCGAAGGGCGCCAACGGCGCGAGCTGTCGCCACGGGGGGTGACGAACCTGTACACGACGAGCGCCAGGACACCCAGCGCACCCTGACCAATTTCTCGGCGAGAGGTCCGCCAACGTCGAGGACTCGCTCAACCGGCTTGTCGCGGCGGCGGGCCTGTGTCGTTCGCCAGCAGGGTCTGGTTCAGCCTCGCTATCGTGACTACGTGCCGGAAGACTGCTTGATCGCGGGCAACGTCGACGCCAGTGGCATTCCGGCGAACTGGGCAAAGCAGTGCGCAATGGGACAGCCCGCGTTCTGATGGCATCTAAGTCCTCACGGAACCGGCGTAGGAAGTCACGCCGCTACAAGCCCAAGGCCGGGCGCATGGACCAGCACGCCGAGGTAGTGCTCAACAGCACGTTCGATACGGCTGAGCTCTTGTCAGACGTTCTGCAGGCGACCGATCCTCAGGCAGAGGTTAACAAGCGCATAGATGATGCAGCGAAGCAGTTCGTCGTGGGGCTCGCTGGCTACGACCCTCTGGGGACGCTTGAGGCCATCCGGATGATGACCTTGCCGTTCGCCCCCGTGGGCGTCATACCGTCCGCCGGCACACAAAGCGGCCCAGCCGTCTGTGAAATCTTGGCCGTTGCTCTCCTTTGCGCAGCGTCCGAAATAGGTGCCAGCCTTGATGCCAAACGCGTTGACCAGGATCTGTGCGGTGTCATCAGCGAGCGACTCATCCCGCTCGCCCATGACCTCCTCAACCTCGCCACCGTTCGCGACCTTCTCGCGGCGGACAAGGCCGATGGCATGGCGCAGGTGGCCGCATTCGTTCGCGGCAATGGACGCTGGATGCGCGGGACCTCGTACCCCGAGATGCACGATGCGACGCTCAGAGGATTGTTTGGCGAGTCGGCGGTCGACGCCGGGATCAGATCGGTTCTCGGCTTCGGCGTCGAGGATGCACTGTCGTTCCTTAACACCTGCCACCAGATGCAGACGGATCAGCTCAACGAGCGAGGTCAAGGTCTCGCTGATGCGTTCAACGCAATCGACATGAGCCAGGAACATGTGCCTACGGATGACGAGAAGCGCATTGCCCTCGGCGGACTCACCGGCCTCTTCAACCCGTCCGCTGCTCAAGCGGCCCTTCCTGTTGCCGACGTCGCGGACCGATCGGGACTGTCGGTGGAAGTGGGCAGAAAAGTCGCCGCGTTCTTCGCTGCACCTGCTCCGTCAGAAGGCGCAGAAATGGCGTTGCGGACCTACCTAGACGGCAACTCGCCGGTGCGCTCCCACCCGCTTATCTCCCGAGACGACTTGGTGATGACCATCCATCCAGCCCTCATCGCCGACGCGGTGAAGGCGGGGCTCGAAGACGCTCTGAAGAACTCGGCTCATTGGGAGACCTACGCGGCCCATCGTGGGAAGCATTTGGAAGACCGGGTCGGGGAGCTCTTCAACCAACTTGTCCCTGGGGTTACCGAGCACCGCGGCATCGAGTACCTCGTGCCCGCGAACGAATCTGAGGCGACTGGGCATCCCGCCGGTTACACGAAGCTGGTGGAGGGCGATCACCTGTTCGTCATCCACGACGTCGCGCTTATCGTCGAAGATAAGGCCATCCCCCTCAGCGACCGCTCGCGAACCGGCGAGGTAAACCCCCTGCGCCGGAACCTTGCCTCCGCCATCACGAAGGGGGCTGAGCAGGCAGGACGCATGAAAGAGCGGATCGTTGACGATAAGGGGCTTCGTCTCCGAGATGGGACTTGGCTCGATCTGGCTGACGTTCGCGAGATCCACTCCGTCGTCACGAGTCTCGACGACATGCCAGGCATTGCCACGGCAACCGCCAAGCTGGCTGGCGCAGGGCTCCTGCCGCCGGACAACATCCCTTGGACGGTCTCGCTCAACGATCTCGATCTCGTCACTCAACTTGTCGACCGTCCTGCAGAGTTCCTGCTGTACCTACGGCGGCGGACCGAACCCAGGGCCACCGAGATGTTCATGGCCGTGGACGAGTTGGACCTCTTCTTGCTCTTCTTCCGGATGGGGCTTTACGTCGAGCCCGACCCAGAAGTGGCCTCGCGGGAGATGCCGTGGCTCGGCAAGCCCCGCACCGCAGACGTGCGCCGCTTCAAGGAACAAGTTCCTGGGCTTGTCACGAGCCACACAGATGATCTGGATGCGTGGTACTACTCGCTGCACCCTCCAGCGGGGATCGAAGTCGACGACGTGGCACCCAAGCCCCGCATGGTTCCCTCACCCCTTGCCCCGCTCGTCGACTGGCTCCAAGAGAACGTAATCTTCGGATGGCTGAGCATTGGGGCAACTCTTCTTGAGGGCTCGTCAGACGCCCAACAACAGCTCGCGGCCTATCCAGGCGATTTGGCCAGCAACCCCGCCTCGAACGGCAAGCCGAGGAGCATTGCCACCCCCTGGGGCCTCACCAAGCGGGACGGCTGGCTGCTGGTGTGGATGACCCGACCAGAGGCGATAGACGGCGAGAAGGTCGTCCGTCGAGCCCACGCCTACATGGTGGCCAAGAAGCACCAACTCGGATACCGTCGGGGCGCCTCGTTCGTGTATGACGAACCAAGCGGCGAACTCATCGGCGCATCCTATGACTCGGGTCAGGCCGAGGTTGAGCCAGAGATCCTCGCCGAGCTGGTCGCATCACTTCGACCAGTCGGCGACATCGACACACGCGCGCAGATGACGCAGCGTCGTCGGGCCGATGAGCGTGCCGCGAAGCGCAAGAAGGACCATCGATAGGGTCGTGCGTAGTTAAACCTAGCCACCTTCCCTGAATGCCCGAGGTTGAATATACTTGGCCAAGCACGCAATGTTAATATAAGCAATGTTCACGAAGGTTGAAAAATATTATTGGAGTCTTCTAAATGAGTTTGTTGATCCTTCCGAGAGTTTATGTCGACGAATCCAACAGTACGGGAGAGAATCTGCTCGATACCTCACAGCCGGTTTTCAGCCTAGCGTCCATCAGTCTTCAGGATGACCTAGCTGCCGCATTGGTAGATGACGTAGTCAGTCAGCTTCCGAAAGGGTACGGCGAACCGAAATACACTTCCTTGGCAAGAAGTGGCCGCGGAAGAGCGGCATTGCTCAGATGCTTCAGGAAACTACCGAGAGATCGCGTACGATTCTATGTTGCCCATAAGAGATTCATGGTCGAAGCAAAGATGGTTGATCTACTCATTGAGCCCAGGGCGCATAAGGATGGCTATAACATGTATGAGGACGGCGCAGCCGTCGCTTTGGCCAACTTGATGAACGCCGTTGGCCCGGTACTTGGGGACAAGTCAGCCTACGACACAATGCTAACCACCTTCGTAAAAGTGGTCCGCGGAAATAGCCAAGCAACCGTAGACGACCTGTTCACCGCGATCGACAACTACTGCCAGACGGCGGCACCTGAGTGGCGTAGAACTATAGACCTTTTTACGTACATGCGAGATGAAGCTGAAGAGCTCGTTGATGACATTGCTCGCGGGTATCTTCGCGATGAACTTGATCCAGCTATCCCTTGCCTCGCAGCGCTCGTATGGGATGTTGGCCAAAATATAGGTCAGTTTGTGCTTATTCACGATACGTCAAAAGTAGTCGCCAAACACGCACTTAAACTCCTGGGCGCCAGTAAACTTCCGGATCCGACACGCCCTGGAGCGCTTATGTCACCGCTGCCAGCAGTGGCGATCGAGTTTGCAGACAGCAAAGTAGTTCATCAACTGCAACTCGCCGACTGGGTTGCGGGCGCTGGTCGGCAATGGGCAACAGAAATAGTTTGGAAAAGGGGTGACCGCTTTGCTAAAGACTTGGAGCCAATAGTGAAAGAATGGTTTATTGGAGGTCTCTGGCCAGACCCGGATACGATAGATCACCCGAGTCCAAGATTCTCCCCTGAATCCCGGTCATGACGGACGCGGCGGAGTTCCAGTCGCCCGCTCATCGGCATGTGGTGATGCGTCGCGGCGTCGAGCCGGGTCCAGCGATCCGGCCGCCGGCGGGGCCAGCGGCTCGCCGAGCCTGGCCAGCGCCGCGCCCACGGCGTCCTGGGAGGGAGGGTGCTTCAGGACGTCCGGCACGAACACGCCGTTGAAATAGCTGCGAGGCAGCTCGGCAGCGGCGATGCCGCCAGGTACAGCTCTGACGCCAGGGTGCCGGTACGCCTCGCAGCCGCGTATGTCGATCGCCCACCGCTCGGCGGCGGGAACTGTGTTGCTGAACTCACACTGGCCCGCGCGCTGAGCCAGCTACACAGCGAAGGGCTCGTCTGGACCTAGCAAGGTCGCGGGACCATAGTCAACCCCGTGCGTTATCAGCCCGGGCACGCCTCTAAGCCCCGGCGCGGGTCTTGCGGTCAGGGCTTACAGGACTTACATACTTACGTCCGATCTGTGCTCTTGATCGTGGCAGCGAAACGCTGCCACACATCGGGGCCGAACGTCAGCACCGCGCCCGCACGATCCTTGGTGTCCCGCACCAGGACCGCACGTTCGGTCTCCCCGACCTCAACGCAGTTGCTGCCGTTCCCGCCGCTGTAGGTGGACTTACGCCACGTCGTCAGGGAGCGGTCTGTTCCTTCCATCGCTGTGCCGCTTCTTTCATCTTCTCAAGGGAAGCGCTGCCGGTAAGCGCCTCCATCTGGAGCGCGCGGAACACGACGTCAATCGTCTCCGCGACCTCGGCGGACTCCACGACCTGTCCGTCCAGCGCGCGATCCAGGTACACGATAGCCGGGGGCTGGTCGTTCTCCGCAACCACGAAAGCCCCGAGCAGCCCGGCATGGGGCCTGTCGGCGGGTATCACCTGAATGCTGATCCTCGGCATCATGGCCAGTTCCACTAGGTGGCCCATCTGCTCGGCCATCATGGCGGGACCGCCGACGTTCCGGTACAGCACCTGCTCATCGAGGATCGCGTGCACGCGCGGCGGGGGAGGGTCCTCCCGGAACAGGATCGCCTGACGCTCCATCCGCCCGTCTACCCGTTCCTTGGCAACCTCCGCAGTTGTCTCGGGATACGTCTCGGTGATCGCCTGTGCATACGGCCTGGTCTGGAACAGCCCAGGGACTAGCGAATGCTCGAACATCTTGAGCAGCCGTGCTGCGGCCTCGTGTGGCTGGAACGGGCGGAACCCGACGGAGAACGGGATGCCGCGCATCCGCCGCTCATGGCGCTGGAACGTCCCCGGGGTCCCGAACACCTCATCAGCCTGCGCCGCCTGAGCTGGGGTGGGAGCCCGGTAACCAGACTCGATGTTCGCGATCGTGGAAGTACTGACGAGCATCCGCGCGGCGAGTTCCTCTTGTGTCCACCCGCGCTGGTTCCGTGTCGCGATCATTTCCTCCGCGAACATGCTCCGCTCATCATCCTCACCGCGCCCACCGGGCATTTCACGCCTCCTCACGTCCCGCCCTTGATCCCCACGCCGGCAGGGCCGCCTTCAAACCTGCCGCGCCTTCCTCAAATACGCCTGTGACCTAATGCGAACGGTATGCCACTCAACGCACGCTTGTCAGTGCGTCCCAGGGAACGCCGGTACTTGTTCCCTGGGACGCCCCGGGGCGCCGTAACTGAAGGACTAAGCACAGTGAAAATGACTGTTGATGAGCGTGACCAGTGGGAATGCCTGCTGGCTGACTGGTCGGCCGCATATGACATCACCCACGACGACCAAGACGGCGAACAGCCGTTCAAGGCCGTTCCGCACGCCGACCGGCAAGTGCTCCTGGAAGCGGCCAGCCCCCGCCTGCTGCGCGGGATGGTCCGCGAGGACCACGCCCGCCGCACCGCAAACCGCCCGCAGGCCAGCGGGTGACAGGCTCACGATGACCGGACAGGCAGCACGCCGCGTCAGCGAACCCACGCCACACACCAGCCCGGCATTCGGGTCAGCCTGGCTGTCTCATCACCCCGGCCAGCCCAAGCCGGCGGACGTCGGCGCGTTCGCTCTGGTTACGCTGCCCACATCTCCGTTCTGGGCACGCCGGTACACCCGGCAATTCCTGGATTCCTGCCGGGGAATCAGCGCGGATACTGCTGAAACAGCCGAATTGCTGGTCTCCGAACTAGTCACCAATGCGGTCCGGTTCGCCGGCGACCCCGCTCGCACGCTGCGGTATTCCGAACGCGCGAACGCGAGCCTGATCCGGCTGTCCTTGCGGCATTTCCCCCAGTGCCTGCTCATCGAGGTTTACGACACCGACAGAAATCCTCCGGTCCGGTCTGCCGCCGATGATCAAGCGGAGAACGGCCGGGGCCTCATGCTCGTCGAAGCGCTGAGCAAGGAATGGTCCTATTTCATCCCGCCGGGCGGCGGCAAAGTCGTCTACTGCGTTCTGGAGACAGCGTGACACGTCTGGAAGGGCAGCCAGCAGAGCAGCCGATAGAGCAGATGACATCCTCTGAGTTGCGCGCGTTGCGTGAGCGGCTGACAGAGACGCTGGCCATGGACACGCTGCCCCGCTACATGCGCTCACGTGAGGATCTGTCCAGACAGCTAACTGAGGTCATCGCAGAGCAGGAGTCGCGAGCGAGGCTCGCCAATGGCTGACCGCGACCACGACGTAAGCGCGATGACCGCTGCCGAGCTTGACCGTGCACGCCGTGACCTCGAGGTAAGCCTGGCTCTCGCGTTCCCCGGCTCACCGGTCCGGGTATCGATCGCTGCCGAGATGTCCGCCATCGACAGGGAGCTCGGCAAGCGAGCCAGGAACGATGATCAGACCTGACCGTGTGGAAGTGGTGCGGGACAGCCCGGCCGGCGGGCCGCTGCTGTTGCTGCACCCCGTTCATCCCTGACTCCCTGGCGGGGTTCAGCGCGGCGGGTTGAGAAGACGCCCCGGTGCGTGTTCGCCAGGCGCGCAACAGGGGCGTCATCATGCCCGGCCGCCCGCTTACCGGTTCCCCGGCCGGCGTGCGGTTGCCGGCGGGTTTCCGTCTGGATTGCCCAGCTTCGCAGCGCGGCGGAAGACAGGCAGGGCCGACCATCGCCCATCTTGCCCTTCCTCGGCGGGTACCCACGCGATCTGGTCGTGGTGGATCAGTTCCTCAGCTTCCCCGATGCCGACCACGCCCCAGCCCTTGATCCGGTGTCCCACTGGATCGGCGCGGTGTACCCGAAGGTCATCCGCCACAGCGAGGAGGTGCAGGCCCCGGTGATCAGTCGGTACCCGTACTGGCCCCGCCGTCGCTGTGTCGCCGAACCCGCGCAGGTTGGGCCGTCACAGGAGCACGATGAGCCGGGCCGGTCCACCGCCGATGGACATAGGGTCATCACGCTCTCCTACGGGCACGGAGCCGGGATGGGCAGATTAGCGGGTAAGGCCGCGTGGTCGTGGTAGCGGTGGCCGCCGTGGCGGTGGCGGCTGGCGCGGGCCGGGTCCGGGCTGGCCTGGTGTGGGATGGCGGGAGGCTGTCGTGGGGAAGCTGAGCGCGGCGAGTCCGGTGGCAGTGGGGCGCGGCCGGGACGGTTCCGGCGTGGTGAGGGTCGCCGTGGCGGGCCTGCCAGGTGGCCTGATGGGCGGGGCGTCCCTGGTAGCGGTGCGCAGGTGCCGGGCGGCGCGCAGCGCGGCAGCGGCCTGGGCGGCGTACTGCTGGGACTCGCGGAGTTCGGCGAGGGCTTCGGCCAGCGCGGCGAGGCGGACGATCAGCACGATCGGGGTGAGGGTGCGGTCTTCGGTGAGGTAGGCGTAGGCGGAGATGAGCCGGGCGGCATGACGGAGCTGGCTCCCAGCCGGGGTCGGGCCCGGTATCCGCCCGTAGGGCTGGCGGGCGGCCCGGTCGTAGTCGTCGGCGGCGTGGCGCAGGGTCCGGCTGCCCAGCGCGGCGGCGGCTGTGCGCAGCGCGTCGGCTGCGGCGTAGGCCACGTCCGCGGCAGCGGCCGGGTTCCCGGTCGCGCTGAAGAACCTGATCCGCCCGGTGGCATCAGCGGCGGCGCGGGCGGCGTACTCCCACAGCGCATCGGCCTCGCCTGGTGTCAGCGGGGAGCCCGGGCGGGCCGGGCGGGTCCACCGCTGCTGGAGTTTAGGCCACGACAGGTCAGCGGCGAGTTTGCCGCCTCCGTACCAGACCGGTTCCCCCGCCTTGGCGGTGTCGTCCGGGAGCCCGACCGCGTACCCGGTGACCTGGCCGGGGTTCTTAGTGCTGTACCGCAGCCGGACCAGTACCCCGGCCTGGTCCAGCCGGGCGAAGAACTCCTGTGTGCTGGCGGCGGACGCGGCGGCGGTGGCGACGTGGCGGCGCAGCGTGTTCCGGGCCGGCTCGTCCCGGCCCTGGCGGGCGGCTTTGCCGGTCTCGGCGCGGGACGGGGGGCGGGCCGCGGTGCGGTCGGCCGGGGCGGTGGACCGCAGCCCGTACCGCTGCTCGGCGGTCAGGCAGGCGTCCCGGACCCGGTACCGCTCGTTCACGACCCGGGGGCGGGTCCGGTCCTGGCGGGCCAGCATCGCCACCAGGTGGATGTGGTCCGGGCCGTGCCGGATCGTGATCCACCGCACCGCGTCATCTCCGGCCCCACGCGGGCACAGCCCGGTCCGGTGCATCACATCGACCGCGATGCCGGCCCATTCAGCGTCCGACAGCAGCCGGTCCTCGGGGGCGGCGCGCATCGAGCAGTGCCATACCGGCTTGGCGTACCCCCACTTGCCGAGCGCGTCGTGCGGGAGCCGGAGCAGCCCGGTCAGGCGGCGGAAGTCCCGGCTGCCGCTGGCGCGCAGCGGGGGTTCCAGGTCAGCGGGGTCGCGGTAACCGGCGATGATGTGCGGGTCGGTATGCTCCTCCCGGCGTCCGGGACCGTACAGGTAGCGGATCAGCCCGGCCACGTCCTGGCCGCGCGGGCAGACCTTCCCGATCACCGCTCACCCGTCCCCAGCCAACGACCCGGAAAGGCGGGACCGGCACCTTCTCCACAACCCGGACGGCGGAACGCGATCCGCAGCGTTCCGGACCATGCCGGACGCCATCCGTTCCGGCCCCGGATGCGCGGAGCGCGGGCCGGGACGCCGTCCTCGCGGAGGCGGTGCAGTGCGGAACGTGGTCCGGTCATCCCGGCTCGGCGGAACGCAGCGCGGAATCCGGTCCGGCCGGCCATCCGCGCGGTCCCGACCGTCCGGGTACGCAGCTGGTGCGCAGGAATCGCTTCCGCAGGTCTTCCCCGGCCGCCTCCAGCCGGGCGGCGCGGCGGACGCTCTCCTGGGCGTACGGAAGAAGGTCACCGGACCGCTGCCCGGTCGCGTTCAGCTTCGCGACCGCCTGGTTGAGGTTGACACCGATCCGCCGCACCAGCAGCGCGGCCCGGTCCAGGGCGTAGAAGGCGTCCCGCAGCGGCGCATCCGATATCGCGACCTCGCCCCGTGCGACCGCCAAGGTGGCTTCGGCGGCGTACGCACCGCGCGCCAGCCCGGCCTGGCGAGCAGCGGCCGACACCTCGGCGTACTCCTCCTCGGTCAGCGCGAACCGCACCGTCCGTCCACGCCGTCCCTGATACCGGGTCCGGCGGCGCGGCCGGGCGCTGCCCAGCTGCTCCTCGTCGCGAACCTCGTCGTCATGCAGAACGGACGCCACGGGCCTGTCCTTTCTCGCTGCCAGCGCGGCGCGAATGCGCCGTGAATTTCATTCTCTAACCCTGCCCGGCTTGTTTCAGTATGCACGCTGGACCGCGCTCGGTCCAAACGGAAGTGAACGCTATGCGCATCTTGCTTCGCGGCCCTGACGGCCACCTTCATCCAATGTAATAGATGCTGGCAAATGGCCGCACATTCCTTCTCCTCGCCGCTGGGCTGGCGGTCGCCCAAGCGCGCCGGAAGCGGACCTGGAGTCCTTGCTGGCAACACACACTCATGTCGTCGCCGGAGTTGCCGGCCGTGCTGGACCCCAGGCCAGTGGCCGGAACCCTGTGCTCGGTGAGGCGGGCGTGGCACACCGGGATCAGGTCGGCAAGACCAACCCGGTGCCGCCGGTCTGGTGTCCCGGTGAATGCTTGAACACGCGACGCGGTGAGGTATCCCGGGTTTACGTGGTCAAGCAAAAAATTCTCGGGTAATTTTCGGCGTTGGCCGACGATAGCCGGTGATGGCCGGTGTTGCTGAGTGCGTATGAATGATGGTGCGTGTTGCTCAGTCCGGTCTAAAGGGTGTCTATGTTGCCGCACCACGATTTGCGGGATGACCGTCAATGGCTAGCCTTCAATTCATGCGTGCCAGGGGAACAGCGCCGCAGCGGGAAACCGGAGCCGCGACAGCAAGCCGACCCGGCACCCGCGCCCCGGCCGAACGCGACAAGAGTCACGACCCCAATGGGCACCCCGCATCCCACCCCGGCAGCAGCCTGGATGCCTGGATCACCGACCTGGCCGAGGCAGCACCCCCGCTCACCCCCGCGCAGCGGCACGCGCTCGCGCTCATGCTCAACAGCCCAGGCCCGGTCCCTGCCCGCCCAGCCGACGCGGCAGTACCAGGCCGCACAACGTAACCGGTCACGCGAGCTGGCCGAAAAGGATGCCCGCAACCAGCCCATCATGCTGATGGCCGCGTCCGGGCGCTGGGCGCGGTCATTGACTGCGAGTTCCCGTATCTTGGCGAGCGGGGCCTGCGCTTCGACGTCACCGGGTGCTAGTGCCGGCCGCTCGCAGCAGATGCTGGCACATCGCCGGTCGAATCGGCTACGCCTGTCGGGCTGATGCTTAGCGCCCACTGCGGCAGGCGAAGAGCAGGGCTCCCGCTCAGCGCGTGCTCGAACATCGTTTCAGCGACCACACCGCTGACGGTGCCCTCCCGGAGCAACCGATGGGCCAGGGCATCTATTGCGGGCCGAACCTGCTCGACGAACTGCTCGCTCTCCGCCCAGAAGGCGACCGCCTCCGCCGGGGTGAACAGCCGCGGAGGATTGATCCACGAGAGGTCCTGATACGGCGCAGCAATCGGACCCCGCGGAAGCCAAGTACGCCGATCTGTGTTGTAGCCCACGAGTTCGAATCGGTCGTCCGCCGAGCCGAGCAGCAGATCGACGACTCCTGTAATGCCCAGGCCCCATCCATTGGAGCGGAATCCGGAAATCAGGCCGCTGGCACTCATTAGCGCCTTCTGCCCCCAGGAACCCGCAGTGCCATCGATCGGCTGTGTGTGTGGCCTGGGTATCTCAGCCGTGCCGACGATGGTCACGTAGTCGAGCGCGATGCCCTGCGCGAGGTAGCCCGCGGCGTGTCCGCTCTCGTGCCATGCGTCGTACTCAGGCCGATTGCCCGTGGCCGTTAGAGTGCTCATTGCCGGAAATCGCGTCCTGTTCGTGGGATCCGCCTCAAGGGTAGCGGCGCACCGGAGCGCTCCCGACGCGGAGACCTGTGCCCCTGAGCGCCCCGGCCTGACGGGAGCGCGCAGCCTGAACGACTCCTCCAACATCGTTGACGTCGCGGTCCGCCGAGCCGCTCTCATCACCGATTCGGATGGTGCGGGAAACGGAACGGCCCCACGCCCGAAGCCTTGCGGGTACCCGGTGACGTGGGCGGCGTGCATGCACAACGGAGCGCCGACCATGATCTGCTCTGTGCCTTTGAGCTACCCAGGGCGGGTTCTGTCGCTCCAGGTCCAGTTTGACCTCTCCGAGTTCACACTCGTAGCGTCAGCGCGATCCGCTGCCGGATCATGCCTTACCTGGTGCGCCAAACGACATTGGACGTTGGCGCGAACAGTCAGTTCCTAGGTCCTGCTGAAGGAGCGGGTGATCGCGGCAATGACTGTGATGGCAAGCAGCCAGCCCAGGATGTGCAATCCGGCTGCCACCGCGAGCGTTGGCCCCTGCGGATCAAAGTCGCTGGCCTGACCAAGTGCGGGCGTGGGGATCAGCACATCGAGGGTGTACAGCGCGGCGTTGAATTCCGGGTGCGGTCCTGGGCCCACGGGCACGGGATGGCGGGTGCTGAATACCAGCCATCCGGCGACGAATGCTCCTGCCAGCAGCAGTACGGCGCGGCCCGGCGCATACCCATACCCAGCAAGTGCATCCTGTAGCCATCCCCACCAGCGCTTCCACCAGGGGTGCTGCCGCCTGCGCTGGCGCAGCTTAGCCAGCAGGATACGGCGGGCCTCCTCGTCGTGGCCCAAGCGCCGGTAGTGCGCGGCCAGCTGCTCATACGGTTGCGGAGCGTAGTCGAGGGACCGGTTCAGCCAATCGAGACGGTTTCTGGCGGGCATGTTGGTTAGGTCGTCGTATGTCAGCCCGTCCAAGTCCAAAATCTGCGGCCACGACCTGATCTCGTCAACGAGCGAGCCGATTTTTGCACCCGTTAGATTGACCGTCCCTTCTGCCCTGAACCCCTCATCAAGGAACATCTCCCTTGCCACGGTAAGGCCCTGGGCATATAGGGCGGGCTCGCCTTTCCCGTCCAGGTGGGCGCCGCTGAAGATGAGTTGACCTCCGATACTGGCGCTGGACAAGCTGACCTCTCCGTCCGCCAGAAACCCCTCGTTGCAGTACATGTTGCCAGTGACGCTGAGCCACTCGGCGGTCAGGGCATAGCCGCCCTTCCGGTCCAAGTGGGCGCCGCTGAAGATGAGCTGGCTTCCGATGCTGACGGCAGCCAAGCGAACCTCTCCGGAGGCTTGAAACCCTTCACCACAGCGCATATTGCCGGTGACTTTGGCCCGGTCGGCGGTCAGGGCAGGGCGGCCTTTGCCGTCCAGCCGTGCGCCGCTCAGGTCAAGGTCACCTCCTATGCGGGCGTCGTTTATCTTAATCTGCCCGTCGGCCCGAAACCCCTCCCGACAGTACAGATCGGCGACGGTAAGCCCGTCGGCGGTCAGAGCGGGTTCGCCGTTCCCATCCAGGTACGCGGCGTTAAAGTGGAGTGGACCGCCTATGCGGGCGCCGACTAGCCGGATCTCTCCGCAGGCTTGAAACCCCTCGTCACAGAACATAGCATCAGTGACCTTAAGCCCGTCGGCGGTCAGAGCAGATTGGCCGTTCCCGTCCAGGTGCGCGTGTCTGAAGATGAGTTGCCCCCCGATGTTTGCGCCGGACAGGTTGACCTCCCCATGCGCCAGAAATCCTTCATTGCAGTACATATTGCCGGTGACGCTGAGCCGGTCCGCGGACATGGCACGTCGGCCCTTTCCGCCTACGTGAGCGCCGCTAAGGACGAGTGATCCGTCGATCCTCGCGCCGAGAAGATAGATCGCGGCGATGCGGCAGCCTTCCAGGTGCAGCGTCTGAGCGGTCCCTTCTGTCAGCTCGATTCCATCTGGGATATAACAATGCTTGAGCCGCAGCCGATGCTTAAACGCGACTCCCTGAAACCCTAGCTCGCCGACGATGTGAGCACCATCAAGGTTGATTTCTCCTACCAGATCTGGCTCCACCTCAACCGCGCCGCATAGAAGCGAGAGCAAGAACCGAGCGCGTACCTGCCGATCTGGACCCCAGCTTCCCCCATGCGCCGGATCGTCATCGGCATTCGTATTCGCCAATTCCACGCGGCTCCCAGTCGGGAAAGCGACCAAGACCCGCAATTCTGCATCGGATAGGCCTGCATTTCGGATCCTGCTCTTCCCCGTGCGCCGAGTCATCTTCCACATTGCCAGCCCCGAACTCTTTTGATATAGCTACTTTTTGACGATTAGCAAGTGAATATCCAGGTCCCCCTCTATGTCGCGAGAGAACTGGGCGGTATCCCGGATGATGCCGAGGTCGTAGATGACGAACAGGCAACGATCGTACCGGCCGCCGTAGCCGAGAATGTCGCTGTTTATCTCGTCGATCATCTCCTTCTCGCGGTCCTTGTGCTTGCAGAGCTTGACCTCGGCGGCAAGGCACCATCACACCGCGGCTAGGGCGTCAAAGACGGGGAGCCCGGGCCTTGCGCAAAGACCCGGGCTCCCGTCAGGGGCTGCCCTGCTATAGCTGGATGCCAGCGCTGACCATGGCCTTCGCCACGGGCGCATCGAGCAGCTCGTGAAGGAATACCGCGATGACGGCGCCGATGATCGCGGCGCCGGTTCCCTTGCCCGTGAGCTTCGGGACGAGGACCGCGGCAGCGACCCCGACCGCGATGTGCGCTGCGGTCCTTGTTGCGCTGGTTGGCTTGATGGTGACCACTCCTTCCTGGCTCAGGCTGCGAGACCGGGATGCCACCCTCATGTCCCGGAGAGCTACCTCACGGCGCTCCCATATCAGTATCCCCTGCTGGACCGTCATCGACCGCATCGATATCTGGCGAGTTTCGTGTAATCTCCATAGCGTGGACCTGATCACCGAGCCGGGCACCATCAACGAATTGATCCGCGACGCCGACGCCGCAGGCCACAAGATCACGGCACGGCTAATCCGCGACTGGACCGAGCACGGACTGCTCGACAAGCCGCACAAGCGGCCCGCAGGTAAAGGACACGGCTCCGTCCCGGCCCTCTACCCCGCTAACCAGCGCAACCTGCTGCTGACCCTGCTGGACCACCGGCCAGGCAACAGCATCAGCAGCCTGGCCAGGATCCCAGTAGCCATCTGGATGTACTGGGGCGAGGAATGGGTCCCGCTCCGCCAGGCCCGGCGCGCCCTCATACGCTACCTCGGCGACCCGGCCAGCAGGACCTACGCCCAAGACGCCAAACGGGCCACCAAAGACCGCGCCCGCGCCGTCGCGCAGGCCATCCTCGGCCAGCTCGACAACCCCGCCGCCGCCCCCCGGGCGCGCCGCGAGCTGCTCGCAGCCGTGACCGACGCCGCCTATACCGGCGAACCCGATCTTGAACGGCTTGACCGCGCCTACCGCGACGTCTTCGAACCGGGAGCCGGCACGATCCGCAAGGCCACCGGCCACCCCGCGGCGCCGTTCACCGTCGACGCGATGATCGGCCTCACCGAAGCGCGGCTTGCCGCGGTGGCCGCGCTCACCACGGGAAACGTGACCGACGAGGCGCTGATCTCGGCCCGCGACGCCCACGTGTTCGCCTACGCGGAGTACGCCGCGAAGCAGCACCTCCTGGCCGCAACGGCGCCCGCCGGGACCGGGCACCTGTACGAGCCCGTCACGGCCGAGGACACGCTGTCCAACTGCTGCGGCCACTTGCTCACCGCGATCGGCCTGGAGATCATGCACCCCGACACCGCCGAGCAGCTGCGGCGCGAGCGCGCATTCCGGCGGAAGCCCACCCCGGCCACGATCGGCCTCACCGCCCAAGCCCGATCAGGCGGCTAACCGGACCGCTGACGGCCCGATGGCCTGGGCACCCGGCCGTTCAGGTGGCCGTGGTCCGAGCTGCGCGCCGCGTGGTCTTGACGGGGACTGGACCGCTGCCGTTGTCGGTGCCATCTCCTGGGCTGGTGGCGCGGAGCTGGCTGAGTTCGTCGCGGTAGGCGTCTGCTGGCGTTCGGCGCGTTCGGCACGGGTGCGCAGCTCGTCGCGTTCGCGGGCCGCCTCGGCGCGCGCCTGGTCCAGCATCTTGCCGGCGTCGGCGCGGACCCGCTCGGTTTCGTCCTGGGCAGCGCGGGCGGCGGCCTGCGCGCGGGCGGTCTCCTGCCCGGCGTGCTGGGCGGCGGTCACGGCGGCGGCTGCCGCCTGGTGGGCCTTGTCCCGCTCCGCGTCGGCGGCGCGGACACGCTGCTCGGGTTCAGCGCGGGCCGGGGCGATGGCGGCATCCCGCCCGGCTCAGGCGGCGGCCACCCGCTGGTCAGCTTCGGCGCGGGCCGCTGCACCGCTTCGTCGCGCTGATTCTCCGCGGCGGCGGCGCGCTGCCCGGGCGAGGGCTTGGGCGGCGATCAGGTGCTCGCTCATCTCCTCGGCGACGGCATCAGCCTCGGCGCGGAGCTGCTCAGCGGTGGCATCGCGCTGGTCAGCGGCTGCGGCGCGGGCTTCGGCGGCGGCGGCGCGCTGCTCGGCGGCGGCGCGGACCGCCTCGACTTCGACTTCGGCTTCGGCGGCGGTCGGGTCGGTGATGGTGTCGATCCGGTCCGCAGCCCGGCGCCTAGCGCGGTGATCCGGTCGGCCTCGGCACGCAGCGACCATAGCAGCTCCGTCCCAGTCATCCTGCCGGTGGTGAGCGGGCTCCCGTCCTCGGCCGGGCTGATCGTGGTGTCGGCCTGCTCGGCGGCCAGCCTCCGGCGTTCCCGCCACGCCGACACGCGGGTGTGGCCGCGCCCAGCGCAGTACTCCGGCGGCCGTCCGGTCCCGGCCGCCGGGGCGGCAGGCTGCTGGCAGCCGGGATACTTGCAGGTAGTCCGCGCTATCGTGGTGGTGCTCATAGGCCCTCCTCGTCATGGTGGCCTGGCGGTCCGGAGCCGCGATACGTATCGCGACGTAACGAAAGACGGAACGAAACGCAACGGTTCCCCGCGGGGCAGGCGCGGGTCATGTAGCGGTAGCGAGTGTCAGGTCTCGTGAGACCTGGCCATTTGTCAGGGATGTGGGCCAAGCAGGTGACCAGGTCTCACGAGAGTTGACTAATAATCCACTGGTCGGCACGACCGATTCCGGCCTTGAGCAACAACGGAACGGGCCATTGGCGATAGCGAGCTGAAGACCGCTGGATTACCCTCGCTGACAGTCCGTCGATGCGGGCGTACGGGCGTGCCAGAACAAGCCGCGCCGCCACTTCATGCGAGGCCCGGACGGCTGGCCTGGCTGGTTTGCCGACGGGGCAGCTGCGGCCTGACCACCGATGGCTTCCCCGGCATTCGGGCCGATCAGCCCGGTCGGCGGCTTGCCGAGGCGACCGTGGACCGAGCTTACGCCGTTCGCTATCCCCGACTTGATGATTTTCTGCTTGGTCACGTCGTAGAGCATGAACGAGATCGAGGCGTCGGCCAGCGTCGTGTAGGTGTCGAAGCCCACGTGCCGGTCCTTGATGTACCCCTCGGACCGGCCTCCGAGCCCCTTCACCGAGAGCACGTAGCTGATGCCACCGGCGCCCCCTTTGTGCAGCAGGTCGTTGAGCGACGCGATAGCCAGCGGCGAGCGCGTGCCGACGGCGGTGGCGTTCACCGCGGTCGTGAACGCATCAATGCTGGTGATCGCGCCGGAGATGACAGACAGCAGGGCCGCGGCTCTGGCCGAGACCAGCTCGCTCGCGGCGATCTTGGCTGCGTCCTGCTCAGCCTGGGCATCAGACAGCCACAGGTCGGCTAGCCTCTTGCGGATCTCTGATCGACAAGATGTTGTCTATGCGGCGGATGGGTGCATTTTGATGCCCAGGTCAGCGAAGAGGGTTTGCATGCTGACGCGGAGGTTCTCGTAGTCGCGGTCGATGGCGGTCCAGGTGGCAGGCTTGCGGCCCATTCGAGGGCTGCGGACTCCCGCCAGGATCGGCGCGATGACGTGATCGCGCAAGGTGAGCAGGCCGACGATGACGCGGGCTGCATCGTCGGGGATCTGATAGCGGCGCGATCTGCCGGGCTTGAGGACCAGGCTCTTGCCGCGGAGCTTGCGCAGGTCGTAGGCGGCCTGCCGGACAGTGTAGCTTTCCTGCCCGGTCATCGACCGCACCCGGGCGGCGAAGTCCGCGACGGTGAATCCGCCCGGTGCGGGCGCCAGGGCGGCCGCGGCGGCGAGCACGGCCCGGATCCGCGGCTTGTTCAGGTCGATTCCGCCGGTGCGGACAGCGCCGGCCTGAACGGGCAGTGGCAGCTCGTCGAGCAGGCCGTCGGGGATGAACCCGGTATCGATGCAGTCCAGCATGGTGCAGAACCGCCCCGCCATGTCGGCCAGCCGGGTGACGATGTCCGGGAACTTGCCCAGCGCCCGGCCGGTTTTCAGGGTTTTGGTGTTGTGCACGATCGCCTCGAACCGCAGCACGCGCTCGCCCTTGGTGTAGCCCTTCAGCGTCAGCAGCCCGAAATGGACCTTGAACAGCGTCAGGTCATACCTGGGTCTCTCGATCACGACTGCCAGCTTCAGTGACGGCTCGGCAGTGCCCGCCGGGCGCTGCTTCACCCCGAACAGGGTCCGCAGCGCCGGCACGTCCAGCCGGGACCGGGTCCGGTCGGCGACCGTGCCGAAGACCCGGTCCATCCGCGCGCCGGAGGCGAAGATCAGGTTCCGGCTGTACTCAGCCTGGTAGACCGAGTACTCGTAGCGGAACCCGCTCGCCTGCTGGTCGGCCAGATCCAGGCCGAAGCACAAGCAGGCGGTATAGATCCACCGGTCGCAGACCTGGCCCAGCCGCCCTATAGCCGCATCCTGCGACAAGGTCTCTGCGATCTGGGCCAGGCCGCGCGGATCCGCGATTCCAGTAAAGCAGTTCCCCTCCTTCGTGAAACCGATCCCGGCCGCGTGCGCCTGGCACGCGACGTACTCGTGACCGTTCAGGATGACCTGCGCGCCGAACGGCGGGTGCCCGGACATCTTGACCGTCAGGTGCCCCCAGTCCGGGTCCATGATGTGGAACGAGTAGTGGTTAACGAACTCGGTCTTCTTCTCCAGGTTCGTGATGACCCCGCTGGCGGACCGCTTCACCTTCCACACCGAGGCCCGCGCCCGCGCGACCAGGACCAGGAAGACTCCCGGGCTGACGGTGTTCTCCGCCAGGTACCGCTCCGCGATCTCATGCTTGCGATCCCCGGCGGCGCAGAAGACAACCGGGACGCCGTTCGCCTTTCCCCACGCCTTGACCCGCCGGGCAAACCGGCCCGCCAGCCGCATCAGGTGCGTGTCATCCAGGTCCTCGTCGGAGTCGTCATGCCAGCGCCGCCACCACACCCGGAACCCGCCCGGACTATGGCCCAGCGGGTAATACGCGTTCAGCACGATCCGGTCCACGCAGTCATACGAACCGGTCAGCAGGTCCCCGTACCGCTCCGAGAACTCATCGGCCACACGCCGACCGTAGATCTGACCCGCAGCTCATCTCAGGACATCAGCCGAACTGCCCCGAAGGGGCCATTCCTTCCGGGCGAAGTCCCGGACGGAGCGTAGGTTCTTGATCGCCTGCTCCTGCGCCTGTTTGAAGATCAGCCGAGCGCGGCTGTCCGAGAGCTGCCGGTAGGCCT
>Ga0302326_10007471_pt1 | contig 24296 bp, 20 predicted proteins | sample Palsa_T0_3_FD_202264 | JGI IMG/M metagenome (GOLD analysis project Ga0302326, IMG submission 202264) | Peat permafrost microbial communities from Stordalen Mire near Abisko, Sweden - Palsa_T0_3 | ecosystem: Environmental > Terrestrial > Soil > Palsa > Peat permafrost | place: Sweden: Abisko... | reverse complement strand
CGCAAGATTTGGGCAAAGATAAACCAAAAAACTCAGCTCAAAACTGGCGCCAGCCGAGCGGACCGACGACGTCCTGCCGGTCGACGCCCGCCGCCTGGGAGAACGCCGAGGAACCGATAACGAAACGGATTCGTGCGTCACAGGTCATTGAAGCATGGGCATCGTTCGTTTTGCTCTAAGGCTGCCACACACCTTCTATGTGATTGCAGCACTGATCGTGTTCCTCGGCGTGACGGCTGTGCTGTCGATGCCGACGGACATCTTTCCCGAGATCAATATTCCCGTCGTGACCATCGTCTGGCAATACACCGGGCTGAGCACGCCAGAGATGGAACAGCGCGTCACGACCTACAGCCAGTATGCGCTGTCCTCGAGCGTGAACGGCATCCAGGATATCGAGGCGCAGACCATTAACGGCATCTCGGTTCAGAAGGTCTTCTTTCAACCCGATGTGAATCTCGATCTCGCGATCTCGCAGATCGTGTCCGCAACTAATTCGATCCGCGCGTTGATGCCCTCGGGAATCCAGGCTCCGGTCGTGGTCCAGTACAACGCGTCGAGCGTTCCCGTTCTGCAAATCGGGCTCAGCTCCGACACGCTGAACGAGCAACAGCTTTACGATTACGGCATTTACCGTCTGCGGCAGCAGCTTGCGCCGATCCACGGCGTCACGCTTCCCACTCCGGCCGGCGGCAAGTACCGCCAGATCATGGTGGATATCGACCCCCTGAAACTGCAGGCCAAGGGATTGACGCCGATCGACGTGGTCAATGCCGTCAACGCCCAGAACCTGACGCTGCCGTCCGGCACGGCGAAGATCGGCGACACGCAGTATACCGTACGCACCAACGCGGTTCCCGCCACCATCGAGGATCTCAACAACATCCCGGTGAAATTCGCGAACGGAGCCACCGTTTTCGTCAAAGACGTCGGGCAGGTGCATGACGGCAACGCCGTCCAGCAGAACATCGTACGCACCGACGGCCGCCGCTCGGTCCTGCTCAGCATCATCAAGAACGGTAACGCCTCGACGCTGGCGGTCGTTAACGCCGTCAAGCAGGCGATGGTTATGGCGCGCGCGGCGGCGCCCCCCGGGATGCAGATCAAGGAGCTGTTCGATCAATCGGTGTTCGTCAAAGCCTCAATCGAGGGGCTGCTGAAAGAGGGCGCGATCGCCGCCTGTCTGACCGCGTTGATGATCGTGCTTTTTCTCGGATCGTGGCGGTCGACGCTGGTGGTGATGATCTCGATCCCGCTCTCCATCCTGAGTTCGCTCATCGTCCTGTACTTTCTCGGCGACACGATCAACACGATGACGCTCGGCGGCCTCGCCCTTGCCATCGGTATCCTTGTCGACGATTCGACGGTCACCATCGAGAATACCCACCGCCTGCTGACCGAGGAGCACATGCCGCTTCCGTCGGCGACGTTGCATGGCGCCGCCGGCATTGCGATCCCAACCCTGGTATCGACGCTGGCCATCAGTTGCGTGTTCATTTCCGTCGTATTCCTCCATGGTCCGGCGAAATACCTCTTCACCCCGCTCGGTCTCGCCGTGGTATTCGCCATGCTGGCTTCTTACGGCTTGTCGCGAACCTTGACGCCGATCACCATCGGCCTGTTGCTCAAGAACGAGCGTCATGGCGAGGAGGCCGGCAACGGCAGGTTTGCGCGTCTGTTTGCGAAGTTCGAGCATGGGTTCGAAACCATGCGCCATGGCTACACGGACATTCTGCGGACGCTGCTGACACGGCGGATGATCGTGCCGGCGGTCGCGGCCGTCATGCTAGCGCTGGGAGCCACGCTTTTCCTGTTCGTCGGCCGCGACTTTTTTCCAATCATCGACGGCGGCCAGATTCAACTGCACGTGCGCACGCCGGCCGGCACCCGCATCGAGAAAACCGAGCAGGTCTTTCAGGCAGTCGAAGACGAGATCCGCGAGGTCATTCCAGCCGACGAGCGCGACCTGATCGTCGACAATATCGGTTTGCCGGCCCGCTCCTACAACTACGCTTTTGGTGACGGGACGGCGATCGGCGTCAATGATGGCGTGATCTTGGTCGCTCTAAAGGAAGGCCACCTTCCGACGGCGACCTATATTGCCAAGCTGCGTCAAGTACTGCCTGCGGTTTTTCCCGAAGATGTATTCTATTTCCAGGCCGCCGACATGGTGACCCAAATCCTCAACTTCGGCATCCCGGCGCAGATCAACGTGCGTACGGTTGGCTACGACCGGAACAAGAATCTGCGCGTCGCCCAAGAGCTGCAGAAGCGCATCGCCGCCATCCCCGGGGTCGCCGACGTGCATCTACAGCAGGAGATCAACGGCCCGGAATTCTTTGCTCAGATCGATCGCGCTCGCGCCAGTCAGTTCGGTCTTACCGCGAACAGCATTGCACTCAATCTCAACACCAGCCTGAGTTCATCTGAGCAGGTGTCGCCGAATTTCTGGACCGACCCGAGCAACGGCACGCCATACTTTATAGCGGTACAGACGCCCGAGTGGCGCGTGAACTCGGTCAACGAACTTAAGAACACGCCAGTCGCCTCGTTCACGGCAACTGGCAGAAATACCGTGCCGGGACTGTTGAGCAATGTCGCCACGCTCAAGCGCGATTCGATTCAGACAAATGCCAATCAGGCCAACGTCCAACCGGTCTATGAGATCTATGCCAATGCCGACGGCCGGGATCTGGGGTCGATCTCCGGCGACATCAGCAAAATCGTGGCAGAGTACCAGAAACAGCTATCGCCGGGCAACCGGATCGAAGTCGTCGGCCAGATCGACAGCATGAATGCCGCGTTTCGCGACTTGGCCATCGGCATTCTGTTCGCCGCCGTGTTCGTCTATCTGCTCATGGTGACGAATTATCAGAACTGGGGTGATCCGTTCGTGGTCATTCTGGCATTGCCGGCGACGTTCTGCGGCATCGTCACGATGCTCTATATCACCGGCACCACCTTGAGTGTACCTTCACTCATGGGCGCGATCATGGCGATCGGCGTGGCTTCGGCCAATTCGATCCTACTTGTGACTTTTGCGCGCGAACAGCAGCTCGCCGGCATGAAGGCTTTCGACGCGGCGATCTCCGCCGGCCGCACCCGTATCCGGCCAGTGCTGATGACCGCTGCCGCGATGATCGTGGGAATGATTCCGATGGCGATCGGGGGCGCTGGCGAGGAACAGAATGCCGCTCTGGCGCGCGCCGTGATCGGCGGCCTGCTTTTTGCAACGCCGACCACGCTGCTCGCCGTGCCGTATCTGTTCGCTTTGCTGCGCAAAGGTAATGACGGCAAACCCGCGCACGGAGTGTTCGCGGAGGACCCGCAATGAATGACATCCAGCAGCCTCCGGCACCGGATACCGGCGTCCAGCTGCGCGAAGAGCCGCGCGACGGCGAACCCGGCCGTCCCGCGAGCGATGCCCCGGCAAAGAGGCTTAGTGGCGGCCGGATCTTGGCCTTGGGCGTCTTGGTGGTGCTGGGTGGAGCATTGGGCATCGGCTTTTGGCAGCACTACCGGCTGCACGCGCAAGTGATGTCGGCGGCGGAGCAACGCCGCGATTTCATCCCCACCGTGCGGGCGGCGCCGGTGCGTGCGAGCCCCAGCACGATGTCGGTGAGCTGGCCCGGCACCACCGATGCATTCGCCCAGGCCAATATCTATGCCCGCGCCAGCGGCTATATCTCCCGGCGCGAGGTCGATATCGGCAGTCACGTCAAAGCCGGGCATTTGCTCGTCGAAATCACGGCCCCGGAGCTTGAGCATCAGATCGCCCAGGCGGAGGGTACCCTCGCCCAAATGCAGGCCTCGCTGCAACAGGCACAGGCCAATCGCGATCTCGCCCAGGTGACCTGGGACCGCGATAGCAAGCTCGTCCAGCAGGGTTGGGTCACCCAGCAACAGGGCGACACCGATCGCCTGACCTTGCAGGCGCGCGAAGCCGCGGTCGCTGTCGCCGCAGCGAACATCACGGCGCAAGATGCGCAACTGCGGGTGCTGAATCAGCAGAAGATCTACCAAAGCGTGGTCGCGCCGTTCGACGGCGTCATCACCCAGCGCAACATTGATATCGGCGCTCTGGTGCAGGCGGACGCGACCAGCGGGACGTTTCTATTTACGCTGATGCAGAGCGATGTGATCCGTATCCAGCTTTACGTGCCGCAGGACGAAGCCTTCGGCGTCACTCCGGGAACCGCCGCGGTTGTGCGCGTGCCCGAAATGCCGGGCCGCGATTTTCCGGGAACGGTGACGCGCATCGCCGACGCCCTGCAGCCGGGTTCGCGCACGCTCTTGACCGAGATCGACGTGCCCAATCCAGACCACGCCTTATCGCCGGGAGTCTATTGCACGGTCGAACTGAAAATTCCGCGCAAGACGCCTTCGCTGATCGTCCCGTCCGAGGCGATCATCTTCAACCGCGACGGTCTCAGTGTCGCCGTGGTCGAAAACGGAGTCGCGCACTTCCGCCCCGTCACCGTGGTGCGCGACTTCGGTACGAGCGTCGAGGTGAGCGCGGGCGTCAAAGAGGGCGACCAGGTTATCCTCAATCCGCCCGTCGATCTCACCGACGGCCGTCAGGTCAAGGTCCGGCCCGGGCCGCCCGCTCAGTTGTCGTGAGGCGGCGGACGGCTAGCTGGGGAACGCCAGCCTGCAAGCCGTCGCCTCGGCGGGCTCGGCAGCCCTACCGGCTTTGACGATCGCGCGCGTGGTGAAGACGTCGAAAGGATCGCTGCGCGGCGGGTGCACCTCGCCGACGAGGATCGTACTCATAAGCTGGTGATCACGATCGCGGAAAAATGCGCGTTCGGGTTCGAGCGCGACATTGGCAGGCAACGTGTATCCCTCCAGCGCCCGCGCCAGGACAATCGGATCCAGCGATTTCTCCTGATTGGCGACGCGCGCCAGTGTATGGACGGCTGCGTAACCAAACCAGTTCCGCGCGCTGGCCGCTTTGCCGGTCCGGCGCCGGATTGCCTGGTCGAATGCCTTGACTTCGGGGATGTCCGGCTGGTTCCACCACCATTCCATCGTCCACCACCCGATCCGTGCCGCGTCGGACACGGCCATGATGCTCTCCAGCTCGAACAGCGCTCCGCCGATAGCCATATCCTGCATGAGGCCGTAGCGGACGATTTGGGCCAGGCTGTGCGACTGATCCTCGCCGCCCATGAGATCGATGAGAACGTCCGGCCGATAGGCGCCCGCGTTCAGTAATGATCGGGAATAATCGACCGTGCCCAGCGGAAGCACATCGCCCGCCCACGTGCCGCCGTGCTCGCGAAGCTTGCGTTCGAAGGCGGCTAGCAGCGCGGCGCCGTAGACGTAATCAGGAGTGAGAAAGTACCATCGCTTGCCGAATTTCTCGACCAGCGTATCGGCAATCGCGTTGGCTTCCATCGTGGTCGTCTTGCAGATACGGAAGACGTTCCAACTGCAATTTCTGCCCGTGATCTCGTCCGTGTGTCCCCCGGTCACGATGTGGAGCTTGCGCTTCTCGGCCGTCACCCGCATCGTGGCGAGCGCCACCGCCGAGTTTACGTCGCCCAGGATGAAATCGGCTTGATCACGGTCGATCAATTGTCGGGTTTTCGCGACGCCGGTGCCGACGTCGTTCGCAGAATCTTCGATCAGGAGTTCGGCCTGGCGCCCGAGAATACCGCCATGCTGGTTGATCTCCTCGAGCGCGAGCTGCGCGCCACTCACTTCGGCTTCAGCGAGCTTCGCGTACACGCCGGTGAGCGGCTCGACCATCCCTATCTTCACCGGCTGTTCGCCAAGAGCGTGGAGCGGGAAAGGCGAGGCGATTTGCAGGACGCCCCATGCCAAGCCGGCCTTGAGGGCGGTGCGGCGCTCGAGCGGCCGCGCGCAAGGCGGCGTCATTTCGCGCATCGTTGGCCCCCGGCCAGGGACATTGGTCCAAGTATCGATTGCGTTTGGTCAAGCCGATTGGACAGAACCGGGCGAACTTAGTCTAGATGTTCTTTCGGAAATTCACCGCCTCGTACAGACAGGTTCTTAGGCATCTACGACGCCGCGGCAGCGGCCTTGATGCGCTTGGCGATCTCGGCGCGGCCCGCGACCGCGCTCGACCAGCCTTTGGTGATGGTGAAGCCGCCGTCGATGACGAAATCGTGGCCGTTGACGAAACTCGACCCGTCGCCGGCCAGGAAAACCGCCGCCTGCGCAATATCCTCCGGCGCGCCGGCGCGCGGGATCGGTTGCATGCCGGCGTATATTTCCTTTGCCGCGTCGGCCGCGCGATCGACATTGGGCCCGGTGATGCCCGCGGCCTTGGCGACGATCGCCGTCACGATCGCACCCGGGGAAATGCAATTGACGCGGATTCCCTTCTCGCCGAGCTCGGAAGCGGCCGAGCGCGTGAGCGCCTGCACGGCGCCCTTCGAGGCACTATAGATATGCCCGGAAGCGCCGCGAAGGCCGGCGATGCTGCCGATATTGATGATGCTGCCGGAGCCCTGCGCAAGCATCACCGGCGCCACATGCTTGATGCAGAGCAGGACGCCGCGCACGTTGATCGCCAGCAGCCGGTCGATGGTCGCAACGTCGATCTCGGTGATGCTGATCATGGGAGAGGGAACGCCCGCATTGTTAACCAGGCAGTCGATGCGGCCGAAGTCTTTGATGGCGCGATCGACCATCGCCTTGACGTCACTTTCGCTCGAGACGTCGGCGCGGACGAAGGCGACACCGAGGCGCTTTTCCAGTGCCTGGCCTTCTTCCTGCCGGCGCGCGGCGACGACAACCTTGGCGCCTTCCTCGACAAAGCGTTCGACGATGCGTTCGCCGATGCCGCTCGTCCCGCCGGTAACGATGGCGACTTTCCCCGTCAACGTGCCCATGTGACTCTCCTCGCCCGGCGTTTACCGTCCGGTCTTGATCCGCGTCCACAGCCGGTTGATCAGCCGCTGCGCTTTCTGGTCGTGCGCGGCGATGGTGTAGAGCTTAGCCATGGTCGCGGCGTCGGGATAGATGGTGCGGTCGTCGAGGATCGAGCGGTCGATGAATTTCTGGCTCGCCAGATTGCCGTTGGCGTAGGAAATGAAATTTGAGTTTTTTGCCGCCACCTCGGGCCTGAGCAGATAATCGATCAGCGCGTGCGCTTCGGCGACGTCGGGCGCATCGCGGGGGATGGCGAAATTGTCGAACCACAATTGCGCGCCTTCCTTGGGGATCGCATAGCCGATCGCGATGCCGCTCTTGCCCTCGGCCGCGCGTTTTTGCGCCTGCTTGATGTCGCCGGAAAACCCGACCACGAGGCAGATTTCGCCGCTCGCCAGCGCGTTGAGGTATTCGGAGGAATGAAACTTGCGCACATACGGCCTGATCCTGGCGAGAAGATCCGCGGCTTTTTGCAGATCGGCAGGCTCGCTCGAATTCGGATCGAGATGCAGGTAATGCAGCGCCGCCGGCATGATGTCGTCGGAGGAATCGAGCAGATGGACGCCGCAATCCTTAAATCGTGCGATCTTTTCCGGATCGAACACGTCGTCCCAGGAAACTAACAAATCGTCGCCGCCGCCGAGAATGTCACGCGCCGCCTTGACGTTGTAGCCGATGCCGGTCGTTCCCCACATGTAATTGACCGCGTACTGATTGCCGGGATCGTAGGTCGCCAGACGATCGGCGATCTCCGGCCAGGCATTGACCAGGTTCGGCAGCTTCGCCTTGTCGAGCTTCTGGAAAATGCTGGCGCTGATCTGGCGGGTGAGAAAATAGCCGGTCGGCACCACGACATCGTAGCCGGATTTGCCGGCCAGGAGCTTCGCCTCGAGCGTGTCGTTGGAATCGAACGTGTCGTAACGGACCTTGATGCCGGTCGTTCTGCTGAAATCGTCGAGCACGGTCGGGTCGATATAATCCGACCAGTTATAGAAATTGACGACGCGCTGCTGCTCCGCGGGCGCACCGGCGAGCACAACTACGATCGAGAAAATAATTCCGCTCGTCCCCGCGCAAGCGGGGACCCAGCACTGGATTCCCGCTTTCGCGGGAATGAGCGGTGAATTGCTCGAGGCGGCCACGAGCGGGCGCGCTACGTCTCGGTCGGCAGCCCGGCGGCTTTCCAGGCCAGAATCCCCCCGGCGAGATGCGCGTCGTAGTCGAAACCCTGCTCCTGCGCCGCCAGCGAGGCGTTGACCGAGCGTCGGCCCGAGCGACAGGCAAACACCACTTCGCTTCCCGGGGGCGCCGGAATGGTGGCCGGATCGAACGCCGAGAGCGGCACCAGCACGGCGCCGGGGAAACGCTCGTCCGCCGTCTCGTTCGGCTCGCGCACGTCGACCAGCACGACACGGCCTTCCTTAAGGCCCTGTGCGACCTCCTGCGGCGTCAGATCGCGCACGCGGTGATCGCCTCCCGGTTGGTCCGGCATGATGCCCTCCTCGTGAACGCGCCCAGTTCAAGCTTGCTTGAGCCGCGCGGGGAATCAAGCGGCTTTTTGGGGATATGGGTTTGAGCATGATCTTATCCGAAAACGGGCGACCACTTTTCGGGATCATGCTCAGATGGTCACCTGGGTGCCGACCTCGACCACTCGATCAGTGGGTATCTGGAAATAATCCGTGGCGTCGTTGGCGGAGCGGGCCAGCGTGATGAACAGGCGGTCCTGCCAGCGCGGCATTCCCGAGCGCGGCGCCCGACGCAGCGCACGACGCGAGAGGAAGAAGGACGTCGACATGATGTCGAATTGCAGCCCGAGCTTGCGCGCCAGTCCAAGCGCCTTGGGAATATTCGGCGACTCCATGTAACCGAAACGCAGCTTCACCCGCATGAAAGTCGCGCCAACCGGCTCGATGCGCACGCGCTTGTCGTGCTCGACCCGCGGTGTGTGCGTGGTCTCGACGGAGAGTATGATGTTCTTCTCGTGCAGGACGCGGTAGTGCTTGAGGCTGTGCAAGAGCGCGGTGGGGGCGCTCTTCGGATCGCTGGTGAGGAACACCGCCGTGCCCGGCACCCGCTGCGGCGGCTTGCGTTCCAGCATGCGCACCAGATCGTCGAGTGGGGTCTCGAGCCGGCGGGTCTTCTCGAACAAGAGCCTGCTGCCGCGCCGCCACGTGTACATCACCATCATCACTACGCCGCCGAGCGCCAGCGGCACCCAGCCGCCTTCGACGACCTTGAGCATGTTGGCGGAGAGGAAGGTCAGGTCGATCACCAGGAACGGCAGCATCAGCGCCGCGGCGGCGAACGGCGACCACTGCCACATCCGCCAGATCACTACGAACGCCATCATGCAGGTGACCACCATGGTGCCGGTCACTGCAATGCCATAGGCCGAGGCCAGCGCGCTCGACGAGCGGAACATGGCGACGAGGAGGAGCACGCCGACGAGTAGGAGCACGTTGACCCGCGGCATGTAGATCTGGCCGGCTTGGTGCGCCGAGGTGTGCCGCACTTCGAACCGCGGCAACAGCCCGAGTTGGATCGCCTGGCTGGTGAGCGAATAGGCCCCGGTGATCACCGCCTGGCTCGCGATCACGGTCGCGGCGGTCGCCAAGACCACCATCGGGATGCGCGCCCAATCGGGATAGAGCAAGAAGAACGGATTGGTGACCGCTTCGGGATGCGCGAAGACGAGCGCACCCTGCCCCAGATAATTCACTGCCAGCGATGGCATTACCAGGCTGAACCAGGCGATCTGGATGGGAAAGCGGCCGAAATGCCCGAGATCGGCATAAAGCGCCTCGGCGCCGGTGACGGCGAGGAAGACTGCGCCCAAGGTATAGAAGCCGATGATGCCGTGATGCAGCAGGAAAGCGACGCCGTGGACCGGATTGAGCGCCCAGAGCACGCCAGGATCTTGGGCGATCGCCACCACGCCGGGAATGGCAATGGCCACGAACCAGATCGCCGTGACCGGACCGAACAGCGCCGCCACCTTCGCCGTGCCGCGCGACTGGAACGCGAATAGCACGATCAGGATGACGACGGTCAAGGGCACCACGAAGTCGTGGAACGCGGGCGTGGCGATATCGAGTCCCTCGACGGCGGAGAGGACCGACAGCGCCGGCGTAATGACCGCGTCGCCGTAGAACAGCGCCGCGCTGATGATGCCGAGCAGCGCTGCGGTCGTGGCGGCCTTACCGGTGCGGCCGACGGCGCGCGACGCGAGCGCCATCAGCGTCAGCGTGCCGCCCTCCCCGTTGTTATCGGCGCGCAACAGGATCAGCACGTATTTGAGCGTCACCACCACGATCAGCGCCCACAGGATCAGCGACACAATGCCGAGCACGGCTTGGCGCGTGAGCTCGTCGTGGGCCGGGCCGGAAGCGGCAAGCACCGCCTCGCGCAGCGCATAGAGCGGGCTGGTGCCGATATCGCCATAGACGACGCCGATGCTGCCGAGCGCCAGCCCCCACAATCCGGCGCGGGAGCGCTCGTCGGGGCTGCCGTCAAGCGGCACTCCGCTCCCGACGGGAGCGCTCACGCTGTCGGTCATGGAATGTGAGACAGGACCTTGCCCGCTCCTGAAGCCGCATCGGGGAGGGATGCAGGGCCGCGCCTATACACCCTCCGGGGCATGGAGTCATGACCTGATCAATACCGGCACGGCCAAGGGTGGCATAAGCGCAGAACGCGAGCCCGAACAATTCCTTGCCTGCACAACCGATGAGTGTTTCGCGGCGGCCGCACCGGCATACCGCATAAAGGCAAATGCCGGGGAAACCGGGCTGAAGGCTTGCAACTCCGGCGGAGCGGCGGCGCCTCGCGCATCAAGGCCCAGTGACCATCGCGGAAAAAGGCGGCACTATAGGCTCTTAAAGCGGCGCCCCAAGCGGCGCTCATAGTCCGAGGAGAAAGTTCATGCGCGAGATCGGCCACTTCATCGGCGGTAAAGAGGTGGAGGGGGGATCGGGGCGGTTCGGCGACGTTTTCAATCCCAATACCGGCGAGGTGCAGGCCAAGGTTGCCTTCGCCAGCCATTCCGAGGTCGGGCACGCCATCGCAATTGCCGAAGCGGCGCAGCCGGGCTGGGCGGCGACCAATCCGCAGCGGCGCGCCCGCGTGCTGATGAAATTCCTCGATCTAGCGCAGAAGGAATTCGATTCTCTGGCGCGGCTTCTCTCCTCCGAGCACGGCAAGACCTTCGCCGACGCCAAGGGCGACGTGCAGCGCGGCCTCGAAGTGGTCGAGTTCGCCTGCGGCATTCCGCACCTGCTCAAGGGCGAATACACCGAGGGCGCCGGCCCCGGCATCGACCTCTATTCCATGCGCCAGCCGCTCGGCGTCGTCGCAGGCATCACGCCGTTCAATTTCCCGGCTATGATCCCGATGTGGAAATTTGCCCCCGCGCTTGCCTGCGGCAACGCTTACATCCTCAAGCCATCGGAGCGCGACCCGTCGGTGCCGATGCGGCTCGCCGAGCTGTTGATGGAGGCGGGCCTCCCCTCCGGCGTGCTCAACGTCGTCAACGGCGACAAGGAAGCGGTCGACGCGCTACTCGCCGATCCGCGCATCAGGGCGATCGGCTTCGTCGGCTCCTCGGCCATTGCCGAATACGTCTACACGACGGCCAGCGCCAACAATAAACGCGCGCAGTGCTTCGGCGGCGCCAAGAACCACATGATCGTCATGCCCGACGCCGACATGGATCAGGCGGTCGATGCGCTGATTGGCGCCGGCTACGGCTCCGCCGGCGAGCGCTGCATGGCGATCTCGGTCGCGGTGCCCGTCGGCAAGAAGACCGCCGACATTCTGATGGACAAGCTTATACCCCGCGTCGAGAGCCTCAAGATCGGTCCGTCGACCGACACGCAGGCCGATTATGGGCCGATGATCACCAGGGCGCATCTGGAAAAGGTCAAGAACTATGTCGACCTCGGCGTCAAGGAAGGCGCCGAGCTCGTCGTCGACGGGCGCAATTTCAAGCTGCAAGGCTACGAGCAGGGCAACTTCATGGGCGGCTGCCTGTTCGACCACGTGACGCCCGAAATGCGCATCTACAAGGAAGAGATTTTCGGCCCGGTGCTTTCGGTGGTGCGCGCCAAGGATTACGAGGAGGCGGTGCGGTTGCCGTCGGAGCACGATTACGGCAACGGCGTCGCCATCTTCACCCGCGACGGCGACGCGGCGCGCGATTTCATCAGCCGCGTCGAAGTCGGCATGGTCGGGGTGAATTTCGCCATCCCGGTGCCGCTGGCCTATTACACTTTCGGCGGTTGGAAACGCTCCGGTTTCGGCGATCTCAACCAGCACGGCCCCGACGCGGTGCGCTTCTATACCAAGACCAAGACGGTGACCGCGCGCTGGCCGTCGGGCGTGAAAGAAGGCGCCGAATTCGTCATCCCGACGATGAAGTGAAGATTGCTTTGATTTGATCCGCGGATGATCGGCTTGACGCAGATGCGGCGATGGAGCGCGCGCGCGGCGAAAGCCGCGACCGTATTGCTGGTCTTCACCGCGCTTGTCGGCTGCGCCAGCAGTGCCCCGCCCGAACCGGAGGTCGCCGCCGCACCGCCGCCACAGCCGCCCCCACCGCCTCCGCCGCCGGTGGATCTTGCCGGCCGCTGGAGGTTCACCGAGACCGGCGCCGGCGCCTGCTTCATGAAATTCGGCGACGCGCCGGGCGCCATGCAAGGCACGATCGCGCCCGAAGGCGGCTGCCCCGGCAATTTCTTCACCAGCCGCAAGTGGACCTTCGAGCACGATCTGCTGATTATCCGCGACCACAAGGACGAGCCGTTGGCGCGGCTTTCGTTCCTGAGCGGGCGCTTCGAGGGTCACGAGGCGAGCGGCGCGGCGCTGTCGCTGTCGCGCTAGGAGCCGAGAGACCATCCCTGCGACCTCACGCCGGGCTATCCGCTGCCGGCGTGATCAGAGCGGAATGTCGAGCTCCTTGGGCGGGACGCGCCTGACCGTCGGCGCGGCGACGGGTGCATCCGTTTTCGGCGCCATCGCCTCGGCCCTGGCCTGCGGCGCCGAAGCAGGCGGCGGCTCGCTCACCACCTTCGGCTCGGACGCTTGCGGCGGCTGCGGCGTCTGTGGCGGCTGCGGTTCCGGTTCGTTCGCGTATTTCGCGATTAGCGCGCGGGCGCCGGCGATTAGCTGGCCGCCGTCGAGCTTGCGCTCCTTCATCTGCTTGAGCCACAGCCCGACCACCGGCTCGGTCGCCTTGCGCCAGTGCGCGACATCCTCCGCCGTCAACATCGCGATCGGTTCGCCGCGCTCGCGCGCCATATCGGCGACGGTCTTGGCTTCGAGATCCCACATGGCGCCGGCCATGCCAGCTGCGTCCTGCCCGGAATTATCGTCGATGACCGTTTTCAGGTCGCGCGGCAGCTTTTCGTAGGCCGCCTTGTTCATCGCCAACACGAATGTCGAGGTGCTCAACGACGATTCGGCGAAATCGGTGTGGAACTTGAGGAGATCGCTCAAGCGCAGGCTCGGCACCACGTCCCACGGATCGAGACAGCCGTCGATCGCGTGGCCGGCGATGGCCATCGGCACCTGCGCAATCGGCACGCTGACGCCGTGCGCGCCGAGCGCGCGCACCGCTTCGCCGGCGAGCCGGTTGGTAACATGAAGCCGCAAGCCCTTGAGCTCCGCGATCGAGCGGATGGCACGGTTTGCGTGCACGATGCCGCGGTCGCGGCATGAGAAACAGATCGGATGAATCTCGCGGAATTCGTCCTGCAAATTTGCCGCGGCGTAATCCTCGATCGCCCTGGAATTGACCAGCGCTCGGCGCGAGGGAAGAAACGGTAGCTCGAACGCTTCGATCTTGATAAAGCGTCCGGGCGTATTGCCTGGCACCGCCCAGACAATATCGGCGAGCCCGTCGCGCGCCTGCTCGAGCAGTTGCGCCGGTGCGCCGCCGAGCTGCATCGAGGGAAAAATGTCGATGCGGATGCGCCCGCCGGATTGGGCCTCCACCTTGCGCGCCCACGGCGCCAGGAACCGCTCGTGTCCGCCCGATACCGACGAGAAGAAGTGATGCAGCTTGAGCGTCACCGGCGGCGCATCGGCCCGCGCCAAACGCAGGGTGGCCGGAGCGGCCACCGCCGCTGTCAACGAGGCCAAAAATGCGCGGCGGGCAAGTCGCATGGTTCCTCCCGCCGCTCAGGATCGCTACCGATGCGGCTCAATTGAGGCGCGAGGGACGCTCTTCTTTTTCGGAGGGGCGAACAATGCCCACGGCCAAGGACGAGGACGCCGCGGCTGTCGCCGGGGCCGGTTCCGCCTTGCTTTCGCGCGAGCGTCGCTCGTAGCCGCGATAGGACAGCCAGCCGAACGGCAGGCTGACCAGATATGCGAGCGTTCCCGAGGTGAGGATGATCCACGGATAGGCAATGAGCAGCGCCACGAACAAGACCACAACAAGGACCACCGGCCCGACCATTTCCGGCGGTACGCGCGTGCCGACGCGCTTGCCGGAAAACACCGGCAGCCGCGAGACCATGAGGCAAGCAACAAGCAGCGTGTAAGCGAGCGTCGCCCAGGTCAGGAATTGCGAGCGCGGCAAGCCGAGGAACGCCGCATAGATCGGCAGCAGCACGATGATGGCGCCGGCCGGCGCCGGCACGCCGACAAAGAAATTGCTCGCCCAGGCGGGCCGCTCCGGATCGTCGCTCATCACGTTGAAGCGGGCGAGGCGGAGCCCCGCGCAGATGGCAAACACCATCGCGGCAATCCAGCCGGCCGATTTTAGATCGTGCAGGCCCCAGAAATAAAGGATCAGCGCCGGCGCCACGCCGAAATTGACAAAGTCGGAGAGGCTGTCGAGCTCGGCGCCGAAGCGCGAGGTTCCTTTCAAGAGCCGCGCCAGGCGGCCATCGATGCCGTCGAGGATGGCGGCGAAGACGATCGCGGCGAGCGCAAGCCCGTAACGGTTCTCGAACGCCATGCGGATCGCGGTCAGCCCGGCGCAGAGCGCGAGCAAAGTGACCAGATTCGGCGCCAGCGTGCGCACCGGGATACGGCGGAATCGGCGGCGCCGGCGCTGGCCCTCGGCAGGGGGCGGATGCATAGCCATGATGGCAATATAGCCTTTCCGGGGCAGACCCGCCACGCGCGAAGCTTTTGCGCGTTAACCCTTTCTCGCGTCGCACCGAAGGCGCGATCCGGCGCCAAAAACGTTAAAGTTCGGCGAGCACGGTCTCGCCGGCGGTGGCTGTCTGTCCCTGGCTGACCAACGGCCGCGTCCCCTCAGGCAGATAAACATCGACGCGCGAGCCGAAGCGGATCATGCCGATGCGCTGACCGGCGCCGACCGTCTCGCCCTCGCGCACGAAAGGCACGATGCGCCGCGCCACTAGGCCTGCGATTTGGATCACCGCGATGCGGGCGCCGCTGGAGGTCGCGATGACAAATGAATTGCGCTCGTTGCTCTCGCTCGCTTTGTCGAGATCGGCGCTGACGAAGGCGCCAGCGCGGTAGACCATGCGTTCGATGCGTCCAGGGAGCGGGCTGCGATTGATGTGACAATCGAACACGCTCATGAAGATGGAGATGCGCAGCAGCGGTCCCCCGCCGAGCTCCAGCTCCATCGGCGGTACCGCGCTTACGACACTGCTGATGCGTCCGTCCGCCGGCGCCACAACGACGCCTTCGCGCTCCGGCGTCACCCGCTCCGGATCGCGGAAGAAGTACGCACACCACAAAGTCGCGAGGGTGCCAAGCCAGCCGAGCGGCGGCCACAGCCAAAACAGAATGAGGCTCGCAAACGCAAAGCCGCCGATGAACGGATAGCCTTGCGGATGGATCGGCGCGAGCTGCGAGCGGATGGAGTTGATGACGGACATGCTACCTTGTTTAAGATATTTACTCCGCGGCATCGACTGCAGGCAGGAGTTCCTCGTCCACTTTCGGCACTTCCGGCACGTCGGGCGGGTTGCGATTGGGCGCGGCCGTATCCTCCCCGACTTCGGCGAGAATTTCCCGCGCCATCTGCGCCTCGCGCTGGCGGTTCCACATGCTGGCATAGAGGCCGCCATGCGCCAGCAGCTCGAGATGGGTGCCGCGCTCGACGATCAAGCCCCGATCGAGCACCAGAATCTCGTCGGCGCCGACGATGGTGGAGAGCCGGTGCGCGATGACCAGCGTAGTGCGGTTCTTCGACACGCGGTCGAGCTCATCCTGGATGTCGCGCTCGGTGTGGCTATCGAGCGCGGAGGTGGCTTCGTCGAGCAAAAGGATCGGCGGCGCTTTGAGGATGGTGCGCGCGATGGCGACGCGCTGTTTCTCGCCGCCGGAGAGCTTTAAGCCCCGCTCGCCGACCTCGGTCTCGTAGCCGCGGGGCGCCAGCCGGATAAAGCCGTCGATCTGCGCCAGCCGCGCCGCCTCCTCGACCTCGGCATCGGTCGCGTCCCACTGCCCGTAACGGATGTTGTAGCGGATGGTGTCGTTGAACAGCACGGTGTCCTGCGGCACCATGCCGATCGCGGCGCGCAGCGAGATCTGCGTCACGTTGCGGATATCCTCGCCGTCGATGAGAATGCGGCCGCCGGTCACGTCGTAGAAGCGGAACAAAAGCCGCGAGATCGTCGACTTGCCGGCGCCGGAGGGCCCGACGATGGCGACGGTGCGTCCCGCCGCCACCTCGAAGCTCAACCCCTTGAGGATCGTTCGCTCCGGTTCATAAGCGAAGAAGACGTTGTCGAAACGGATGGCGCCGGTGCGCACCTTCAGCGGCTTGGCGCCCGGCAGGTCTTCAATCTCCGGCTTGCGCGAGAGGATCAAAAACATGGTCTCGATGTCGATCACCGCCTGTTTGATCTCGCGGTAGACCAGCCCCATGAAAGTCAGCGGCTGGTAGAGCTGGATCATCATGGCGTTGATCATGACGAAATCGCCGACCGTGTTGGTGCCGTTCTCGATGCCGATGGCGCACAGCACCATCGCCGCCCCGAGCCCGACGGTGAACATGATCGCCTGGCCGGCGTTGAGGACGGCAAGCGAGGTATAGGCCTTGACGCTGGCATCCTCGTAGCGCGCCATCGAGCGATCGTAACGCTCGGCCTCGCGCTCTTCGGCGGAGAAATATTTGACGGTCTCGTAGTTGAGCAGTGAATCGATCGCCTTGGCGTTGGCGTCATTGTCGCTCTCGTTCATCTTGCGGCGGATGCCGATGCGCCATTCGGTGGCGTAGAACGTAAAGCCGACATAAAGCGCGACCGTCAGCAGGATCACCACCAGATAGCGCCAGTCGAAGTGGAACAGCAGCACCCAGCCGACCAGAACCAACTCGACGATGGTCGGCAAGAGCTGCAACAGCAGCATGCGCACGATGGTCTCGATGGCGTTGCGGCCGCGCTCTAGCACCCGCGTCAACCCGCCGGTCTTGCGCTCGAGATGGAACCGCAATGAAAGCAGATGCATATGCTCGAAGGTGAGCATGGCGAGCCGCCGCACCGCGTTCATCGCCACCTTGGCGAAAATGCCGTCGCGCCATTGGGTGAGCACACCCATGAGGATGCGCATGCCGCCATAGGCCAACGTCATCATCACCGGCGTCGCCACCGCCCAAGCAAGCCAGTGGTTGGCCCAGACCGGCGCGGTGCCGTGGCCGGCCAGCGCATCGGTCGCCCATTTGAAGGTAAACGGCACCGCGATGGTGGCGAGCTTGGCAACGAAGATCAGCACGGTCGCGAACAGCACGCGGGCTTTGAGGTCGCGACGCTGCGCCGGCCAGATATAGGGCCACAGATGCCAGAGCATCGAGATCAGCGCACCGCCGTCCGCACGCACTTCGCGCGTCGAGCGGTTGGGGGCAGTGGCGAATTCTCTCATTGTAAAGTTTGTTGCAAGGTGTGACCCGGGCCGGCCGCAGGGGGCCGCCATTGCATTGTCATATAGAGCGTTTTCCCCTTTCCCGCATCGGCAGCTGCGTGCCGGCTTACGCTGCGATTTGCGCTTGCAGTCGGACCGAATCGCCGCCACATCTATCCCTTCATGAGAGTGACTCTATGAGCAAAATCAAGGCGATCTGCGTCTATTGCGGGTCAAGCCCGGGCACCGACCCGGCCTTCACGGCAACGGCTCGAGGTTTCGGCAAAATCCTCGCCGAAAACGGGGTGCGGCTGGTCTATGGCGGCGGCTCCATCGGCCTGATGGGCGCGCTCGCCGGCGCCGTTATCGAGCACGGCGGGGCGGCGACCGGCATCATTCCGGAATTCCTCACCGCCAAGGAGCGGCCGCGGCGGCTGGCGCAGGAGCAGATCGTCACGCGCGACATGCATGAGCGCAAGCGCACCATGTTCGAGCGCGCCGATGCCTTCGTCGCCTTGCCGGGCGGGCTCGGCACGCTGGAGGAATTGGTCGAGCAGATGACCTGGGCGCAGCTCGGCCGCCACAAGAAGCCGATCCTGATCGCCAACATCAACGGCTTCTGGAACCCGCTGCTGGCGCTGATCGTACACATGCGCGCGCTGGGCCTCGTGCCCTCGTCGGCGCAAGGCGTGGAGCTCCTGGTCGCCGACAGCATCGAGGACATCCTGCCGAAGCTGCGCGAGGCGGCGGGCGCGGTCACCGAGACGGAGAAGCAAATGGCCGTGCCGGCGGAGCGGCTGTAGATCTTTCGTCACCCAGAGGTGCGAGCGCAGCGAGCCAACCAAGTCGGCTGTTGCCGATTTGGACACTTGAAGTCCGAAATCGGAAAACCGATTTCGGTTGGGGCGGGCGCCGAGACGCTTGAGCAGCATCCTTCGAGGCCCGCGCTGCGCGCGGGCACCTCAGGATGACGAGTGAGCCTTCCCCAAGAACGTGACCGCCTCGATGCGGTTGCCGTCGGGATCGCGCACGAACGCCGCGTAATATTTTGCGTAATATTCCGGGCGCAACCCGGGCGCGCCATCGGACGCTCCGCCGGCCTTGAGCGCCGCTTCATGGAAGGCGTCGACCGCTGCGCCATCCGCCGCGCGCAGGCAGATATGCATGCCGCTGTCGTCGGCGACGCGGTTCATTTCGCTTCGCTTGTTGATCCAGAACTCGGGATATTTTTTGCCGAAGCCGATCGCCGCATCCGGCCATTCGCGCAATTTGGTCATGCCGAGCGGCGCCAGCGCGGCGGCGTAGAACGCTTCGGCCTTATGCAGATCGCGCACGGCAACGGAGATGTGGTCGATCATGGTCGCGCCTCACGCCGGGGCACCGGATTTGATAAGCTTATAGACGATCGAATCCATCAGCGCCTGGAACGAGGCGTCGATGATGTTGGAAGAGACGCCGATTGTCGTCCAATGGTCGCCGCCTTCGTCGGCGCTTTCGATCAGCACGCGCGTGACTGCCTCGGTGCCGGCGTTAAGGATGCGCACCCGATAATCGGTCAGCTCCAGCCCGGTGATGAAGGTCTGATATTTGCCGAGATCCTTGCGCAGCGCGAGGTCGAGCGCATTGACCGGGCCGTTGCCTTCGGCCGCCGAAATCAGCAGCTCCTCGCCCACCCTCACCTTCACCACCGCCATGCTCACGGTGATGCGTTCGCCCTTGGCATTGATGCGCTGCCCGACGCTGACGTCGAATTGCTCCACGTCGAAATAGCGCGGCACCTTGCCGAGGAGCCGCCGGGCGAGAAGCTCGAACGAGGCGTCGGCCGCTTCATACGCATAACCGATCGCCTCGCGCTCCTTGACCTCATCAAGGAGCCGCGACAGGCGCGGGTCGTCCTTGTCGACGGCCAAACCGATGCGATCGAGCTCGGCGAGCAGGTTGGAGCGGCCGGACTGATCGGAGACGAGAAGCTTGCGCTTGTTGCCGACGGTCTCCGGCGCGACATGCTCATAGGTCGCCGGATCCTTCATGATGGCGGAGGCGTGGATGCCGGCCTTGGTGGCGAACGCGCTCTCGCCGACATAGGGAGCGTGGCGGTCGGCGGCGCGGTTGAGCAGGTCGTCGAGCGCGTGCGAGACCCTCGCGATATGGCCGAGCGCCTGGTCCGACACGCCGATGTCGAATTTTTCCGCGAATTCGGCTTTAAGTTTCAGCGTCGGAATGATGGAGACGAGATTGGCATTGCCGCAGCGTTCGCCCAGCCCGTTGAGCGTTCCCTGGATCTGCCGTGCGCCGGCGCGCAATGCGGCGAACGAATTCGCCACCGCCTGCTCGGTGTCGTTGTGGGCGTGGATGCCGACATGGTCGCCGGGAATCTGCTTGCAGACCTCGCCGACGATCTTTTCCACCTCATTCGGCAGCGTGCCGCCATTGGTGTCGCAGAGCACGATCCAGCGCGCGCCTTCGTCGTAGGCCGCTTTCGCGCAGGCCAGCGCGTAGGCCGGATTGGCCTTGTAGCCGTCGAAGAAATGCTCGCAGTCGAGCAGCACTTCGCGCCCCTTGGCCTTGGCGGCGCGCACGCTGTCGTGGATCGAGGTGAGGTTCTCCTCTTTGGTGGTCTCCAGCGCCACGCGCACGTGATAGTCCCAGGATTTGGCGACGAAGCAGATGGCGTCGGCCTCGGCGGCAAGGATTGCGGCGAGGCCGGGATCGTTCGAGGTCGAGCGGCCCGGGCGGCGTGTCATGCCGAACGCGGTAATTTTCGCGCGCGCGGGCCGCCGTTCGGCGAAGAAGCTCGTGTCAGTCGGATTGGCGCCGGGGTAGCCGGCTTCGATATAGTCGACGCCGAGCTCGTCGAGCATGCGCGCGATGGCGAGCTTGTCGGCGAGCGTGAAATCGACGCCGTTCGTCTGCGCGCCGTCGCGCAACGTGGTGTCGAACAGATAAAGGCGCTCGCGGGACATGACGCAATCTCACCAAAGATAATAATTCGACGCCAGCGCCACCGCGATCACTATGGCGATCACCGCGATCGCGAGATGATGCGTCCGCATACCGAGGAAGGTTCCGCGCTGCATAATCCTCAACCCGAATAAAGCCGATAAACGGTATAGAAGGTGATGGCGACGGCAACCGCGATCACCGCGTATTTGAGCACGAAATAATAGAGCCAGTGCCGCTGGAACGGCATGTCGTCGCGCTTCATGACGCGCTCCCTTTGGCGGCCGCAGCGGCGGCGAGCGGCTTGACCATCGTGGTGTTGGCGAGCCATTCGCCGCCGAGCGCCACGGTGTTGCGCGTCTTCGCCGAGAAGCCGCACCGCTCGAAGAAACCGCGCGCGCTGTCGCTGGCGTCGACGGAAAGCTCGCTCGTGCCGCGGACGGCGGCGAGCTTTTCCAGGGCGTCGCCGAGCATGGCTCCGACGCCCTGCCCGGTCGCGGCCGGATGCACATAGAGCATGTCGATGCGGGAATTGTCCGCCAGCGCGGCGAAACCGATGGCCGCGCCGTCGAGGGTGGCGACTAAAGTCAGCTCACGCCTGAGCCGCTCGCCGAATTCCTCCTCATCGTCGGCGGCGGCTGCCCACGCCTCTCGCTGTGCCTCGCTGTAATCGTCGGCGCCCAATTCCTCGACGCTGGCGCGGAAGAGTTCCGCCAGCAGCGGCACGTCCGCCGGCAGCAGTGGCCGCATCGCGAGCTTGGTCTGCGGGCGGGCGCTCATCGCGCGATCTCCCACGTGGTGCCGTCCTTCGTGTCGTGCAACACCACGCCCATTTTGGCGAGCTCGTCGCGGATGCGGTCTGATTCTGTGAAATCTTTTGCCCTGCGAGCTTCGGTCCGTTTCGCCATCAATTGTTTAACAACCTGCTCGTCAATCTTTAATACGAGCGGAGTTTGCTGAAAGTCTTGCGCTGCCTTTGTTGCTGCCGCAGTACGTTGCTTGTGTGACTCAATTACAACTTTCGCAGCAGTATCCCATGACGACGTATCCAGTACGGGTGGTGCGGTGTCCTGTCCCGCCACGTCATAACGGTCCGCTTCAGGCTTTGGGATGTAGTGCCGAGCGAGATTGGCCCGCGATCCGGAAAATCCCAAAAGCTGGAGCGTGGTAGACAATAGTTGAAATTCTTTTTTTCGGCGTAATCCATGCAATTCTGCAATCACCTGGGGGGTATTTAGGTCATCACAAAGCCATTCAACAGCATCCGCGGATACTCGATCTTGAAATTGCAGCCCATCTAAATCCCCATACCAATCCCACAGAATTTTGTGAGATTCATCGAGTGATTCGAACGTCCAGTCTATCGGCTGGCGATAATGCGTCCTTAGCATGTTGAAGCGAAGCGCCTCGCCAGGCCATGGGTATCCATGCCAATTCTCGCGCAGTTCCCGGATCGTCACGAAATTCCCCGCCGACTTCGCCATCTTCTCGCCTTCGACCTGAAGAAACCCGTTGTGCATCCAGAAATTCGCCATCACCGGCGTGTGGAAGGCGCAGCGCGATTGGGCGATCTCGTTCTCGTGGTGCGGAAAAACGAGATCGATGCCGCCTCCATGGATGTCGAAAGACTCGCCGAGATAGCGCCATGCCATTGCCGAACATTCGATGTGCCAGCCGGGGCGGCCGGGTGTTTCGATACCGGCCGGTGACGGCCACGCCGGTTCACCCGGCTTCGACGGTTTCCACAAAACAAAGTCCATCGGCGCGCGCTTGTAAGGCGCCACTTCGACGCGGGCGCCGGCGATCATCTCGTCGAGCGGCCGCTTCGACAATTCGCCATAGTCGGGATCCGACGGCACGCTGAACAGCACATTGTCCTGCGCGACATAGGCGTTGTCCGACGCAACCAGCCGCTCGATCAGCGTGCGCATCTCGGCGATATGCTCGGTCGCGCGTGGCTCGGCGGTCGGCGGCAGGCAGCCGAGCGCGGCCACGTCCTCGTGGAATTGCTTGTCGGTCTTTTCCGTGACCCTGCGGATGGCGTCGTTGAGCGGCAGCGAAGGATATTCCTCCGCCGCCCGCGCGTTGATCTTGTCGTCGACGTCGGTGATGTTGCGGACGTAAGTCACGCGGGCGGCGCCGTAGATGTGGCGCAGCAAACGGAACAATACGTCGAACACGATCACCGGCCGCGCATTGCCGATATGGGCGAAGTCGTAGACCGTCGGCCCGCACACATACATGCGCACGTTGCCCGGATCGAGCGGTGCGAAAACCCGCTTCTCACGCGTGAGCGTATCGTAGAGTTTCAGGTCCATCGTCGAATCCAAGCATGCGCCTCCGACCTGCTGGCCGGGCGTGTCCAAAATCTCGACAATGAGAAAAGACGGCCGCAGCCAGCGAGTGTCGCTAGCGAATAATCTCCCGGCGAATGCCGCAGATCGTGGTCTGGCCGCTCATGGCGCGCACAATGGTCGAGGACGTGCATGGCGTCAAGCCTTTGCCGGGACCGGCGAATCGCGCTTGCCGGGACGGCGGAATCCTCTTCGATCCACTGGGGTTAACGCAGCCTTAACCGCGCCGTCGCATTGTCCGTCTCAAAGCAACCCGAGTATGGCGCTGCGGCGCCGGGTGGGGGTTCCATGCGTTCCATGTTCGCGGCCGCGGCTTTTGCCGCCGTGCTGTTGTCCGCCGCCGCCGCGCAGGCGGAAAAGCGCGTCTTCATCATCGCCAACAACGGCGACAGCTACGGCGTCGACCGATGCCTGGCTTCCGGCGCGTCCTGCGGCGACGCGGTCGCCAATTCCTACTGCCGCTCGCGCGAGTTCGCGCAGGCGCTATCCTTCCGCAAGGTCGATCGCGACGACATCACCGGCGCGATCCCGCAAAGCGGTCCCGGCTCCTGCCACGGCGCCAATTGCGACGACTTCGTCGCCATCACTTGCTCGCGCTGAATTCTTTTCAGTGGAGCATGATCTTATCGGAAAACCGGTTTCCACTTTTCCGGATCATGCTCTAGCGGCGCGATAATTTGAGATTCGTCATGCCCGGTTTCGCGCCGGGTGTGACGATGTGGGCTTAACGACTTTCCCTCGCCAGCGCGATCGCCGCGCGCCGCACGTCGAGATCGCCGACGTGACTGGCGAGGACGAGCTGCACCACCTCAGAAACCGGATCAATGCGAGCAAGGCCCCGCCGCCGTTGCGCGGGCGGCCAACTTCGGCCATGTTCGCGCATTGCGCCGCAACGCAAAGGGCCGCTGGCGGTTCCCACTTTTTGCGGATCGTGCTCTAGGTGATGCCATGGCTGGTCAGCGGGCGATCGAAGGCAACGCCGGTGACGATTTGGCCGCGGCGGAGCAAAAGCTCGCCGACCACGCGGCGCTCAAGCTCGAGTATTTCCTGCCCTACCAGCTCAATGTGGTCTCGAGCCTCGTTTCGCAGGCGCTGTCACGCGTCTATGCGCGGCGCCACGGCATCGGCGTGCCGGAATGGCGCGTCCTGGTCACGCTCGGCCAGTTTGAGATGATGACGGCGAAAGCGATCGGCGCGCACACCCACATGCACAAGACCAAGGTGTCCCGCGCGGTGGCGGTCATGGAAAAGCGCCGGCTGCTCGGCCGCCGC
>Ga0302326_10007470_pt1 | contig 24296 bp, 14 predicted proteins | sample Palsa_T0_3_FD_202264 | JGI IMG/M metagenome (GOLD analysis project Ga0302326, IMG submission 202264) | Peat permafrost microbial communities from Stordalen Mire near Abisko, Sweden - Palsa_T0_3 | ecosystem: Environmental > Terrestrial > Soil > Palsa > Peat permafrost | place: Sweden: Abisko... | reverse complement strand
AGCGGCGTAACATCGATGCATGCAGCAGGGAGATGCGCCCATCCACACGCCCAGACAAGCTCTGGATCAACACCCAAGCCCGGGGAGCGCGGTGATACTGGGAGCTAAGAAAGATCAAAGAATCGAAGTCTCGCCGTTCCCACCCTACTTTTTCACTGTACCATTCGGGGCGAAGCGACCTCTTTGCTGTCATGGAGACGAGGTATGGAAACTCCCAGAATTCTCGTCGATGCTCCTCTGCACTCTCTTCCACAACGAAGCTCGGTAGGTCCTTGCGATGGAGGTATTTACACGTCGTGTCCTCCGAGTCGTGGATAATCGAGTCATGCTGGAGGCAATATCCAACGCCCTTGCCAAGATTTAGGCCTTGGGCGCAGTTCTGAACGCAATTCCGACAACTGAAAAGAATGTTCATGTCAGACCCTGCTGAAGAACTTGCTAACCTCGCTTCTCGCTCGCTCAATCAAGTCTTTGCGAGCGACCGAGGAAATGTCGATCTTCCAGTGCACTAAGCCCTCCAGTCGCTGCTTTGCGTACTGGAGCGCTCGTACAGCACGGATCTTATCGTCTTTATCGCTTGAACGTGCGACACTTTCGAGTTCTTTAATTAATTCCGGGTGCTCAACCACGGTGTGCAAAGCGTCGTCGACTTCGGGACGCCGCAGACGATACGTCGCTTCGCCCATATCTCGGCACTTTTGATGATCGAGGGTCACACTCGTGTACTGTGTACATTTTCCACGAGCATGCACGATATGTTCCGCGTAACTGCAGACGTTCGCTAGGTCGGCGGTGTGATCCCTGCCTTCTGATCTCGTCGAAAATATGCAGCCTTGTCGCTGGATGTTCCTGCTTCCGACACCACCAACCTCCGATCTACCGGCGGCGCACTCAGACCGTTCGCTTAGGTCCGTCGTGTTTGCCATTCCGGCACGTCCGATCTCTCGCATTGTACCACGTGGCCGGCGTCACGCGACTCGGATCCGCCGCTAATCCACGGGGTCCTGCGCGTGCCGTTGGGAGGGCGCAGCACGTTTTAAGCATCTTTTGAGCATTATTGCGCTTGCCCCCTGTAAGAATGAGAGGAAGAGGGACACGTTGGGTGTGCCGAAATTATCCGCGGTGCAAGGAGATTGTGGATGGCGCTTAAGACGAACGACGCGTCCGTTCGCGCCTGCGCCGCGCGTTTTTAGGAAGGTCGAGCGTCCCTCTCGCATTTCCTCTTCGCATTTCTCCCTCTTCGCATTTCGCGCCCAGCGTGCCGGTCGGCTATTCTGGGACCAGAATTGTCCGCAGTGCAGGGAACCCGAATGCTCCTTGAAATGGTTGAAGACTCATTTCGCCGTGCGCGATCCTCAATATCCGTAAGGCTGGCGCCACTTTTATTCGGGCCAGATGCATCGGGGCTCTGCTCCCACGCGTTCGTGGCCACCCCTCGCTTTGAAGCCAGAACGACGGCGACTGACGGACGAAGCCCGCTTCGCAGCGTAAACAACGATGCACACCGCCCTCATATTCGGGCAGCCTGCGGCTAGTTGAGGCCGCTTACTTTTGCCGAACGCCGAGCCCCGAAAGCGCCTATTATTTATAGGACGAGAAGGTTTTTCCGTCTGCGGCCGATACAATAGGAAGGGTATGTTCGTCCGCATTTGACGCGGGCCCACGATATCTGGTGTCGGCAATTTGGGTAAGGAGTACGTTTCATGGGCTGGAATCTGGATGAATCAAGGCAGCGCGTCCGAAACCGCGCTGAGGCTCGCAAGACCAGCGGCTATACCTGGTCGATTTGACGCGCGAGCGAGATTTCTACAAGCTGAGCCCGACGACGATCTGTCGGGTCAAAGGGGCGCACCTCTACGCCGACGTCACAAATTCCCATCTGCTGGTGGCCGAAGCCGGCAGCGACAAGCACGAGCAAAAGAAGCTGATCCGTGGACTGAGCGTGCTTCGCCGAATGCAAGGTGAACTTGCCGACGAGAACGAGGTGGGCAAGATCCAGATGCAAGCCGCTCGCTTCCACGGAATGTGCCATAAGCCGTATGACGGCGACCAAGAGGACAACGAAGCGGGACGGGCTCGGTGCGCGGTCATTTTCGGTATCACGGCGCAGTCGTACCTCTATGACGTCTTCAATGAGGTCTTTGATGACCTGCAAAACTTCCGCGGCGCTGTCGGCATTGATTCCGGGCGCTTCCTGGTTGCGAACATCGGCAGACGCGGTGACCGTGAACTGATCTCACTCGGCAGCCCCGCCAACATCGCAGCCAAGGCGATCGCGGAGTCCGGGACGATCACAGTGACGAAGCGCGTTTATGAGCTGCTGCCGGAATGCCTGCAAGAACATTTCATAAAAGCCGACGATGTTGCTGGTATCGCAACCTACCAGGCCTCCGGCCTTCGCTGGAAGTCTCACCCGGAACTGTCCGAGAAACTGGGCGTCAGCTTCGGTCACGACCGTTGGAAGAAGAAAACGCAGGACGCAAAAGACAATCTCGTGTTGTCGGATATGAACGTCAGCGGTGCTCCGCGGCGGTGGCCGGCCCGGTTTCCGCGCCGAGGGCGGCGCGGACGGCCTGCGCTTGCTCGGCGAGGGATTTCGGCCAGGGGAGTTTTTCGGCTTTCTTTGGCTTGCCGGTCTTTTCCGCCGGCGTCAGGCCGAGGTGGCCTTGGGTGGCGGAGGCACTGCCGGGGTTTTGGAACTCCGGGCACACCCAGGAGCGTGCAAAGCTCGGTCAGAGACATCGTGTAATTGGCCCGCTCCGCGGCCCCCGAATCTTCCCAGCGGCGGATGAAATCCCCGGCAACGGTGTCAGAGGTGATTGTTGCCATGCAGCGTCCGCCCCACGTGAGCACTGAAGCATGATAAATGCTTGCTCACCCGACGGCAAAGCGCACATGGAGAGACGGGATAGCGCCAAAAGAAAAGTTGCCGTCCAAGTGATCGTGCACCAACTCCCGCCGTTGCATGCGGCGCATCTCTCCACGATTTCTATCGACGCGTTCTGGTTGGGGAGCTATCATCATGTCGCAATGCCAGAACGATATCATGTCTCCGATGGCAGTTTATTACTAACGCTGGAGCCGGATGGCGACGGCTGGTTTGTCGTGACCTCCCCCATTGACCCGGCAATGATTACGCAGGCTCGTACGATCAAAGAAGCGTTCGTGCAGGCACGTGACGCTTTCGCCGCCTTGGCTGACTCTCGTTCAGATCCGGCGCGCTGGCGGTCAGCCAGCGGGCCTGCCAAGCGTCCCGCTCGTCACCGGAAGGTCGGCGCGGGAACCTGAAGCTGTTTGCAGATCGCCTTCGCCGTGCCCAATTGAATTTCGCGATGCCGCGGCAGTGCCGATTCGCGTTTGGTTCGCAGGTTAAGCCATACGTCGTGACTGGCTCCGTGCCGATGCAATCGGCAGTCGTGCGAGCGAAGATGGCGTTCCAGATCGCTACGTTTCATGACTGATCTGCGAAGTGCGGCAACTGGACGGTATCCTCAAGATCCGCTTGGTTGGATGGTTTGCCTGCTGGTGACCGAGATCTACGCCCCGAGCACTTTCTGCCGAGGTTTTGGAGTTGCGGACGCAGCCAGTGGATCGGGCCGCACGTCCCGGCCCCTCCGCGGCCCCCGAATCTTTCCAGCGGCGAATGAAATCCCCGGCGACGGTGTCAGGGGTGATTGTTGCCATTCAGCGTCCGCCCCGCGTGAACGCGAACCATGATAGATGCTTGCCCGTTCGACGGGAAGGCGCAATTGAGCGTTTGGATGATCAGCAGCGGCACGGACATACCGCAATTGGTTACTTTTCAAGTAAGTTGGGGCTCAGCTCGCATAGCGAATCAAACGCTGTAGTCCACGCCTGAACAATTCTGATCTGTTCAGCTTGTGCTTCTTTGCGTAGCGATCCGCCTCTTTCAGCAGCGAGCGTTCGACTCTGATGGAAATCCTCTCGACACCCTTTTTTCCCTGGCTTTGGCCTTGCTGCATTGCGCTGAAACGCGACCCACATGGCGCGCTCTCGCGCATTGAGCGGACGGGATTTGGCCAATCGCTCTTCCGGCGTCTCGGCTTCGATTTCGTCGACGATCCGCTTTTTTTCCGAATCAGGCAGCGCGATGAATTCGTCGATGGAGGACTGTTTCTTCATTCGCATGCTCCACATTCCACTCGATCCAGCGGAATGCCTGCGGAAGCATCGATTGATGCTACCAAATCATCTGTTGATGTCGAGGGAGCAAAAGGGGGTGAGCATGAGCAAAAGGGGGTCATCGGCCGCGTGGGCCAGCGTCTGGACGGATTGTTCGCCCCGACCGGCGCCGCTATGCTATGCAGTGGAAGACGACGGGGAGCCGCGAGGCGGGCGTCGGGCGCACTGTCATCCGTGCGCGAACGAAGCAGATTCGCATGACCGCTACCAGAGAAATCCTCGGAACTCCCGCGATTGCGGGCGTGGTGGCGCTCGAAAACGTGAGCTGGGAACTCTACGAACTGTTGCTCCGCGACACCGATGGGCAGCACATGCGCATCACTTACGATCAGGGAAGGCTGGTGCTCGTGTCGCCGTTGCCAATCCACGAGAAAATCAAGAAGCTGGCAGGCCGGTTGATCGAGATGGCCACGTTCGAGCTGGCGATTCCCGTCAGCAGCTTCGGCTCAACGACTTGGAAACGGCAGGATCTTGCGAAGGGTTTGGAAGCGGACGAGTGCTACTACATTCAGAATGAGCCGTCCGTCCACGGGCGCACTGACATCGATCTCAAACGCGACCCGCCCCCCGATCTGGCGGTCGAGATTGACATCACGCACGAGCCCATCGATCGCCCCAGCGTTTATGCCGCTCTGGGCGTGCGCGAGCTGTGGCGTTACGACGGCGAACGGTTTGCATTTTTCCGACGCACCGGGTCGGAGAATTACGAGCCGATCGCCGGGTCCGAAACGCTGTCATTCATGACGCCGGAGATTGTCGACCGCTTCACCCGGCTGATGCTCACCGATGAAAATGCGGGTTTGCGTGCGTTTCAGCAGTGGCTGCGATCCCCAACGCGATAGAGCTTCCCCGAGCTGGTCAGGGGATGAAGTTCTTCGAAATCCTGGTCGCGGCGGCCACGTGCTCATTGGCAACGCGATCCGCTTCCCGCCTGGTTCGGGCAGCGGCGTTTTTGTCTTCGATCTCGGACGGGTCGGTTGGGCCGGGCTGGAGCGGCGCGAGAACGCCGAGACAGCGAAGCAGTCCCGCCGCGATGCGGACATCTCCATTTTGAATCGATTCACCCACCGTATTGATTGAACGGTCCAAAAACGTAAGAAACGTAAGGTTGGTCGTGGTTTTCAGCGCATGGCGCGGGGGTGAGCCTTACGTTTCTTTTTTTGTGAGGCCCATTCGTCGAACCGCGCAAGCTTGGGACCAGGACAGGGTTCAGGGTGTCAGGGTGTCAGGGTTCAGGCAAAGCGGGGGCTGAAACGTGACTCCGGCCGCCACCAATTTGAAATTTGCAATCCCAAATTTGCAATCCCCAACTCCCCCGTCTTTTCTGAACCCTGACACCCTGAACCCTGAACCCTTGTTCTGGGGCGTCTTACCCGATCGCGAAATTCTGGTAGGATGAAGTGATCCATTCGGGAAGGTGAAACCGTGACCAAAGAAGACGCGCGGCTGATTTGCCGGGACAAGTTGAGCCTGCGTATTGGGCCGGCGATGAGCGAGTACATCGTCAAGCGCGTCGCGGCGGCCGAGGCGGAGGGTCTGATCCCGGTCATCGGCGGCGACGCGCGTACCGGGGTGCCGGCGCGAAGAGAATTTCCGGTGGCACCGAAGCAAACGGAGTTGCGCACATGATCATCACACGACACGCTCACGCCCGCGCCGGGCTGGTGGGGAATCCTTCCGATGGATATTTCGGAAAGACCATCTCCTTCATCATCCGGAACTTCCGCACGACGGTGCAGTTGTGGGAAAGCCCGCATTTTGAAATCTTGCCGACCCACGGCGATCTCGCCCGCTTCGACAGCGTCGGGGCTTTCCTCAAGGATCAGCGATTCCACGGCTACTACGGCGGGATGCGATTGATCAAGGCGGGGATCAAGCGGTTCTTCGACTATTGCCGGGAGCACGGCATCGAACTGAACGACCGGAGCTTCACCGTCGGATATGAGAATCACATCCCCCGGCTCGTGGGTCTCTCCACCAGCAGCGCGCTGGTGACGGCGCTGATCCGAGTGCTGATGGATTTTTACGAGGTGCGCATTCCGCAGCACGAACTGCCGACGCTGGTTCTCTCCGTGGAGAAAGAAGAGCTGGGGCTCACTGCCGGCCTGATGGATCGGGTCATTCAGACGTACGAAGGAATCGTCTACATGGATTTTGACCGCAAGCTGATGGAGCAGCGCGGCTACGGCAAGTATGAGCCGCTGACGCCGGAGAAAATGCCGCCGCTCTACGTGGCATACGATCCGGAGCGATCGGTGGTGAGCGACGATGCGCACCGTCAGCTGCAGTCTTTGTTCAGCCGCGACGACCCCGCGGTGGTCGGCGCCATGCACAAGTTCGCGGAGCTGACCGACCGGGGGAAGAGCGCCCTCATGGCGGGAAATTGGGACGCCCTTGGCCAGGTAATGAACCAGAACTTTGATCTGCGCCGCACGATCATGGAGATCCCGCCCGAGAATTTGCGGATGGTGGAAGCCGCCCGCGCCACCGGCGTGAGCGCGAAGTTCGCCGGCAGCGGCGGCGCGATCTGCGGCCTGTATCACGATGGCCGGCAATATCAGCAACTGTCCGACGCGATGGCAGCGCTGCGCTGCGTCGTGACCCGGCCGATCGTTTTCGAAGCTTGACGCGAGAGGGCGAGGAGTGATCGGAACGTGAAAGCATCGTTAGCCGCCTCGCTTGCGAGGCGTGTCAAGGTGCGGAGGATTGCCGGGTCAACGCGCCGCTGGACACGCCTCGCAAGCGAGGCGGCTAATGAGTTGACGCATCGCAAAACGCGATTACCTTTGAATGAAATAAGTTTGTGTCCCGGGCCGAGGGAAGTGGCTCCCCTTCGGTCCGGTTTTTTTTACTCTGATTGGACGGCGACCTGCGAGACGACGGTCGGATCGGGAGTCGCGGACGAAGGGGGCGGGACGATCTGGTTGCTCTGCAAAAACTTTCGCAAATCCTCGAGCGTGATGGCGGGGATTTTTTGCCGGGCGTCATCCCGCGTCGCGACCTCGACGCCAATCACTTCATTTTGTGCATTGAGCAGTGGCGATCCAGCGAGGCGCGGATGATCGCTGAGTTGGACCCACCAGGCACTTTTAAGGGGAACCGGCGCGTCGGCGGTGAGGAGGGCAACGGTGGGGCCGAAGAGATTCGCCAGCGGAATGGCGGCACATTGCACGGGCCCGCCGGTAAAGTCCGTCGCGAGAGGCAAATATTTCAGGGGGCCTCCGGCATCGGCGGGGGTGACTTCCAGGAGCGCGAGGCGGCCGGAAGTGGCGACAACGCGTGCAGGCATGACTCCGCCGCTCGCGTCCTCGATCATCACGTGCGTGGCGCTTCCCAGCGGATCTGAGGCCGTCACCAGATGCGTGCGGTCGACTGGAAATGCCGCGGCGTAGCGCGCTTCAGGGGCCGAAGGGGGCACGATTGTGACCGCCGATGGTGACGCGGGAGCGGCCGGACCTGGCGCGGGAGTTGACGGAGCCGGCGCCGGAGTTGAGGAGCCGGGCGAAGCCGCCGGTGCGGTCGTCGGAGCCGCGGCGAGCATCAGCGTCGCGGGATCGACGGTTGGAACCACCGGCTGCACATCGGTCAGCCAGGGCGGGCGGGGAATCGCGTCGTGGGCCGCTTTGACAGCGGTGGCCGCCGAGACCGCCTGCGCCTTGGCGGCTTTGAGGGCTGCGGGCGTGGCTCCGGGACCGCCGTCCCGTTGGGCAGCCTCAATGTCCTTCACGTGAGTCTCGGCGGCCGTTTTCGCGCGCAACGCCTGCTGGTAGGCGTCCTGCGCCTTGTTGTAGTTGTCAAACTGCGTCTTGGCGTCGTCTTCGGAGAGCCATTGAATCCCCCAGCGCCGTTGGCCGGGGTGTGTCTTCTCCAGGTCCATGCTGCGCTGGCTGTAGAATCCGATCGCATCGTCGAGCACCCGGCGATCGGACGGGTTGCTTTCGTCGGCGATGAACAATGCCGTGCCGAGCAGATTCAGCAGCGGCTCGTCGGGATCCTGGTGCGCATCCATGTAGTCGTGCAGCATCTTCACAGAACGCATGATGTTGAACTTCTGCGCCAGGTCGTTCACGGCGCGGTTCCAGATCAGATCGCGCGTCGGCGAATTCATGGCCAGCGACGCCCGGCCCAGCGGCTCGTCATCGGCGAACAGCTCGCTGGCGCGCGGAAACAGCTTGAGATTGATGTAGGCGACCGCCATCGCGTCGAGCGCGGCGAGATACGTGGGGTCGCGATATCGCTGCACCGGCCGGAGCATCGGTGAGATCAGATGGCTCGCGTCGCTGAGCATCTCCAATGCTGTCTTCCACTTCTTCTCCTGCTCGGCCTTCAGTCCTGCGGCCAGCAACGAGCGGGCGGTGAGGGCGCGCACGTCGTTGGAATCGCGCGTGGCGACCGACAGCCGCTTGCGCGATTCATCAGCGGCGGCGACCGCGGCTTTCAGTTGCGGGTCGGTTAGCGTCGGGCGGTGATCGCCGACGAACTGCAGCAGTTCCATCAACTTCGCCAGCGCAGCCACCGGCTGCTGGCGCTTCTCAAGCGCACCGGCATCCGCCGACATCTCCAGCAGTTGATCCCTGTGGGATTGCTCCCAGTCGACGGGATTCGCTTCCGCGACCGGGGCGGCGGTCGAGGGCTGCGTCGCTGCCTGAACTGCCGCGGGCGCGGAGGGCGCGGTTGCCGCGGGAGCCGCGGTTGCCGCGGGAACCGTCGGTGCAACTGCGGGTGCGGCGGGTGTCTGGTCTGCAGGCTGGGCGGGATTTATCGCGGGCGGCCCGCTCTGCTCGCCCATCGCCACCAGCGGAGGCGGGTAGCCGATCTTCCTGGAAATCGCGTCGAATCTCGTCTGCGCTTCGTCGAGCAGGGCGAGGGCCGCGGGAGTTTGCAGCGTCGCACCGGGAGACTGGGCCAACGCCAGCATCTTCTGATAGAGCAGCTGGGCGCCGGCCAGATCCCCGGAAATCTCCCTTCCCCTCGCCTCGCTCCGCCATTGTGAGAGACGCGGGTCGTTGCGCTTCTCCCATTCGGAGATCGCCTGATCTTCGACGGCGGGCGCCTGCGGCCCGACGGGTGGAGGGGCCGCCGCCTGCGGCCTCGTGGCTCCGCCGTGCAGCACCAGGTAATACGTCAGGACCCCCGCGAGAATGAACGCAACGCTTCCCCACGCGATGAGCATCGGAAGCCGGTTCGTATTTGGGGCGGGCTTTCTGGTCCCGAGATCGGACGCGGACATCGAATCGATGTCAGCGATGGTGTCGTCGGATTCAGCGATATCGTCATCCGACGCGTCGCTGAATTGGACTTCGTCCGGCGGGAGATCGGTCGCTCCATCTGCCGGCGCAACGGCCTCTTCGGCCGGGGTAACGTCGTCGCCTGCGGGCACAGGTTCATCGAAGATCGATGACGGTGGTTCGGGACTCGCCGGCTGCGACATGAGCGCGGCCAGCGAGGGGACCACCGGAAAGCTGGCGGTATCCGGCGCGCTCAGGAAGCCGGGGCCGGCGATGGTTGCGGCATGGCACGTCTGGCAAATGTTTGAGCCGTTGAGATCAAACACCTTGTCGATCGGGAACGATCTACCGCAGACCGAGCAGATGTAGCGCGGCGCTTGAGCGGGCGCATCATCTTTCGGCGAAAAGAGCAGCGGAGGCGGCTTCGGGGGAGGAGCCGCGGGCGCAGAGGAGGAAACCGGCGGCGTGCCGCGCGGCGATGTCTGGGGCGCCTTGAGGGCGGACGTCTGCCCGTTCGCGGGAGCTATAGAAACGGGCTGGGGCGGAAGCACGGTGGCATCCAAACGCCCAATCCCCCCGAGCCGACTTCCGTCAACCAAGCCCGCACCCTGACCCTCGGTCGAAATATCCGGGGAGGGGAAAAAATCGTCGCCAGGTTCGTCTGGCGCCGCGGGTGGCGGAGGCGGCGCGACCTTCGGTGCTTCGCCGGGGACTTTCATGACCGCCAGGCAATGCGGGCATCGGACCACCGATCCGGGCGGCTGATTTGCCACCTGTGAAAGCTTTCGGCAGGACGGGCAGGTCAGAATGGTGGGCATAAAGCGCGCTCAGCGGGCAAAGAGTCTGGGCGCGCGGGCCAACGCTGCAGACGCCGAACGAATAGTACGATCATTGCCGGGCTTTGAAAATCTGCCGCTGCTACTTCTCCCGCGTGGCGCTGAGCTGAACGGTGGAGGTGATCGGGTCGGCGGTGCCGCCGGGCGAGAGATCTGCGGCGAGAAATTTCTTCAGGTCATCGAGAGTGACCGCGGGAATTGCGGTGATGTCGCTGTCCCGAGTGGCCAACTCGACGCCAACTACCCTTCCGTCCACCAGGAGCGGGCCGCCGCCCAGCCGCGGGGTTTCGGAAAGATGCACGCGCCATCCTCCCTTGGGCAACGTCGCCGACCCGTTGATCGCTGTGGCGCTGGGCGAAAAGAGATCGACGCTCGGGAAACTGACGCAGGACACCGTTCCGCCAGCGAAGTGATCCGCCAGACCCATATAAGCGAGCTTCACATTCGACACCCGCACCAGCGCCAGCCCGCTGTCGGCGTCGCTGCGGACGACGGTGGCGGGATATGCCGATCCATCGGCCACCTGCACCTGGATTTCGGTGGCGTCGGCCACCGACTCGGCAGTGGTCACCAGCAGGTCGGGAGCGACGGGAAAAGCGGCGGCGTATGAGGTCACCCGATACGTCTTTTTCTCTTCGGGCACTTCAGCCGGCGGTGTGGTGGTGGCGACGCTGGGTGGCGGCGTAGTGCTGGCGATGTCCGGCGGAGAAGTTGTGTTGGCGGGAGGCGGTGTGTCGTTTGTCGGGGGTTGGTCGTTCGCGGGCTTCTTCTTTTTGGGTGGCAGGTCGGTCCCGGTGCCGGCGTCTGGCCCGTTCATGCCCGACGCACTGGCCAGCACCGGCTCCTTTTCGGGAATGACACTCATGGGATCCACGGTATCCGGTATCGGAGGATGCTCCGTGTCCTTCATTGCCTGGTCGTATTTGTCCTGCAGATCTGCAATCTCCGGATCGAGGCGCGTAAGGTTCAACTCCTGTTCCGGCGGGATCACCGGCGGAGGAAACGTCTGCTGCCTGTTGTAATCCTGAATCTGCTGCTGCTGCTGAAACACGGGGTCGTTTTGTTTGGCGTCGATTACCGCCCGGTGCGACTTGAGCTCCGCCAATTCGCTGGCAAGCTTGGCGTTGGTGCCCAGGGCGGTGTCCCAAGCTTGGTTCTTGCGGTCGGCCTGCTTTTCCGGCAGCCACTCGGTTCCCCAGCGCTTCTTGCCGGGATGAGTCTTTTCGAGCTTCCTGTTCTCCGTCAGGTAGAACGCGGTTGCAGAGGAGAAAAGACCGGTTTTGCGGGCGTGTTCATCGGCGTTATTGAGGCAGACGGCCAGCGCATTGAGCGCGGCTTCATCCACCGCCGGCAACGGAGTCAGGTACTGCATGAGCACCTTGGCTCCCCGCATCGGGATCCTGGCGTGGAGGTAAATGGCCGCTCCATTGATCGCCGTGACACGGGACGGGCGGGTGGTAAAGAGCAGCACCTTTTCCTCTTCGGCCCGCGCGTGTTCGTAATCGCCAAGCTCGAGGTAGGCGTATACTTCGCCGTCTCCGGCGGGTTCATTTCTCGGTTGGACTGTAAGAATGTCGGAGTAGGTGTCGCGGGCGGCCTTGAAATCCATGGCAAGCAGGGCCTGCTGTGCCTGATCGGCGAGTTTGGCGAGGGATCGCTCGCCGGCGGCCTTGGAGGCGGCAGTGGCCGCGTAGACGCAGACCGCGCCGCCGAGCAGCGCGATTCCGGTCAACCTGACGATTTGCTTCCATGAACCCATCGCGGCACCCCCGGCAACACCTGATGGTGACTTGCACAAGAAGGACAGATAGATCGAGTACTAGAGCGTTTTCACTTGACGTACACCGCTTGTCGATCGAAGCCGCGGATATACATCCGCGGCTCCGCACTCCAAGTTGAAGTGCTCCAGACAAGCTTACCGGAGACGGGGTTTCCCGTTGCCATTTCGGGCGTAATTGGAGCAAACATTCCGCAAAAATCAATTCAGAATCCGTGAAGCACCGCGTTACTTCTCCCGCGTAGCGCTGACTTGCAGGGTTGCGGCGACGGCATCGCCGGCGGCTGGGCCGGGAGAGAGATCCGAGGCGAGAAATTTCCTCAGATCCTCAATCGCGACGGCGGGGATCGCGTTGATGTCCGAGTCGCGCGTGGCTAATTCAACACCCACGACCTTTCCACCGACCATCAGTGGGCCGCCTCCCAGCCGGGGCGTTTCGGGAAGGCGAATGTGCCATGCCTTGCCGGCAGGCGCCGGCGCCGTTCCGAGGATGACTGCCGCTGTCGGCTGAAACAGATCGACATTGGGAAAGCTCACGCAAGAGACACTTCCGCCGGCGAAATGCTCGGCGAGGTTCAGGCAGGCAAACTTCCCCGTAGGGACACGCAGCAGCGCCAGCCCGCTCTGGGAATCGCTGCGAACGACGGTGGCGGGATAGGTCGATCCATCAATGGATTGGACCACAATGTCCGTGGCATCGGCGACCGCTTCGGCGCTGGTGACCAGCAGCGTGGGGGAGACTGGAAACGCCGCGGCGTAGGAGGTCACGCGGTGTGTCTTGGCCGGCGAGACGCCGGCGGGGTTGGTCGTGGAAGCAACCGGCTGCGTGGCACTGTCGGTCGTCGGGGATGTCGATGACGTCGGGTCAGGGCTCGGTTGCGATGTTGCCACCTGCACTGGGGCGTCGGGCAGTAAAAACGGGGGCTCGGCGACGACATTGAGAGGATCGATCGCATCGGGAATCTGCGGGCGCTCGGCGCTGGCGAGGGCTTTGTCGTAGGCAGCCTGCTTATCCTTGATGTAGGTGGTGAGTTTGCCCGGGTCCAACTCGTCGTCGGGGTTCACAGTTCGGTTGCCCCGCCGATAACTCTGGATCTGCAGCTTCTGTTGAAACGCTGGGTCGCCCTCTTCGCGCTCGACCACGGCAAGATGAGATTTCAGCGTTGCCAGCTCGCGGGCGAGCTGCCCCGCCGAGACTAGCGCCGCGCTCCAGGCAGCGCTCTTCTGCTCCACCTCTTCCGCCGCCAGCCACGTGGTTCCCCATCGCTTCATGCCCGGGCGCAGCTTCTCGAGCTTCGGGTTCTGCAAGAGGTAGAATCTGACGCCATCGGTATAGGTCCTCGATCTTCGTGATACGTCGTCAGTCTGGTTGAGCGTAACCGCCAGCGCGTTGAGCGCGGGTTCATCAACGCCGCTCAAGGGCGTCATGTACTCCACGAGCAGCTTGATCGCCCGCAACGGCTTCTTGACGCGGAGGTAGATTGCCGCCCCGTTGATGGCCGAGGGCCGCGACGGAGGCCAGGCGAGTTCCAGCGCCTTCTCCAGTTCGGGTCTGGCGTGGAGGTAATCGCCGAGGGCGAGAGAGGCGAATGTCGCTCCCTCCGAGGCCAGTTGATTTTGGGGGTCGACCGTGAGCAGATCAGAAAACGCATCGCGGGCGGCCTTATAGTCCCCCGCAAGCAGAGCCTGCCGCCCCTGCTCCATGAGTGCGGTCGTCGATCGCTGGCCGCTGCCGGTGGAGTCTCCCGGCGGGGCCGAAGCGGCGGCGCCCAGCAGCGTCGCGCCCAGCAAAGCGAAAAAACACGTGCGTTTGCCCATCTCCATACCATCGTCACGCCACTCGCCCCACTTACGCTGCGAGAAGATAATGGAATCCGGAGAAGCTGAAAATGGGGTCGGGTAAGGCCGGATTTTTTGCAACTCCGTTAGCCCCCGGCTTCGCCGGGGTCAACCCCGGCAAAGCCGGGGGCTAACGGAAGTGAAACCCTACTCCGACCGTTTTTTCCGAATAAATTCGAGTAACTTTTCTTCCGACAGGCAGTTAACCACTCTCGCCGCACTCGCCCATGCCCGGCGGGCCACATCAATCCCCCACCCGATCGATCCCAGTTGGTCGGTGGCGTGGGCGTCGGTATTGATCGATAGCCAGCATCCGGCATCCAGCGCACCGCGCGCCTGCACGTCATTGAGATCGAGCCGGGGATACCCGGCGTTAATTTCCAATGCCGTTCCCGTTTGTGCAGCAGCCTTGAAGACTCGCTCAAAGTGCAGCGGCAAGCCCGCCCGGCGATTGATTAGTCTGCCAGTGGGATGGCCGATAACGCTGACGTAGCGGTTCTCGATCGCGCGGACGATCCTGTCGGTTGCCTTGTCGGCGTCCTGCTTGAGCGCGATATGCGGACTGGCAATGACGATATCCAGCTCGGCGAGCACGGCGTCTTCAAAATCGAGATGTCCGTCGGCAAGAATATCCACCTCGCAACCGGCCAGGAGCGTGATGCCGCGCAATCGGTCGCTGACCTTCCGGATGGCGGCGGCATGCTTGAGCAGACGCTCGGCTGTCAGGCCGTTGGCGATGACCTGGCTCTTGGAGTGATCGGTGATGGCAAGATACTTGTAGCCGCGGGCCATCGCCGCCTCGGCCATCTCTTCGATGGTGGCGCTGCCGTCGGAGGCGGTCGTGTGGGAATGGAGATCGCCGCGGATGTCGGCTTCTTCTATGAGTGTCGGCAACGTCCCGGCGACGGCGGCTTCCACTTCCCCGCGCCCCTCACGCAACTCAGGAGCCACGTACGCAAGCCCCAACGCTTTGTAGACATCCGTTTCCGTGCGACTGGCCACGGGCTTCACCGGCGGGGCTTCGGCGGTCTTCTTCGCCGCCTTGTCGTATTCGCTGACGCGGTAGAGTCCCCATTCATTGAGCGTCAGCCCGGCGTCTTGTGCCCGGCCGCGCAGCTTGACGTTGTGATCCTTCGAGCCGGTGAAATACAGAAGTGCCGCGCCGAAGTTTTCCGCCGGAACAATGCGCACATCCACCTGCAGACCGCCGGCCGTCAGGACGCTGGCCTTGGTCGGCCCCTGCCCGAGCACGCGCTGCACCTCGGGAAACTGAACAAATGCTGCCGACACCGCCGGCCCCGATCCCGCCGGTGAGAGCGCACAGATCAGGTCGACATCGCCGATCGTTTCCCGTTTGCGGCGCAGCGAGCCGGCAATTTCCGCGTGGGCCACGTCTTTGTGCTGGCGAAGCCGCTCGACCAGTCCGTGCGCGATTGGCATCGCCTCGCCGATTCCAAGCCGCTGCGATGCCTGCGAGCGCAGCGCGATTCCCTGTTTGATGGATTCAACTTTCTTGGCCCCGATGCCCTTGAGCCCCGCCAGCGCGCCGCTATCGATGGCCTTGACCAGCTCTTCGAGATTGGTGACCCCGCGCTGTTTCCATACCAGCGCAATCGTCTTGGGCCCCAACCCGGGAATGTCCAGCAGCGGAAGCAAACCCGCCGGCACACTTGCCGCAACCTCGTCGAAATCGGTGCTTCGGCCGGTGCGGACAAACTCCTCGATAATCGCGCAGCTCGATTTGCCGATCCCCTCGATTTCGCCGATTTTCCCCTCCTCGCACACCTTGCGAATGTCGAAGGTCATGTCCTTGAGAATCCGGCTCACTTTGGAAAACGCGATCGCCTTGAACGGACTCTCCCCCTTGATCTCCATGATCGCGGCGAATTGCGCAAAGAGATCGGCAAGGTCGGTGTTGAGCGACATTGCTCAAAGGTAGCGGGCGGCCGGGCGGGCGTACAGCGGGGGAATTGCGTGGTGGAAACTCGAATGTAGAAGCTCGAATCCTCGAATCAAACTCGAATGTAGAAGTTCGAATGAAGAAACGAATACCCGCCGCGCCTCGGACCCCGGCGTTTCTTCATTCGAACTTCTACATTCGAGCTTGATTCGAGGATTCGGACTTCGTCATTCGGATTTTTCTATGAGCCCTACACCGCCCCATTTCGACTGAGCGTCAACTGATACAACGGCCGCGTCTGGGCTCCCAGCCGCGCCTTATAGTCGCAGTCGCCGCGCAGCAGATCGAGATACTCCGCTCCTTCTTCGATCGCCCGGCGGATGGTCATTGCAAATGCGACGATGCCGGGGCTCCAGTTCTTGTCGGATTCGTTATATGCCGTCGCCCACGCCATCATCCCTTTGGGTGAGCGAAACGTGATGACGCCGGCGCTGGGCCGATCCTGAAGACGGAGGGAAAAGACCCGCAACCATTGCCGCTCGGCCAATGCCATGCCGCTGGCGTCGAGCAGGCCGCGGAAGATCCAGCGGCACTTGATCCCGCGCTTGCCTCCACCGGCCTCGATCAGCGAAAAAACATGCTGCGCCCGGGCCAGATTTCCCGCTGCATCGGTCTCCGGCTCCAGCACCGCGCCGGCCTGCGATTCGGCTTTGGCGATCTTGCGGCGAAGTTCCTTTCGGTCACCGCTCTTGAGAATTGCCAGATAGTCGTCCCAACTTTTGGGGAGTTGGAGGAAGCAGCTTGCGCCGTGAACTTCTTCCTGCAGCGTAAAACCCTCTTCAGCGGCGATGCGCGCCAGCGTTGCCCGGCAGTCAGCTTGCGGCCGCACGTTTCGCAGGATCAGAGTGGCCGGGGCGGTGGGTTGCACGCGGAGGAAATTGAAGATAGACCGCCAGGCGTCCTGCTCGTAAGCCGGATCGATCAGGGGATCGAGATAGTCGCTGACAACCGCGCCGGCGGATTCGGCTCGGCGTCCGCGTGCCGACTGCAGCGGAAGCACGCCGATCAGCCGCGAGCCCCGCCACACCGCCAGCAGCAGGAGCCGGTCGAGTCGCTGCGGCCAAGCCAGAATCGCCTGCTGCCACTGTGCGGTTTGAAAAACCGTGGCCCCCTCAACGCGCTTCACAAGATCTTCCCACGCGGCGGCGAACGACGGATCCTCCGGCCAGGCGCCATGTCCGACGGTGCGCACGCCGCCGACATCGCTGAGAATTGTTTCCGCCGCCGGTGCTTGACCAAAACGCGGGAGCATGGAGCGAAGCAGCGGGATGACCGAATCGGTTGAGGCGGCAAGAACGTTGGCAAGCGACATGCGGATTCCCGGAGAAGACCTGCGAAACGCGATTGGGCGCGGCTAGCCCCTCCATCGGCTCCGCTAAGGTCGAGATTTAGAAGTGATTTCCATTGCGGGCCGACGGCAAAGCAGTCTCAGAACCCGTTTAGCGGCAGCCCCGAAGGGGCGCGGGTCCAACGACGCGTGCTTGGCGGCGGCGACGTTCCGCCAAAAAGCGCCGCTCGACTCGCTCCCCTTCGGGGAAGCCGCTAAAAAAGGGGAACGTGCCACGCGCAAAACTGCGTTTATTGCCGGACCGAACGCCGCTGCGAAACCGTGCGGTCTGTGACGTTCACGAGGGCTTTGCGGTCTGTTGTCTGGCCCTCGCGGTCGCGGTATAAGCGCCGGGACCGAACCCATGGCTTCAACATTCGCTCATCTGCACGTTCATACGCACTACTCGCTGCTCGACGGCGCCTGCAAAATCCCCGACCTCGTCAAGCGGTGCAAACAGCTCGGAATGGAGAGCATCGCAATCACCGATCACGGCTGCATGTTTGGCGTGGTGGAGTTTTTCAACGAGTGCAAGAAGCAGGGAATCAAGCCGATCCTCGGAATGGAAGCCTACATGGCGCCGGGGGATCGCCGCGAAAAATCGACGCCGGGGGGGCATGCGGGCGAGGCGTCGTATCATCTGCTTCTGCTGGCCCAAAACCTCGAGGGATACCAGAACCTCTTGAAGCTCTCGAGCACCGCCTACCGGGATGGGTTTTATTACAAGCCGCGCATCGATAAGGAATGTCTCAAGGAATGGAACGCCGGGCTGATTGCCACCAGCGCCTGTCTGGGCGGCGAAATCCCCAGCGCCTTCCTGAAGCGCGACGCCAAAACCGCAAAGAAGATCGCCGAAACGTATCTGGAGATTTTCGGGCCCGATCGCTTCTTCATCGAAGTGCAGAAACAGGGAATCAGCGAGCAGGATATGGTCAATCCCGAGCTGGCCGAGCTGGGCAAGCGGCTGGGCTGCGGGTTGGTCGCAACCAACGACGTGCACTTTCTTACCAGAGACGACCATTACGCCCACGACGTGCTCTGCTGCATCAGCATGGGCCGGCTGATCACCGACGAAGCCCGGCTCAAATATCCCACCGAGCTGTATCTCAAAAGCCCGCAGGAAATGGCTGAGGCGCTGGGCGCGTTTCCCGAGGCGATCGACAACACGCTGCGCATCGCCCAGATGTGCGATCTCACCCTCGACTTTTCCAAGCGACACGCCCCGGTCTACCGCGTGTCGCCGGAAGTGGTTGGGCCGGCCAAATCAGAAGAAGAGAAAAAGCAAAAGGACGACGAGCGGTACCTCCGCCAGCTCTGCGAGAAGGGCCTGATCGAGCGGTACGGCACCGCCGATGTTTCGCCGCAAATCCGCCAGCGCCTGGAAACCGAGCTGACCGTCATCATCGGCAAAAACTTCTGCAGCTACTTCCTCATCGTCTGGGACTTCTGCAACTTTGCCCGCGAACACGGCATCCCCGTCGGCGCGCGCGGCAGCGGCGTCGGCACGATGGTCGGTTATCTCCTGGGCCTCTGTAACGTCGATCCCATCCGTTACGGCCTGCTCTTCGAACGCTTCATGGACCCCAACCGCAGCGAAATGCCCGATATCGACATCGACATCTGCCAGGAAGGACGCGGTAAAATCATCGACTACGTCCGGCAGAAATACGGGCACGTCGCGCAGATCATCACCTTCGGCACGCTCGCGGCCAAAGCCGCCTGCAAAGACGTCGGACGCGTTCTGGGGGTTCCGCTGGCGGAAATCGACAAGCTTACCAAGCTCATCCCGACCACCGTCGGAATGAATCTCGAGAAGGCGATGAAGCAAGTCCCCGAACTGGCGGAGATGTACCAGAAGGCGCCGGCGATCAAAAAAGTCATCGATATCGCACAGCGGCTGGAGGGGATGGCGCGCAACGCCGGCTGTCATGCGGCCGGCGTGGTGATCGCGGATCAGCCGTTGGAGAATTTTGTCCCGCTCTATAAAAGCGGAGATGACATCCTCACCCAGTTTGAAGGGCCGATCGTCGAAAAAGTCGGCCTGCTCAAGATGGACTTTCTCGGGCTTCGCACCCTTACCGTGCTGCAGCGCTCCATCGATCTGGTGAAGCAGAAAAAGGGAATCGAGATCGATATCGAGAAGGTCGATTTCACAGATTCCACCGTGCTCGCGCTCTTCTGCCGGGGAGAAACCCGGGGAATCTTTCAGTTTGAGTCCGGCGGAATGCAGGACCTTCTGATGAAGATGCAGCCGGACCGATTGGAAGACCTGATCGCGGCCAACGCGCTCTATCGGCCCGGGCCGATGGAGCTCATTCCGAACTACTGCGCCCGCAAGCACAAACGCGAGCCGGTCCCCAGCGTGCATCCGATCATGGACAAGATCCTGGAAGAGACCTACGGCATCATGGTCTACCAGGAACAGGTGATGCAGATTTTCAACCAGCTTGGGGGCATCGAACTCAGCGCCGCGTACAAACTCATCAAGGCGATCAGCAAAAAACAATCCGATGTCATCGGCAAGTACAAGCCGGACTTTATCAAAGGCGCGCAGGAACAAGGAATCGAGAAGAAGCCGGCGGAGGATCTCTTCGAATTGATCCTGAAATTCGCCGGCTATGGATTCAATAAATCGCACAGCACCCGATATGCGATCATCGCGTTTCAAACCGCATACATGAAGACGTATCACCCGGTCGAATACATGGCCGCCCTGCTGACGTTTGAAATGGGAAACACCGACAAGGTGGTCGAATACATCGAAGAATGCCGCCGGCTCACGCTGCCGGGTGGAGGCAAGGGGATCAAGGTGCTTCCGCCGGACGTGAATTTCTCGGACAAGGACTTCACGCCGATCTACCAAGAGGCTCCCAAGAAAAAGCGGGCGGCGCAGCAGCCGGCCGCGGGAGTGATCCGATTTGGAATGATGGCGGTGCGCGGCGTCGGCGAAAAAGCCGTCGAGGCGATCATCGCCGAGCGCAATGCCCGCGGTGATTTCAAGAGCATCTACGACTTCTGCGAACGCGTCGATCTGCGCCAGGTCTCCCGGGCCACGTCCGAGGCGCTGGTGAAATGCGGCGCGTTTGCCTCGACAACGGCCAACCGCGCCCAGGCCTTGGCCGCGCTCGAAGGCGCCATCGAAATGGGCCAGCAGGCCCAGCAGGACAAGCGGTCGGGGCAATTGAATATGTTCTCAGCTCCGGCGTCGACTGGCCCGACGCCGGGGATCACACACACACTCCCAAATGTCCCCGAGCTGGCCGACGCCGAGTTGCTCAAATACGAGAAGGAGTTGCTCGGCTTCTACATCACCAGCCATCCGCTCACGGAGCATCAATCCGCCCTGGAAAACTTCTCCACCGCCAGCACCAAAGAGGCGATGGCCTGCGCCGAGAATACGGAAGTGGTCATCGGAGGAATGATCAACCGCGTAAAAAAGAGCGTCACGAAAAATGGCCGCTCCGCCGGCCAGTCGATGGCGATGATCACACTCGAAGACCTCGAAGGCCAGATCGACGGCGTCCTCTTTGCCGAGACATATGCCGACGTTCTGAAGAAATTCCCCGACTCCGTCGCCAACGAGCGGATCGTTTTCCTGCGCGGCAAGATCGACAAGCGCCGCGAGACGCCGAGCATCGTCGTCAACGATCTGATCCCGATTCAGGACGCCGCCGCCAAACTCGCCACCATGGTCGCACTCAAGCTCGATTCCACCCGCCACGGCACCGACGTGGCAACCGCCCTCAAAGAGACACTGACCCGGCACAAGGGCAACATCGAAGTGTATCTGCAGGTAGCCGGCGCCGGCCGCAAAATCACGATGCGCCTCAACAAAGACCGCTACCTCCGCCCCACGCAAAAGCTCGTCGACGAGTTGCACACAGTTCTCGGCTCCGACTGCGTCCAGCTCTGCGGCCAGGGAACCCGCCGCCGCAAAAAGGTGGTGCAGCAGCCGTTGTTCCGGGAATCCGAGGCAATTGCCGAGGCCGCCCCATCCAACGGAAGCATCTCCGAAGACGACCCGCTTGGCGACGCCGCGACGTCACTGGAAGACTGAAACCGCGTCCGAGTGAGCGACGGCTCGTTCGTGGCATGGGCGTCCCGCCCATGACGACGGCGCGAAGGTCAAAAAGCCCTCGATACCTACAGTTCTACCACTACCAGACCGCAGACACGGGCGGGACGCCCGTGCCACGTACCACGTGCCTATTATTGGACGAACCCGCTCATTTTCGAGCGAGAGGAAGAAGAATCATCATGAATCGAATCGCCCGATTGATCGGCAGCGACAACGAAACAGCGACCATTTCAGCCGAGCCGTCGGTGGCAGCGGATCTCACGCAAGACGAGCAGTTGCTCGACGCCTATTCCACGGCCGTGGTCGGCGCAGCCAAGCTCGCCAGCCCCGCGGTGGTCAACATTGAGATGCAGCAGCGCCCCCGGCAAAACCCGCACGGCCATCCCGCCGGCCGCGGCCCCATGGGCGGCAGCGGATCGGGCTTCATCTTCACCCCCGACGGAATGGTGCTGACCAACAGCCACGTCGTCCATGACGCCCAGAGCATTCGCGTCACTCTCTCTGATGGCCGATCGTTCGCCGCCAAACTGATCGGCGACGACCCGGACACCGATCTGGCCGTGATCAACATCGACGCGCCCAATCTCGCTTCCGTCGGCTTCGCCGACTCCGGCGCGATCCAGGTCGGCCAGCTCGTCATCGCCATCGGAAACCCCTACGGTTTCCAGTACACCGTCACCGCCGGCGTCGTCAGCAATCTTGCCCGCTCGTTCCGTTCCCAGACCGGCCGGCTCATCGACGGCGTCATCCAGACCGACGCTGCCCTCAACCCCGGAAACTCCGGCGGACCCCTGCTGAATTCCCGCGGGCAGGTGATCGGCGTCAACACCGCCATCATCCCCGCCGCCCAGGGAATCTGCTTCGCGATCCCCGGCAACACCGCCCAATTCGTCGCCGGCCGGCTGATTCGCGACGGCCGAATCCGCCGAAGCTTCATCGGCGTCGGCGGGCAAAACGTCCCGCTTCACCGCCGGCTGGTGCGCTACTTCCACCTGGCCGAAGAATCCGGCGTCCTCGTCGTCGGCCTCGAAAAGAACGGCCCCGCCGACCGAGCCGACATCCGGGAAGGCGACATCCTTATCGAAGTCGACGGCAAGCCCATGCCCGGCATCGACGATCTCCACCGATTGCTCAGCGCCGAGCGCTCCGGCGAACCGATGACGATCACCCTGCTGCGAAGAACCGAAAAGCTCGATGTAAGAGTGACGCCGGAGGAGGGGAAGAGTTGATGGAAGAAGGGACGAGGGCACGTAGGCACGTACGCACGAAGTGGGGAGGGACGTAGGGATCGAGGACGCAGTGACAGAGGGACGAAGGACAAGGCAAGCAGGCACGCAGTGGGGGAGAGACGAAGGGACCGAGGACGCAGCGACAGAGGGACGGAGGGAAGAAGTGAGGATGACAGCTGCGTTCTCGCGGACGGTGTAGCAGTAGCTTGCCCCTTCGCGGGGCTCTTTGCCCAAGCCTCATTTACTCGTTGATCCCGCGAAGGGCCAAGCCACTACCATGCGATCGGCGATCCGATGCGCCTATCAATTTCCGTCGTCTATGTCCCCCTCGCGTTTGACTTCCCCCCGTCCCCGTCACGTTCCGATCACCAATCACCGATTCAAAGTATCTCCAGAATCTTAAACTCGTTCGTCCCCCGCGGCGCTTTCACCTTCACCGTTTCCCCCACCCGCGCCTTCATCAGCGCCTCGCCCATCGGACTGTTGACGCTCACCGGCATCACGTCGCTGTCGGTGGCGGGCGCCTGCGCTTCGCCAACCAGGCGAACGATCGTCTCCGAGTCATCATACAAATCGAGCAGCTTCACCGTGTGCCCGAGAAAGACCACGTTCTCCGGCACGTTGTCCGTGTCGACGACAGCGATGCTCTTGAGCTTCAGCTGCAGCTCAGCCAGTTGCCGCTGAATGCTGCGGTTTTCTTCCTTGGCGAAGTGGTACTCGGAGTTCTCCTTCAGGTCGCCGAGGGCGGCGGCTTTGGTGATGCGCTCCTGCACGTCCAGCTGCATCTTGAAAAGCTCCTCCCGCTTCTGCTCGAGCAGCGCCTTCTCCTTGGCACTCATCATTTGCATGCGATCACTCCCGGACGGCAATCCCGCCCGAACCGACGGTCCATAAAATGCCAACACCGCGCCGGCGGCGCGGTGAATTTCAAGCCATTTGCAACCCGCATCATATATCCGCCCGCCTCTTTGGCAACCACCAATTGGCCCCGCCGCCTAAGAAAATCCGCCCGTTCACCGCCTGTTCCGACTGTTCCGACCGATTGACGCCCCCGCCGACAGCCCATACATTGCCGGGTGAAAACCGTCGAAAACCCGAATGGCGAAGCTGGAATACTCGAATCAAATCCGAATGTCGAAGTCCGAATCTCGAAACAGAGATGGCGAGGAGAAAGCAGCGTGGCCGGTGGTACCCCGTTCCCGCTTCGACATTCTTCATTCGAGCTTCGAGCTTGATTCGAGGATTCGAGCTTCGCCATTCGAGTTTCCCGCCGGGGCCTTCATTGGGTCATTCGTCATTCTGGTCCGCGACGGCGGATCTTCGATTTGATTCTGGTTTCTGGTTTCGTCATTCTGGCTTTCACTGAACCCCCCAACCTCCCGGAGCAATCAATGGCCTTCCAATGCGTCATCGTCACCCCCGAGCAACAGGCGCTGGACGAATCGGTCACCCAGGCGATTCTCCCCGCCCACGACGGCCTGATCGGCATTCTCACCGACCGCGCCCCCCTGCTCATCAAGCTCGGTCTGGGCCCGCTCCGCATCGACCTCCCCGGCGGCAAGCAGAAGTCCTTCCTCGTCGAAGGCGGCGTCGCCCAGATGAAGGACAACAAGCTGACTGTGCTGACCAACGACGCCATTCCCGCCGAGCAGATCAACGCCGAGACCGCCCGCGCGGAGTTCGCCGAGGCCCAGGCTCGCGTCCCCACCGACGCCAAGACCGCCGAGGCCCGCACCCGCCAGATGGCCCGTGCGAAGGTCAAAGAGAAACTGGCGAAGTGAATCTGGTGATTGGTGATTGGAACGTCACGGGAGGAAAG
>Ga0302326_10007468_pt1 | contig 24299 bp, 19 predicted proteins | sample Palsa_T0_3_FD_202264 | JGI IMG/M metagenome (GOLD analysis project Ga0302326, IMG submission 202264) | Peat permafrost microbial communities from Stordalen Mire near Abisko, Sweden - Palsa_T0_3 | ecosystem: Environmental > Terrestrial > Soil > Palsa > Peat permafrost | place: Sweden: Abisko... | reverse complement strand
AAGGACGGCGGTGACACAGCGCTCGTCGTCAAGCAGGGCGACAAGGAGGTCCTGCTCAGCGAGCCTTATTCCGCGGCCCTGCAAACTCCGTTCGGACCGCGGGTCTACCACTCCTCACCGGAAGAGGTCGAGCAAGTCTTTGGCGTTGCGCTCGCGGCGCAACCGATGCGCCCGAAGCAATTCACCCTCTACTTTATCGAGGGCAAGGACGAATTCACCGAAGAGTCCAAGCATATCGTTGAGGGCGTGTTCGCCGAAATTTCGAGGCGCCCGGTACCCGATGTTCTGGTCATTGGGCATACCGACACCGTAGGTAGCGATCAGGTCAATGATGCGCTTTCGCGCCAGCGCGCCGAGACCGTCCGGGTCGCGCTAATCGACCACGGGATTACTCCCGAAGTCATTACCGTCATTGGACGCGGCAAGCGCGACCCGGTGGTCCCCACCGGGGAAGGGGTTTCGGAGCCGCGTAATCGCCGGGTTGAAATCATCGTGCGCTGAAGGCACGCACCGGCGATGCGATCGGGCTCAACTGGCAGCCAATGTTCGTCCAGCCGCACGCGTGTTGACTCAAACGCTCGCGTGAGCGCCGAGCCAACGCAACACCAGGATCGTGAAGTCATCCGCCGCCTCGGCGCCGGCGACGAAAGTCTCCACATCGTTCTGCAACTCCCCGATGAGGGCACGCGCGGTTGTCGCGCTGCCTTGGCGACGGATCATGTCCTCCAGCCGCCGGCGACCGTAGAATTCTCCGCCGACATTTTGCGCTTCGGTCACCCCATCGGAAATTACGCAGAGCAGCTCGCCTGGTCGCATGCGATAGTGCCCGCCACGGTATGGGAAATCGGCTGCCGCACACAGCGGCGGCCCGTCGCCATCTTCAATACGGCCAAGCGCGATATCCGGCGGATGCAGCAGGTAAGGGTTCTCGTGCCCCGCGTTGCAATAGTTTAATATGCCCGTTTCGAGATCCAGGATGCCTGCGAAGACGGTCACAAATAGCAATTCCGGATTGTCGCGTGAGACTTCCGCATTTGCCGCAGACATGACATCGCCGATGTCCGCGCCCGGTGCCCTGAGCATCGTGCTCTTGTACAGCGCCTTGCTGACGGCCATGAAAATGCTTGCCGACAGGCCTTTGCCGGCGACGTCTCCGACCAGGAAAAACAGGCGGCGTTCGTCGAGGGCAAAGAAGTCGTACAGATCGCCGCCGACCTCGCGCGCCGGAATCATGGTCGCGGCAAGGTCAATACGGCGCTCGGTGCGCAGAAGATCATCCCGCGGCAGGGTCGCCGTTTGAATTCGCCTTGCCGCCTCGAGTTCGCCGGCCAAGCGTGCGCTTTGTTCGCGCTGCGTCTGCACCAGTTGCTCGAGCGCCTTTTTCTGCCGCGTCGCCTCCGCGAGCGTCAGCCCCAGCATCACGCCGAAGAGCAGCATCAGACCCAAGCCCGACGTCGCAGCATCGAGCAGGAGCCGCTGCATTCGATAGGCAAGAAGCGCGAACGCGAAGAGTAGCGCGAGACAAAGGAGTGCGAGCAGGCCCGCGTGTTGTGGCTTCCACCGCGGTGTTACCCAGACGACCAACGCGCCGAGCGCCAGAAACAGTGTCGTCTCGACCGCGGATCCCCACGCTGGTCGGCGAAGCAGGGTCCGGTCGTAGAGGTTTTCCAACAATTGGGCGTGAATTTCACTGCCGGGCATGCGTTCGCCAAGGGGTGTGTTCTGATATTCGACCAGGCCCAGCCCCGTGACGCCTATCAGCACCAACTTGCTCTGCAATCGCGATGGGTCGACCCGGCCTTCGAGGACGTCGACGGCTGAGACGATGCGACCGGCGTCGCGCGGCGAATAATAAACGCGAACCGCGCCATCATCCTCGGTGGGGACAATGAAGTCGCCTATCGCAATGCCCTGTACCGAATCGCCCGAAACGAGAAGCCGGAGTGAGGGCGCGTGAAGGGCAACTTGCAACATCTCGATCGCCAGCGCAGGCTCAAGGGTTCCATCGATGTTGGCGACGAGCGGAATTCGCCGGATGACGCCGCCCGCGGGCTCAACCGAAATAAGCCCCCTCCCGACAGCCGCGCGATCGAGCTCATCGATGCTGGTCTGCACGCCGGCGTACTGTGCCAGCTTGGCCGGCGCGGCTGAAGCCGAAGGCGCAGCCAAATCACGCACGCCAAACGCCGGGGCCCGCAGCAGCTTGCCCGTCGGCTCCCGTGTGCCCGCTACAACGAGGATTGCGTGGGCGTCGGCGAGCGCATGGGCTAGCTCCGAGTCGTTGGAGGGCAGGCCGCGGAACGCACGCACCACGGCCGGGCTTTGATCTGGCGTGCGCGCGAGCACCTGTTCCGGAGAAAGGGCGTCGGCTTCTGGCATGAGGATGTCAAGCGCGATTGCGGCGGGCTGCTGGCGGGCAATCGCGTCCACCAGATGAGCCAGCAACGTGCGCGGCCAGGGCCACTGGCCGAGCGCCGCGATGCTCTTCTCGTCGATTTCGACCACGGTCGCCGGCATCGACTCCACATGTCGCGGTGCGAGCCCTTGGTACGCATCGAACCAAGCCGCCTGCAGACGCGCGGTCCATGGAGCCGCCACCCAGTTCAACGCGGCCAGAGTGACGAGAACGGCCGCCCCCACGGCGCGGATGCGGCCTGACCGAAGCAATCCCGGCGCGGCCGCCGCGGGGCGGTTCAAACTTCGATTTCCATTCCGTCGTAGGCCGCAGAGACCCGCAGCGGCGCGCCGTTCCGCGTGATCTCCTCGAGGCGTCGCGCTTCCTGCAGCGCTCCTTCGATCGCCTCGTCGCCGGATGAGGGCTCGTGGTGAAACAGGCAGAGGTGTCGCGCACCGGCCATCTGGCACAGTTCCACCCCTACGACATTGCTCGAATGCCCCCAGTCCGCTTTGATCGATATTGCGTCGGCGAGCGAATACATCGCATCGAAGACTACAACGTCGGCATCACGGAAGAACGCCACAAATCCCTTGGTCTCTTCGGGATCGGTAAGTTTATGTTCCGAGTCGGTCGAATAGATAATCGTCCGGCCGTTCGATTCGAAACGGTACCCGTAGGAATCGCCGCCATGTCTCTGCAGCTTGGTGGTCACGGTCATGCCAGCAACGTCGTAGGGCTTGCCCGGTTCCAGGTGCACGAATTCAATGCTGGCACGAAAGATCGAGAAGTCCACCGGAAATGATGGCTGGTCCTGTTGTCGTCTTAAGGCTGCCTCCAGCCCCGCGTGACTCCCGTAGATGTGAATCCGGTTGCCCGGGATGTAGGCTGGTGTGAAGAATGGCAGCCCCATGATGTGGTCCCAATGCAGGTGGGACATGAAGATGTGATAGGTCTGCGGCGACCCCGCGCCGTGGCGCGCGACGGCGGCCTGGCCGAAGGGCCGCACGCCGCTGCCCAGATCGCAGAGCACATACGCAGAGCCCCCGGTCTCGATCTCAACGCAGGACGTATGCCCGCCGTACGTTCCGGAAACAGGGAACCTCAGGCCGGCGAGGTATGTGTCGATTTCGGCATCCGAGGCAAACACGCGTCCAGACGCGCCACGCAGCGCCGCGAGTAACTTCTCACGCACTTGGGCCGCGGTCAGTGCAACAGGGAGCGAGCCGCGGGTACCCCAGAAGCGAATCCGCTTCATGTCGCCGAGGGGTCCTTCACCGCGTTGAATGCCTCGAGCGCGGGCGCGGAAAGTTGTCCGAGCGCGTCGGCCACCGACGGGTAGACATCGAGAATACGATCAAAACGACTGATGCCGAAAATTTCGGCGACAATGGGCTGCAGACCAGCAATGGCAATGCTCGATTCCTGTGCGCGTGCTTGCTTCGCCGCCGCCATCAAGACGCGCAATCCGACACTGCTGATGTATTCGACGCCCGAAAAATCCAGTAAGAGCGCCACTTCGTCGATGTTCAATTGCGCCAGAAGAGGCAGTAGTGCCCCCTCGAAGGGTCCGGCGCTGCCATGATCGATTCGGCCCACGGGCGACGCCACGACAACGTCAGCAAACCGGCGACTCGAAAATAGCATGGTATGTCCGGCCCAGTCCTGCCGTTGTGCAAGCGGCTCTGTGGGCAATTATATGAGAATCTCCCCGATACCTGTGCGCCTTCCGAACGGCGCCAGCCGCCCGGCGCTCGGCCAGGATGGCCACAAGGGTTCGTGCTGTCGATGGTGTCGCATGCGCTCCGCACACCCGATTATTTTCGTGCCAAGCTGCGACCGTTCAAGTCGCGGTCACGGTTCACGGTTGGCCATAGATGCGAGCGGCGCATACTGATCGCGCTTGATCCGGCAAGTTGGCCGGCGCGGAGCCGATTTTAGAATTCCGCATGAACCCGCAAGGAGAAAATCGATACCGGACCGCGGTCGTGGTTGTACGCGGGGTTGGCAACATACTGGTAGTCTGCAGACAAGGTAAAGTGCTCGGTGAGTCGCATCGAATAATACGTCTCCACGATGTCTTCCGATCGATAATGGGGCAGTTGCCCATCACCAATCAGGATGCCGAGACCACCGGCGGCGAAATACGCCCGCGCGGCGGCTGAGATGCCGTTGGCGACCAGCGCGAGACCAACAGTATCGTCGGCGCGGTTCCATCCCACGCCCTTGAGGGAAAGACCAGCCGATACGGATTGATCAACGTCGGTAAATTCGTACGTTTCTTTGCTACCGTCGTTGAAACTGATGCGTGCGAATGCCCCGAGACCCGGGGTAATTTCTTGCTCGAGATTGAGCTCGACGCCAGGGCGCCAAGCGTAATGGCGCACCAGCGCAGTATTCGGTATAGAGTCCGTCGCCTGTCCGAGTTGCACCGCATCGGTGTAGCTCCCCATACGTGCGTAGTTGACGAACCCAAGCAGCTTGAGCTTCCCGGGGTGCGCCTGCAACTCGTAGCGTCCCTCGAATTCTCCGACGAGTTCAAACTCTTTGAAACCCGGTTCGAGTGTCTTGCTATTGGGAACATCCGACAGGTCGAAAAATCCTCCGCGCAGGGTCCACCACGACCGAGTCCATTCGGCGGCAACGCCCACGGTATATCCCCAGGAGTCCGCGGCGTAGTCGAACGCCGGGGCGTCGATGAGGGACCAGTTCAGGAAATCACCGCGCGGGTCGTGCGCGTAACTGTTGTTATCGAAGATGTCGACCACGGAGAATTTGCCAATGGTCAGCACCACGTTCTCGGTCGTCTGCGTTCCCCCCAGCTCGTTGGCGCCGGGGCTTACGCCAGTGGCCTCGCCGGCAAGGTCGAAGCGCTGGCGGATGAACGCGCGCGGCAAGCGGAAGTATGGCTGTGCCTGACCGATCTTGTAGGCTTCGCCGCTGGAGAAACCCGCAAGACCGAGCGTATCGTCAAAACCAAACCCTTCGTCGACCTCGGGATTGACGTACAGCGCGCCCCCCTCCCAGAGACGCACACCCAGGAACAGCGTCAGATCGGTTGTTTCCTCACTATTGCTTACCGGTGACAGGCTGTTCGTGCCCTGAAAAGGAGAAGTGAAACCGGGATGGTATTGCTTGACGAAAGTTGCCTGACCGTAAAGATTCCATGCCTCCGGCACGGTCGCCTCGGGAGCAACGGGCGCGGCGCTGGAGGCAGTCGATGCGTCGGATGATGCCTGCTCGGCCGGGCTTGCGAGGTCGCTCGCGAGAGCGCCGCCGGGCAGGTGCCACAACCCGGCAGCCAGCACGGCAAGGAGTCCCCTTCTCACCGCGCCGCTGCGCGCCGTCGAAATATTCCGCGGCACTCGTTGGGCCGAACCCCCGAGCCGAAGCAGGGGGCGGGCGCGGGTGAGATATCGCATGGATCGGCATCAAGTTATGACGTCGAAATGACAAGCAAATGACCAGTCCCCCGGATTGACGACGGCCGACACCTGGGCACAGACCAATCCCCTAATCTATTTACAGTACTGGGGTATAGTATATACAGGCACCTTTCGACGTCAATAGTAGACAGCGGCGATTCGAATGATCCCTTGCCGTCATCCGGAATCGCCGATATCGCCCGGCGCTATTTCAGGTAGGAATGCAGAACCTGGATAATCGCGTCGAGGTCCTGTTGCCGTCGCTCGGGCGGTCCCTTCGCCGTAACGTGCTCGCGCAGGTGGCCTTCCAGCACTTCGGTCATCAGGCCATTTACCGCACCGCGAACCGCGGCAATCTGTTGCAATACGCCGGCACACTCGGCGTCTCCTTCGAGCGCCTTCTCCAACGCCGCGGCCTGCCCTTGGATGCGGCGGACTCGGGCTATAAGGGGCTTCTTGTTGCGGATCGTATGCGGCATGTAGGCTCGAGCTTTATCATCGGATAAAATACTGGGGTACAGGATAACAGCAAACTCGCCGTGGGCGAATCTGCGATGCTCGCGCCCCTGGGCGACATTCCATCAGCGCCAAGGCCAAGCCGGCTGGGGGCAATGAATGCCGGGATTGTATGCCCTGCGCAGTAGCGCGCGATTGGTGTCTCCCCATCGGTGGTGTTCTAATGTGCGGACAGCCGAGGCGCGGCAGGTCACTAGAACGTTGCCACAGCTTTCGGTCGTTGGTCGATAGGAGGCATGCGCATGAAGCAGATCGGCGTCGGCATTATCGGCACGGGCTGGTGCGGCGGCGTTCGCGCTCAGACCTGTGCCGAAAGCCCTTTGGTGCCCAGCCTGCACTTGGCGGAGATCCGCCCCGAGCGTCTAGCCGAGGTCGCGCCAGCAACAGGCGCTCGCACTGCAGTGACCGATTATAGGGAGTTGGTCGGCCACCCCGAAATCGAGGCGCTGTACATATCCGCCACGCCGGCTTCAAGGCAAGATCGTGCCCGCCGCTGTCGAGAACGACCACGGTAAGGGGCGCGCATCCGAGTTCGGCTCCCCTCGCAAGGGCGCCGTCGATCACGCCGACGGCTACATCCAGGGTAAGCTTTGGCATTCGAGTCCTCGCTCCGCTACACGTATCTATTGACAGCATGACGCGCCGGCCATTTGTCCGGCGTTGGTGCAGTTCAGCGCGCCCGCGCTGGCGCAACGAGGCCGCGATGGTTCAGGCCAGCGCGGTCTCGAGCAGCCGTGCCACGTGGACCGCTTCGCGCGCGGAGCCATCGCGGATCTGCTGCCGGCAGCTGGCGCCATCGGCGACAACGATTGTATCCTTGGACGCGCTCCGCAGTCGCGGAAGCAAATCGAGCTCCGCCATCTTCATGGACAGGTCGTAATGCTTCGCTTGGTAGCCAAAGGCACCGGCCATGCCGCAGCAGCCGGAAGCAATCGTTGCGACATCGAGATCGGGAATCAGGTGCAGCGCCTGCTGTACGGCAGCCATCGCCCCGAAGGCCTTTTGGTGGCAGTGGCCGTGCAGCAACACCTTTGGAGCGATGCGTTTGAGTGGCAGCTTGAACCTGCCCGCGTCCGCCTCGGCGGCAAGAAATTCCTCGAATAGAACCGCGGCCTGAGCCAGATTCCTCGTTGCATCGCCCGGCAGCATCGATTGGAACTCGTCGCGCAAGGTCAACAAACAGGACGGTTCGAGGCCGACCACCGCAACCCCGCGTGCCGCATAGGGGCTCAGAACCTCCAGCAGGCGCCGCGCCTCGACCTTCGCCTCGTTGACCAGGCCGCTGGCAAGAAACGTGCGCCCGCAGCACAACGGTCGCCCGCCGGGCGCCAGGGGCAAGTGCACGCGATAGCCGGCTGACTGCAGCACCCGCAGTGCGGCACGCGCGTTCTCCGGCTCGAAATAGCGGTTGAAGGTATCGACGAACAGGACGGCTTCGCCGGCATTGCCACTGCCGCTGGGCGCCTCATCCCGGAATACGTCGCGCCGCCATCGGGGTAGCCTGCGCCTCGCGCTCAAGCCCAGACATCGCTCGGTCAACTGCGCCGCGCCGCCCACGCTGTCCCGGAGGTTGAGCAGAGGACCGAGCCGGCTTGCGACCGGCGCGTAGCGCGGTAGAAACGCGATCAACCGCTCGCCGAACGACAACGCATGCCGCTCGCGATAGAGGGCGAGGAACTCGATCTTCATCTTCGCCATGTCGACGCCGGTGGGGCACTCGCGCTTGCAGCCCTTGCAACCGATGCAAAGATCCATCGTCTCGAACATGGCGTCCGAGCTGAGCGCGTCCACCCCAAGCTGACCGGACAGGGCGAGGCGCAGGCTGTTGGCGCGGCCGCGCGTCAGATGCTGCTCGTCACCGGTGACGCGAAATGACGGACACATGACACCGGGGTCGCTCTTGCGGCAGGCGCCATTGTTGTTGCACATCTCGACGGCGCCCGCCAATCCGCCGTCTGCAGTCCAATCGAGCACCGTATCGAAATCCGCGGTACGGTAGCCAGGCTGGAAACGGAACAGTGAACGATCGTCAAACTTGGGTGCCCGAACGATCTTGCCGGGATTGAGCAGACTCTTCGGATCGAAGGCGTCCTTGATCTCCTCGAATGCGCGCACGATGCGCGCGCCGAGCATCGGCTCGATCCATTCCGAACGCACCAGCCCGTCGCCATGCTCGCCTGAATATGCCCCCTTGTATTCGCGCACCAGCGCACAGGCTTCTTCGGCGATGGCGCGCATTTTCCGCACCCCGTCCTCGGTCTTCAGATTGAGCACGGGGCGCACGTGCAGGCAGCCGACCGACGCGTGCGCGTACCACGTGCCCCGGGTGCCGTGTTTTTCGAACACCTGGGTAAGACGGTCGGTGTAATCGGGCAGGTCCTCCAGGCGCACCGCGCAATCCTCGATGAAGGAAACCGGCTTGCCGTCACCCTTCATCGACATCATGACGTTCAGACCGGCCTTGCGCACCTCCCAGATGCTCTGCCGCTCTGCTTCGTTGGACACTTCGACCACTGAGCCGGGGAAGCCCAGTTCAGCCATGAGCTCGGACAGGTGATGCACCTGCGTGAGCAGTTCGGCCCGATCGTCGCCGTCGAACTCCACCAGAAGGATCGCGTCCGGGTCCCCTTTTATGCAGCGCTCGACGATCGAACGAAATTCAGCGATGTCGCGCGCGAGTTCGATCATGGTCCGATCGATGAGCTCCACTGCGGCAGGCCGGAGCTCGACAATCGACCGGGTCGCGTCCATGGCGTCGCGAAACCGTGGAAAATGGCAGATACCGAGAACCCGATGCGCAACCGTCGGCTGGAGGTCGAGATGCAGTCGGCGGAACATGGCGAGGGTGCCTTCCGAACCGACGAGCAGCTGCGCCATGTTGTGCCCACCGGGGAAAACGGTATCGATGTTGTAACCGGCCACGCGGCGCAAGAGCCTCGGGTAGCGCGCGTCGATCTCCGACGCCTCACGCTCGTGAAGGGCGCGCATTTTGCGCACGAGCTCGATGTATCGGGTCGGCGCAGCGAAAGTGTCGAGATTCGCCGGCACGGCACCGAATTGCATCGAATCCCCGCTCGCGAGCACCGCATCGATGGCGCGCACATTGTGAACCATGTTGCCATAGCGCAGGGAACGCGTGCCGCAGCTGTTGTTCCCGGCCATGCCGCCAAGCGTTGCGCGGTCGGCAGTTGAAGGATCCACCGGGAAAAACAGGCGCTGCGGCTTGAGGAGCCTGTTAAGGTGATCGAGAACGATGCCCGGCTGCACCGATACCGTCTTCGCTTGCACATCGAACTCGATCACGCCATTGAGATACTTGCTGTGATCGATGATCAATGCCTCACCCACAGTCTGGCCGCATTGCGACGTGCCGCTGCCGCGCGGCAGAATCGGCACGCCGGCCTCGGCGGCAATCTGCAGGGCGCATAGCGCGTCCTCCTCGGTGCGCGGCACGACGATACCGATCGGCATGATCTGGTAGATCGATGCGTCCGTGCTGTAACGGCCGCGGCTAAAGCTGTCGAAAAGGACTTCGCCCTGCACCTCCTTGCGCAGGCGCGCAGCCAATGCGCTCTCCTTGGCGCGCGGATGCAGAGGAACGTAGCGTTGTTTTGCGGCCAAGGTCATCAGTCAGGTTGACGATGCATTCGTCGCTCATCCAGTCGGCAGATGATAGTCCCGGAAGCGCTCACGCAACGTGCGCTTGGAGAGTTTGCCGGTGGCGGTATGCGGTAACTCGTCGACGAACACGACGTCGTCGGGCAACCACCATCGCGCGATCTTGCCGTCGTAGAAGGCGAGCAGTGCTTCGCGGGTGAGATCCACACCTTGCCGCTTGACGACGATCAAAAGCGGGCGCTCATTCCACTTGGAGTGGGGCACGCCGATCACCGCCGCCTCGAGCACGGCGGGGTGTCCGACGGCGATGTTCTCCAGCTCGATTGAGCTTATCCATTCACCGCCGGATTTGATGACATCCTTGGAGCGGTCGGTGATCTGCAGATACCCGTCCGCGTCGATCGCTCCCACGTCTCCGGTCGGAAGCCAGCCGTCGGCCGTCAGCGGATCGCCGCCGGCATCGCGGTAATAGCGGCGCAAGATCCAGGGCCCGCGCACCAGCAGGTTACCCGCGGTTGTTCCGTCGCGCGGCAGCTCGTTGCCCTCACCGTCGACGATCTTCATGTCGACGCCGAAGAGCGGCCGGCCTTGCTTTAGCGAGACCTGAAAGCGAGCGTCGTCGCACAACTCGGCGTGTTTCCTCTTGGGCGCATTGAGTGTGCCGACAGGGCTCATTTCGGTCATTCCCCAACCGTGCATCACGCGCAGGCCAAGATCCTCCGACAGGGTCTTGATCAACGCCGGCGGGCACGCCGAACCGCCGATCGTCGTGTGGCGGAGGGTCGAGAACCGGAAGTTGTTCTGCTGCATGTAGTTGAGCAAATTCATCCACACCGTCGGCACCGCCGATGTGCTGTCGACCGCTTCGGACTCGAGAAGCTGGTACAAGCTCGCGCCGTCGAGCGCGGGCCCGGGAAAGACGAGCTTGCAGCCTACCAGCGGCGCGGCGTACGGAATACCCCAGGCATTGACATGGAACATGGGCACGATTGCGAGCACCGCGCTCAATGCCGAGAGGCACTTCGTGTCCGGCAGCGCAATCGCATAGGCGTGCAGAAGCGATGAACGGTGGCTGAAAAGGACGCCTTTGGGGTTGCCGGTCGTGCCCGATGTGTAGCAAAGCGCCGCGGCGGTATTCTCGTCGAATTCCGGCCAGTCGAAATCGTCGTTTTCGGCCGCGACGAGATCCTCGTAGCAAAGCAGACCCGGAATGGTCGTCTGCGGCAAATGATCGTGATCGGTCATTGCCACCCAGTGCTTGACTCCCTTGCACGCAACTGCAAGCTGCTCGACTAAGCCGGTGAAGGTGAGATCGAAAAACACGATCTTGTCTTCGGCGTGCCCAACGATGTACGTGAGTTGATCGTAAAACAGCCGCGGATTGATCGTGTGCGTGACTGCACCCATGCCGGAAATCGCGTAATAGAGCTCGAAGTGACGATAGCCGTTCCAGGCGAGCGTTCCGACCCGGTCGCTGGGAGCGACACCCAGCCGCGCCAACGCACGTGCGAGACGCCGGGCGCGCACGTGCGCGTCGCGGTACGTGTAACGATGGATCGGCCCCTCGATCGTTCGCGAGACAATTTCGGCATCGCCGTGATAGCGGTCCGCGTGCCGGATCAGCGACGAGATCAGGAGCGGCACCTCCATCATCAGACCTTGCATGATTCCTCCTCCCCGGGGCTGCAGCGCTGTGGGCTGCCTGCGCCACATTCTAGCGCGGTGCTTGAAATGCCCCGGCCACCCCGGTAGCATCGCCGTTCCAGCGGCCCGACCGGCGCGTCAAAGCGCGACTTTCCTTCAAACCCGGCGCAACTGTTGGATAGATGGAGGAGAACCATGCGAAGCACTGCGCGTCCCGTAGCGTGGCTGGCGTTTGTTGCGGCGCTTTGCGGCGGCCCCGCAGCCGCCGACCTCAAGATCGCCTACATCGATCCGCTTTCCGGCGGCGCAGCCAGCGCCGGCATCAATGCCCAAAAGCACATGACCTATCTGGTCGATAAGGTCAACGCCAGCGGCGGTCTGAACGGCGAGCGGCTGCAGTTGCTTTCCTTCGACAACAAAGTCGACCCCCAGGAGTCGCTGATCGCGCTCAAGAAGGCGCTCGACGATGGTGCGCGCTACATTTTCCAGGGCAATGGCAGCTCGGTAGCGCTGGCCATCTCCGACGCCGTCGCCAAGCACAACGAGCGCAACCCGGGCCAGGAAGCATTGTTCTTCAACTACGCCGCAATCGACCCGGCGTTGACCAACGCCAAGTGCAATTTCTGGCACTTCCGCTTTGACGCCGACGCCGACATGAAAATGGCTGCTCTCGTCAACGTCATCGCGACGCAACCACAAATCAAGAAGGTATATCTCATCAACCAGGACTACTCGTTCGGCAAGGCGGTCGCCGCCGCGGCGCGCCGCATGCTCGCCGAGAAGCGCCCTGACATCATGATCGTTGGCGACGAACTGCATCCGCTGCAGAAGGTGCAGGATTTTTCGCCCTATGTCGCCAAAATCAAGGCCTCCGGCGCGGACACGGTGATCACCGGCAACTGGAGCAATGACATGCTGCTGCTGATCAAGGCCGGCAAGGACGCCGGACTCAAGGTCAACTGGTACACCTACTATGCAGGGACCCTCGGCTCGCCCAGCGCGATCGGCCGCGATGGCATCGGCGTGGTAAAACAGGTGAGCGAGTATCACAACAATGCCCTGCCCGAGCTCGATCCGGATGCCGCGGCATTCCGCAAGCGCTTTACCGAAAAGGATGACGAGTTTGGTTACTATCGCCTCAACACCGCCTTCCTGCTGTTCGCCGCAGCGGCGAACAAGGCCAGATCAAACGACCCAATCAAGGTCGCCAAGGCGCTGGAGGGCATGAAACTCAATACAACCGTCGGCGAAGTTGAAATGCGCGCCGACAACCATCAGCTGCTGCAACCGCTGTTTGTGTCGACGTTTTCCGACAACGTCAAATATGACGTCGAGCGAACGGGCCTTGGTTTCAAGACCGACGCCAAAGTCAACGCAAGAGACACGGCGCTGCCGACGACCTGCCAGATGCAGCGACCCAACTGAGCCGGCGGCCGGTGCGTCCCGCGGCGACTCCGCGGGGCCGTTCTGTGCGGCCATCGCCGGCGGGCCAGGATCAAGAGTGCTCGAGATCATTGCGTTCTCGCTCCTGAACGGGGTGGTCTACGGCCTGCTGCTGTTCATGGTTTCGAGCGGGCTTACGCTCATCTTCAGCATGATGGGTGTGTTGAACTTCGCGCACGCAAGCATGTTCATGCTCGGTGCCTATTTCTCGTACCAGATCAGCAGGTGGATCGGCTTCTGGCCGGCGCTGGTCATCGCGCCACTGCTCGTCGGCGGGGTCGGTGCCGCGGTCGAGCGCTTCGGGCTGCGCCACGTCCACCGACAGGGACATGTCGCGGAGATCCTGTTCACGTTCGGCCTGGCGTATCTGATCGTCGAGTTCGTTGTCATGGTCTGGGGTCGCAACCCGATCGAGAACCGGGTACCCGCCGCGATAGATTTCCCCTTGTTCACGCTTTTCGGTACCACCTATCCGTTCTACAAGGGGCTGATGATGGCGATCGCCGTCGCGATGTTCGCGTTTCTTTACCTCGCGTTCAAGCGTACCCGGCTCGGGCTCATCATCCGTGCCGCACTGACCCACCCGCAGATGGTTGGCGCGCTCGGTCACGACGTGCCACGGATTTTTGTACTCGTGTTTGCGACCGGCAGCGCACTTGCGGGCGTGGCTGGCGTCATCGGCGGGTTCGCGTTTCTCACTGAACCGTCGATGGCACAGTCACTAGGACCCATCGTGTTCGTTGTCGTTGTCGTCGGCGGCATGGGCTCGATCTCCGGCGCGTTCATCGCGTCGATGCTGATCGGCATCGTCCAGACCTTCGCCGTGGCGCTCGACTATTCCCTGCTGGATCTTCTACACACGTTACGCGTGGCGATGCCGTCCGATTCGCCGTTTTACGCAATCAGCTCGATCAGGATTGCGCAGGTGGCACCGCTAATTCCCTACCTGTTGCTCGTCGTAATGCTCATCGTCCGTCCTCGGGGCCTGCTTGGCACGCGCGAAACATGACCCGTGACGGCGAGACCGACATCCCGCGTCTTGCCCCGCCGGCCGCGCTGCGCCGATGGGCCGCGACCCGACGACTCTGGCTGGTCGCAGCGGCCGTGCTAATCGTGCTGCCCTTCTTCCCGGGGCTGGACAGCAATTTCGGCCGCTCGCTTCTCTCCCAGATGGGCATCGCCGCCATCTTTGCCCTCTCCTACAACCTCCTGCTCGGTCAGACCGGATTGCTGTCGTTCGGCCACGCAGTCTATTTCGGTCTCGGGGCATACGCCGGTATCCACCTGATGCGCGCGATCAACGGTGGCCTGCCCATTCCGATGCCGCTGATCCCCATCGCGGGGGCAGCCACCGGGCTCGCGTTCGGGGTGTTGTTCGGCGCCTTGACGACGCGCCGCGCCGGCGTTGTGTTCGCCTTGATTTCCCTCGGGGTGGGTGAGCTCGTGCTTGCTGCGATGCGCATGGCTCAGGGTTTCTCCGGTGGGGAGGAGGGCATAACCGCCAATCGCAGCCTCGGACCACACCCGTTCGGACTGACGTTCGCCCCACAGCTCCAGGTCTACTACGTTGTGGCATTCTGGGCGTTGATCGCCACCGTGCTCATGGTCGCTTTTCTGCGCACCCCCGTCGGGCGTCTGTGCAACGCGGTGCGGGACAACCCGGAGCGTGCCGAATTCATCGGCTATGACCCGGTGCGCATACGCCTCATCGCCTTCTCCGTAGCGGCGATGTTCGCAGGGCTGGCGGGCGGCCTGCACGCGCTCAATTACGAGATCGTCGCGGCGGACGCGGTAGGGGCGGCCCAATCCGGCACCGTGCTGTTGATGGCCTACATCGGCGGCGTCGGCACTTTCCTCGGTGCCATCCTCGGCGCAATCACGATCACCTGGCTGCAGGTAAGCCTCAGCGACTACACGAGCGCCTGGCAGCTCTATCTCGGGCTGTTCTTTATGGCAGCCGTCTTGTTCGCACCAGGGGGCCTCGCGGGCCTGCTCTTGCTCCATGCCCCGCTCGTCCGTAAGCGTGCCTGGGTTGGCGTGCTTAAGGCCTATGTGATTGCCTCGTTGCCGGCGCTCGTCATGCTGGCGGGTGGGGTGACACTACTTGAGATCAACTATCGTCGCGCCACGCAGCCGGAGGTTGGTCCGCGAATGACCTTGTTCGGAGTGACCATGGATACGTCGACGCCGTGGCCATGGCTCGTTGCGCTCGGGTTGGTCATCGTCGGGTTCTATGCGTTCCGCAGGAGTTGGCCGCTGGTGAGCGCCGCCTGGCGGCGCGCGGACAATGCAGCACTTGCTCGAAGCGAGGGCGGCCGATGACCCTCGTCAAAGCCGCCCACGCGTCGACGCGCCGCGCGCTCGAATTACGCGATGTGCGCAAGAGTTTTGGTGCGATGCAGATCATCCGTGGCGTTTCGGTCGACATCCCTCACGGCGAGCGGCACGCGATCATCGGCCCAAACGGCGCCGGCAAATCAACTCTGTTCAACCTGATCTGCGGCCGCTTCGCGCCGAGCGGGGGTTCCATCCTGCTCGACGGCGAAGCAATCACGGCGCAACCTCCTTTCAAGATCAATCGCCGCGGCATTGCCCGCAGCTTTCAGGTAACCAACATATTCCCGCGCCTGTCCGTTTACGAGAATATCCGCTGCAGCCTGCTCTGGTCGCTCGGCTACAAGTATTGCTTCTGGCGCAATGTGGGCAGGCTGCGCGATGCGAACGAGCGCACCGAACGCATCCTCGAAGCCATCGGGATGACGCCCAAGCGCGATGCACCAGCAGGTGTGCTCACCTACGCAGAACAGCGCGCGCTGGAAATCGGCATCACCATCGCCGGTGATCCACAGGTGATCCTCCTCGACGAGCCGACAGCCGGGATGAGTCGGGCCGAAACCGACCACGCAGTGGCCCTGATCCGTACGGTGTCGCAAGGCCGGACGCTGGTCATGGTCGAGCACGATATGGGCGTCGTCTTCGATCTCGCCGACCGGATCTCGGTTCTCGTATACGGCCAAATCATCGCCACCGACGTCCCGTCGCGCATTCGCGCCAATGAGACCGTGCAAGACGCCTATCTCGGAAGCGCGCGCCATGCTTGACGTCGAGAACCTGCACGCCTACTACGGCAAGAGCCACATTCTTCAGGGTGCCTCGTTTCGCGTCGACGAGGGCGAAATCGTCAGCCTGCTCGGCAGAAATGGCGCCGGACGCTCGACGACAATCCGGACCATCATGGGCCAGGTCCGACCGGTGGGCGCCATCCGCTTCAAGGGAGTGCGCATCGACGGCCTTAAGCCGCATGAGATCGCGCGGCGCGGCCTCGGTTACGTCCCCGAAGACAGGGAGATCTTCCCCGGTCTGACGGTGCGCGAGAACCTGCTCCTGGGCATGAAGGCGGCGCGCCAGCGGGGACGCTGGTCGCTCGACGAGGTGTTCAAGCTGTTTCCGCTGCTGGGCGAGCGCGCCGATGCGTCGGGGGAGGTATTGTCGGGCGGCGAGCAGCAGATGCTCACGATCTGCCGTACGCTCATGGGGGATCCCGACTTGATCATGATCGACGAGCCCACGGAGGGACTCGCGCCGATGCTTGTCGATCTGGTGCGGGAACTGCTGGAGCGGATCGCGCAACGCGGTGTGGCGATCCTGTTGATCGAGCAGAAGCTCACGATCGCGCTAGCGATTTCGCATCGACTCTATGTCATGGGCCACGGCCGCATCGTGTTCGAAGGCTCGCCACTGGCGCTTCGCGCCAACGACGCGGTGCGCCAGGAGTGGCTCGAAGTATGAGGAGCTTGCCATGAGCCTAAAACAGTTGTTCGACCTCACCGGCAGGACGGCGCTGGTGACGGGAGGATCGCGCGGCCTGGGGCTGCAGATCGCCGAAGCGCTGGGCGAGCAGGGCGCGCGTGTCGCGATTGTGGCGCGAAAATCGGACGAACTCGACGAGGCCACCGCGCAGCTCCGGTCGCGACTCGGCATCGATGCGCTGCCGCTGGTCTGCGATCTGGCCGACATGGCCGCGATCCCACCTCTGGTCGAGCGCGCTGTCGCCGCGTTGGGTCCGATCGACATTCTGGTCAACAATGCTGGCACAACCTGGGGCGCGCCGACGCTCGAGCATCCGATGTCGGCATGGAACAAGGTGATGACGCTGAATCTGACTGCCTTGTTCGCGCTCACACAGGAAGTAGGCCGCCGCTGCATGGTTCCCAGGCGTCGGGGCAAGATCATCAACATCGCGTCGATCCTCGGACTCGTCGGGGGCGGCGACCCGGGCCGCGCGCCCACGCTCGCGTACAACACGACCAAGGGCGGCGTGATCAGCTTCACACGCTCGCTCGCGCTCGAATGGGCGCCCTACAACATCCATGTGAACGCCATCGCACCGGGCTTCTTCCCGACCAAAATGACCCAGGGCGTGTTGGAGACGGCGGGCGACGCGATTGCGGCGCGAACGCCGCTGCAGCGTGTCGGCGGCCCGGAGGACCTCAAAGGCCTGGTCGCCCTCTTCGCCTCGGATGCGAGTGCCTATATCACCGGCCAGATCGTTGCGGTGGACGGCGGCACGACCGCAGCTTAATCGCGGAATTAATAAAACGGGCACAAAAACAGTAGCTCAACCGATTAACTCCCTCCCCGCCCGGATGGACATGCTGGGCAATAAAGGCCTTGACAAATACTGCCTAGACAATATATAGTGGGTACAAGTTGAGCGAACTGCGATGAGCGCAATCTACGACCCGAAGAGCTTTAACCCCAAGACTGCGATCGGTGGCCTGGTGGGGCGCGTCAAGCTTAAGTTGCACGACGCGCTGGAGCAGGAGCTTGCACCGCATGACATCACGGCCGCGCAATACGTGATTCTCGTCGGCTTGGCCAACGGCATCGATTCGGCATCCGGCCTGTGCAAGGGAGTTTCGTACGATCCGGGCGCCATGACACGCATGATCGACCGGTTGGAGCGCAAGGGGCTCGTTCGGCGTGTGCGTTGCCCGGATGACCGGCGCGTCGTCAAGATCGCGCTGACCGACGAAGGCAAAGCCGTTTATCCCCAACTCATCGCCAGCGCGGCGGCCGTTACCAATCGCAGCCTCGAAGGCTTTACCAAGACTGAGGCGCAGCAACTCGAAGGCCTGCTGCAACGCATTCTCGATAGCCGCTGATTTTTTTTGGCATGGAATTGCCTAGGCAGTTACAGACTTAGCAATGCCAGCCCGGGCAGTAAGTAGCAAAAGGAAGAGCAATGAAAACCTGGTTCATGTTTCGGATGCAACGCGTTCTGGCGCTTCTGCCGGAGGGCGTTCGCGCGTTCGGGCCCTATCTCCTGGTGGAGCTGATTCTGCCTGGCGGCTCGCTGGTGGCGCTGCTGCTCTGGCTCTACAACCACAGGCCGGCGCGAGCTTGAGATGAAGAAAATTCACCGCGGGCTGGTCGCTGTTGCGTTGCTGTCAGTCGTCTTGCTTGTCGCGTGCGCCAACACCAACGGCCTCTCGACCGAGGCGTCGTTGAAGAGCGCGAGTGACTATGCCGCAGAGAAGACGCTCTCGGGGTCCGCGCCGGCATTGTCGGTGTGGCCGCGCAACGACTGGTGGACGACCTACAACGATCCGCAGCTCAACGTGCTGATCGAAGAGGCGCTGTCGGAAAGCCCGACGCTGCGTGTTGCCCAGGCACGCACGCGCAAGGCACTCGCCTTCGCCGCGACAACGCAGGCCGCCCTCTATCCGCAGGTCAACGGCGACTTCGAGGTTAACCGTCAGCGATTCCCCGACCACGGCCTGACGCCACCGCCGTTCAACGGCATCTCGGGAACGCTGTATCAACTGCAGGCGACGCTCGACTGGGAGCTCGACGTCTGGGGCAAGAACCGCGCCGCCTACGAAAGCGCCGTGGACCAGACCCGCGCCGCCGAGGTGGATGCATACGCCGCGCGTCTTGCGCTGTCCGTTACCATCGCGCAGGCCTACGTGCAGTTGGACCGTGCCTACCTCCAGCTCGACGTCGCCCAGGCGACGCTCAAGGAGCGTGAACAGATCTATGCGCTCACGCGCGAACGTAACGCCGCGGGCATCGACTCGCGCCTCGAGCTTAAGCAGGCTGAAGCCGCACTGCCCGCAACGCGCGAGCAGATTGAGCAGTTGCGAGAGACGATCGGTCTGACACGCAACATGCTGTCGGCGCTCCTCGGGGAAGGTCCCGATCGCGGGCTGGCGATCGCGCGGCCGGTGGCCGAAGTTCTGCAGCCGGTCGGTCTGCCTTCGTCCGTTCCGGCCGAACTCCTCGGGCGGCGGCCGGACATCATCGCGCAACGCTGGCGCGTTGAGGCTGCACAAAAAGATATCGCCGGTGCCAAAGCTGCGTTCTATCCCGACGTGAATCTGGTGGGCTTGATTGGCCTGCAAAGCTTCGGGCCGGCCGGTTTCCTAAGCGCCGCAAGTCGCATGATGGGCTTCGGTCCGGCCGTGACTCTGCCCATCTTCGAAGGCGGTCGGTTGCGGGGCAACCTCGCCGGCACGAACGCCGACTACGATATCGCCGTCGAGCAATATAACCAGCTCCTGGCCGACGCGCTGCGCGACATCGTCGATCAGTTGACCTCGCTCGCAAGTGTCGACGCACAGCACCGGGAGCAGGCACAGGCGCTCGCCGATGCCCAAGAAGCATACGACCTGGCTTTGCTGCGCTATCGCCAGGGCATCGGCAACTACCTGCAAGTGCTAAGTGCGGAATCGCCACTGCTCGTGCAGCAGGGCCTCGAAGCGGATTTGCGCGCACGCGATTTGGAAATTTCGGTCGGCCTCGTACGCGCGCTTGGCGGCGGCTTCACCGCGCCGGTCACTCCGGTTGCCGTCGCGCGCTAATGGCAATCATGAAAACACTCTCGACGATGTTCCACGACACAACACGGCGTAAATTGGCGAGCGCCCTCCGGCATTACATCACCGGGCCGCTGGCGACGATCGCGGGCGCAATCGTTTTCGTACTTGTCCTCGCTCAGGGCGAATCATGGGCGATCCGGCAAGGGCCACTTATGCCCTCCGCAAGTTGCATTTCCGATTACAGCACGGACGGCGAAGCATTGCCGGTGTCGATTCTTCACTAAGTTGCAGCCCAGGAAAATTTTTATGCCAAACGATACTCAGGTTCTTCCCGCCGTGTCGCTCGAGGCAAAGCGCAAACGGTGGCTCGTCATCATCATCAGCGCGTTTACCGCGATCGCCATTGCCTACGGCGCATATTGGGCGATTGCACTGCGCTACTGGCAGTCGACCGACGACGCTTACGTCAGCGGCAACGTGGTGCAGATCACGCCCCAGATTTCGGGCACCGTGGTCGCTATCGGCGCGGACGACACGCAGTTCGTCAAGGCCGGCCAGCTACTGGTACGCCTCGATCAGGCCGACGCCAAGGTGGCGCTGGATGAAGCCGAAGCGCAACTCGCCAAGACGGTGCGCGAAGTGCGGAGCCTGTTTGCGACCTCGGCGCAGCTGCAGGCCTCGGTCGCCATGCGTCAATCGGATCTCGACCGTGCGAGCGCCGACCTTGCGCGTCGCGACCGGCTGGCGAGCTCCGGGGCGATCTCCGGCGAAGAAATGCAGCATGCGCGCGACGCATTCGACAACGCCAAGGCCGGTTTGCTCGAGGCGCAGCAGCAACTCACCGCCAACCGCGTGCGCGTCGACCGCACGACCGTCGAGGATCATCCCGACGTCCGCAATGCCAGCGCGCGGGTGCGTGACGCCTACCTGACGTACGCGCGCACCGCGCTCCCGGCGCCGGTCGGCGGCTTTATCGCCAAGCGTGCGGTGCAGCTCGGGCAACGCGTGAGCCCCGGCATGCCGCTGATGGCGATCGTCGCGCTCGACCAGGTCTGGGTGGATGCCAACTTCAAGGAACCCCAGCTCGCCGCGATGCGCGTCGGACAGCCCGTGCGGCTGACCGCAGACCTCTACGGCAGCAAGATCGAGTACCGAGGCAAGATCGCAGGCTTCGGTGCCGGCACCGGCTCGGCGTTCGCCCTGCTGCCCGCGCAAAACGCCACGGGCAACTGGATCAAGGTTGTGCAGCGCGTGCCGGTGCGCATCGCACTCGACGAACATGAACTCGCCGCGCATCCGCTGCAAATAGGGCTGTCGATGCAGGTCGAGGTCGATACGCACGATCGAAGTGGCGACCGTTTGCCGCAAGTCGCGCGCAGCGTGCCGGTATACGCGACCGACGTATTCGGTTCGGTCGACTCGCTCGCCGACGAACGCGTGCGCACAATCATTGCCGCCAACGAGGGTGGCGCGACGCATGTCGCGAAGGATCGCGTGCCGCAAGACGTGGAGGCGCTAGGCCATCTCGCGGGCTTCACCCCAACGCGAGACGCGGCTGCTGCGCATAGACCCACCTTGTAGCGCGCCTCGACGCAAAACGCCATGGCTGAAACCGCGACTACCGACGCGATCCGGGCACCGCCGCCACCGCTGGTCCCCCTTCAGGGTGGCGCGCTCGTCCTCGGCACCATCGCCCTGTCGCTCGCCACGTTCATGAACGTGCTCGACACCTCGATCGCCAACGTATCGATTCCGGCGATGGCAGGCGATCTCGGCGTGGCTCCCGATCAGGGAACGTGGGTCATCACCTCCTTCGCCGTCGCCAACGCCATCTCGCTTCCACTCACCGGCTGGCTGACGCAGCGCTACGGCCAGGTGCGGTTGTTCATCACGTCGGTGCTGCTATTCGTGCTGGCGTCGTTCCTGTGCGGCTTGGCGCCTTCACTCGGGCTGTTGATCCTGTTTCGGGTCATCCAGGGCGCAGTCGCTGGGCCCATGATTCCGCTGTCGCAATCGCTGCTGCTTTCGAGCTATCCCAAGGCCAAGGCTGGCAGCGCACTGGCGGCGTGGTCGATCACGACGCTCGTTGCCCCGGTCGTTGGGCCGCTTCTCGGCGGGTGGATTACCGACAATATCGCGTGGCCGTGGATCTTCTATATCAACGTCCCCGTCGGGCTTGCTACGGCTGCCGTGACTTGGTTCATCTACCAAAAACGCGAAACACCCACGGCCAAGCTACCGATCGACGCCGTCGGACTGGGTCTGCTCGTACTTTGGGTCGGGGCGATGCAACTTATGCTCGACCGGGGCAAGGACCTGGATTGGTTTGGATCGTGGCAAATCGTCGCGCTGGCGATCACGGCCGTGGTTGGTTTCGCGATCTTTGTCGTCTGGGAGCTTACCGACCGTCACCCGGTCGTCGACCTGAGGCTGTTCAGGGGCCGAAACTTCTGGACCAGCACGCTGGCCATGTCTCTCGGATACGGCACCTTTTTCGGCAATGTCGTGCTGCTGCCGCTTTGGCTGCAGCAATACATGGGCTATACGGCGACCATGGCAGGCATGGTGCTCGCGCCGGTGGGCGTCTTCGCGATTCTGCTCACGCCGCTGGTGGGCCGCAACATCGACAAGGTCGACCCTCGCTGGTTTGCCACTGGCGCCTTCGCGGTGCTGGCGCTGGTATTGGCCATGCGTTCGCATTTCGACACCGACGCCGACTTCGCGACGCTGATCGTGCCGACGCTTGTTCAGGGGATCGCGCTGGCAGTATTCTTCATTCCCCTCATCACCTTGGCCCTGTCGGGCCTTGAGCCGTCGCGCATTCCGGCAGCCTCGGGTCTGTTCAATTTCGCGCGCATCACCGCCGGCTCATTTGGTACCTCGATCGCCACCACGCTGTGGGACCGGCGCGCGAGCCTCCATCACGCCCAACTCACCGAACACCTGACACGCTACGACTCATCGTCGACGCAGGCCTTGGCAAACTTGCAGGCAGGCGGCCTGGATCCGTCGCAGAGCACGGCGCTACTGAATCGGTTGATTGATCAGCAGGCATCCATGCTTTCGGCCAACGACATCTTCATGGCCTCGGCGCTACTGTTCGTGTTGCTGATCGGTGTGGTCTGGCTCGCTCGCCCGCTCAAGCGCAGCCCTGCCGTCGAGGCGGCTGCCGGCGGCGCGCATTGAGCCCCGGGGCCCAGGAAGAGAAGCTACAGCCGGTGACTGCGGTCTCCTTCGCGGAAGCCGATAAGTTCGATATCGAGGCCTCTCGTTAAGGCGAGCACCTTGAACAGCTCTCCCATCTCCGCCGGCGACGTGAGTCTCTGGACGGCGCTCGCCGCGCGCAGGTAAGCCACCGATTCGGGATCACCGCAACGCGCGAGTCCATTGAGCAGTCCGCTGGCAAGAAGAAATTGCGCCTGGGTCGCAAAACCGGCGACGGTCATCCCGGCGGCGACTCCGGCGCGTGCCATGGCGCTGAAATCGACGTGCGCGCTCAAGTCGCTCAATCCCGGGTAGTAGAACGGGTCGGCGAGCGCGCGATGGCGACGATGGGCCATCAAGGTACCCGCGTCTCGCTGGGGATGGTAGTACTCACCGGCAGGAAAGCCGTAGTCGACGAAGAGCATCAAGCCCCGGTCGCAGCGCAGGCCAAGGGTCGTCACCAGCGCCTCGGCTGCCGGGTTCAGCTCCGACGCATAGTCGCCGCCGGGAGGAAAGCGCGCTTGCGCCATGTTGCGCAGCGCCCCGTCCGAGAGCGGACGGTCGCGGAACGTGAGGCCCACCGTCGCATCGGCCGTCACGCCACGCTCAAACCATTCTCCATCGCGCCGCACAACGAGGTGGACCGGAACGGCATCGAGCACTTCGTTGGCAATAAGCGCGCCGCTCCAACGCTCGGGAAGTGTGTCGATCCAAGCCACCTGTGGCATGAATTCGGGAATCCGTGTTGCCAAGTGTCTGCGCTGACGTTCGCGCAGATCGGGACTCACCTCGAGCAAAAGGTAGCGCGCCGGCAGCGCGTTTTGCTCCGCAAGGATCGTCAGCACGTCGGCGGCGAGGCTCCCGCTGCCGGGACCCACTTCGATCATTTCACCGTCGGCAACTTGCGCGAGCACCTGCGCGACTTGAGCCGAGAGCGCACGCCCGAACAGCGGCGTGAGCTCGGGTGCTGTAACGAAGTCGCCTTCGGCACCGAGCTTGCGCGCACCGGCGGCGTAGTAGCCGAGGCCCGGCGCGTAGAGTGCCGCCTGCATATAGTCGGCAAAAGAGATCCAACCCTCTGCCTCGGCAATGGCGTGCACGAGGTGCGCAACAAGGCGCTCGCTGTGCTCGCGCTCCGCTGCAGACGGCGGCGGCAAGCCGCCCGGACCGATATTGAGTGGAGCGGTGGACATCGATGTGCTAGATTGACAGGTCGAGGGGAGTGTAGCCGGA
>Ga0302326_10007466_pt1 | contig 24305 bp, 25 predicted proteins | sample Palsa_T0_3_FD_202264 | JGI IMG/M metagenome (GOLD analysis project Ga0302326, IMG submission 202264) | Peat permafrost microbial communities from Stordalen Mire near Abisko, Sweden - Palsa_T0_3 | ecosystem: Environmental > Terrestrial > Soil > Palsa > Peat permafrost | place: Sweden: Abisko... | reverse complement strand
GCACCGCGTTAGTGAGCACCGCGCCCAAGTCGAGCAAGCCCGTCAGCAGCAGTGGCGCCAAGGGCGCCAGTCAGCGCGCCCCTGCGAGCGATGATGCGGCGCAGGCGAGCCAGATGACGGCCCTGGCGATGCTGTTGCTCGCGCCGAATGTTCAGGTCAGCCGCGACAGTGCAGCTGTCGGTGGCACGCAAGAGGCAAGCGATCAGAGTTCCGACGCGAGCGCGGTTTCCGGCAGCGACGCGGCACTCGACAACGTGTCGGGTTTGAGCAATGCCTGGATCCCGCCAGCCGCCAACGGCGCGACGCCCGACACGTCGCCAGCTATGATGCCCCCATTGGCGCCGGCGAGCGCCAACGCGCCGAACAATGGCACTGCCAGCACTCCTGCCATAGCCGCAGTGGCGGCGGTGACTGCGGCGGCGACCGTGACCACGGCAGATGCGACCGCGGTTGCCGGAGCCACAGCCGCTACGACCTCGGCGAGCGGCGATCGTGCCGAGGCGGCCAATACCAGCTCGACCGCAGACCTCTCGGCGCTCGCAAGCCTGGTGCGCGCATTGCCGGGGGGCGCTGTGCAGGGCGGCGCGGCGGAGCACGCGATTGCCGTTCCGGTTTCCGATCCAGGTTGGCCGCATGCCGTAGCTGCCCAGGTGCAGCTGTTTGCTGCGGCCAACATTCAAAGCGCGACCTTGAGGCTGTCGCCAGAGCACCTGGGACCCGTGGAAGTTCATATCGATGTGCAAGCCTCGCAGATCAACGTCAGTTTCGTCGCCGCGCATGCCGAGACGCGTAGCGCTCTGGAACAGAGCGTACCGATGCTGCGCGCCATGCTGGCCCACGGCGGATTGACGCTAGGACAGACACACGTGCAGGGCGAAGCGCGATCTGGGTCACAGTCGTTTGCCGCCCGGACGCATAGCCTCGTCGGCGCGGTGCCCGGCGAGGAGCCAAACGTCCCTGCTGTGACACGCACCGTGGGATTAATCGATGAGTACGCCTGAGTGCACGGCCGCAGCGACGGATTTCCGTCGTCGCCAGCCGCCTCAGCACTGGCACAGGGCTTGCTCCGTAAGCGATCGACGTAACATTGCCTGCACTGACAAGGGCGACACCGACTATGGCGACTGAAGCTGCAAAACTCGAGGCTGCTCCCAAAGAGCAGACGGACAAGGCCAAGGCGGATAAGCCGAAGACGGATAAACCCAAGTCGGATAAACCCAAGTCGGATAAGCCCAAGAAAAAGGGCAAACTGCTCTACATCATCGTCGCGCTGCTGCTGGTCGGCGGTGGCGTTGGCGGCTGGCTGGCCTTCAAACCCAAGGCAGCGGCCGATGCGGCCGTGGCTGCCGATAAACCGGCGGCCCCGCACTCGGCGGCGCTCTACTACAAGTTCGATCCGGCCTTTGTGGTGAACTTCGGCGGCGAGGGTAGCGCCCGCTATCTGCAGGTCATGGTCGAGGCCATGACGCGCGATGCCGCGGTGCTCGAGCTGATCAAGAGCAACGAGCCGGCAGTGCGCAATGACCTGGTACTGCTGTTCTCGAGCCAGGACAACGCCACACTGATGTCACCGGAGGGCAAGGAAAAGCTGCGCGCCGCGACGCTCGAGGCGGTACGAAAAGTCATCGGCACCGAAGGCGGCGATGGCAAGCTGGTCGAAGCGGTGTACTTCACGAGCTTCGTGATTCAATAGACATGGGCGCCGAGATTCTCAATCAGGACGAGATCGACGCGCTGCTCAAGGGCGTCGATGACGGCGCGGTGCCAACGACTACGGTACCCGAAGACCCCGGCAAGGCGCGCGACTACGATCTTGCCACCCAGGTTCGCATCGTGCGCGGCCGCATGCCGACGCTGGAGATGATCAACGATCGCTTCTCGAGACTGTTTCGCATTGGTCTGTTCAACATGCTGCGACGTACTCCGGAAATCGCCGTCGCGCCGGTCAAAGTACAGAAGTTCACCGAATACACACAGAATCTGCACGTGCCGTCGAGCCTGAATCTGATCAAGATCAACCCGCTGCGCGGCACCGCGTTGCTGACGCTCGATGCCACGCTGGTGTTCGCCATCGTCGACAATTTCTTCGGCGGCAATGGCCGCTACGCCAAAATCGAAGGCCGTGAATTTACCTTGACCGAAGGACGCATCGTGCAGATGGTATTGCGCCAGGCGTTTGCCGATCTGACCGAAGCCTGGAGCGTCTGCAGCGCGATCAACGTCGAGTACATCAACTCCGAGATCAATCCGCACTTCGCCAATATCGTCAGTCCATCTGAAATCGTAGTCGTAACTTCGTTCAAGATCGAACTCGAAGGCGGCGGCGGCGAACTGCATGTGGTGATGCCGTATGCGATGATCGAACCGATTCGCGACCAGCTCGACTCCGGTATGCAAAGCGATCGCATGGAGCACGACGAGAATTGGAATCGCACGCTGCGCGAGGAAATCGAGGAAGCCGAAGTCGATCTCGTGCCGGTGCTCGGGCACACTACGCTGACTATCGGACGCCTGGTCGATCTGAAACCCGGAGATGTCATCTCCTGCGATTTCGACGGCGAGGTCACGCTGTTCGCCGAGGGCGTTGCAGTGTTGCGCGGCGGCTACGGTCTCTCGCGCGGTCAGCAGGCCGTCAAAGTTTCCCAACGAATCACCCGGCGCAAGCCGCCGATATTAAGTAATGCCGTGGTAAGAAAGTCATGAGCACACCAACCGCAAATACCGCACAGGCGCAGCCGGCCGAATTGGGCAATCTGAAGCCCGATGCGCCCGACGGCGGCACAAACCGTGAATTGAATCTCGACGTGGTGCTGGATATTCCGGTCACACTGTCGATGGAGGTCGGCCGCAGCCGCATCAGCATCCGCAACCTGTTGCAGCTGAACCAGGGCTCGGTGGTCGAATTGGATCGCGCCACCGGCGAACCACTGGACGTGTATGTCAATGGCACCCTGATCGCGCACGGCGAAGTCGTGGTGGTCAACGACAAATTCGGTATCCGCCTCACGGATGTCATAAGTCCCGCCGAGCGCATCCGCAAGCTGAAATAGCGGGGATTGAGATTTGGTCGAGGTTCAAGATTCGTGGCCGCGAGCCGATATCTGGGACAGGCGGGCAATGAACCGAGGAGAAACCTACCGTGCCAGCGACGCTCAAGTCCGACGCACAAGAGGCGGCTACGCAGAAGGCTCTATTCGAGTTCGTCAGCGAGCTTGCCCGGGAATTGTCGCTCGGGCGTGTGGATTTGCCGTCCTTTCCTGACGCGGCCGCGCGCGTACAGCAGGTGCTGTCCGACGAGACAGTCACGGGCGAGCGTATCGCCCGAGTGGTGAGCTCCGACGCGGGGCTGGCCGCGCGCATATTGACCATGGCGAATTCGACCTTGTTGCATCGCGGCGATTCCCGGGTCTCGGATCTGAAGGTCGCCATCACGCGCATTGGACACGAAAATATTCGCACCGCGGCACTGGCCTATGCCACGACGCAGCTGCGCCGTTCGGCCGAGCTGCTGCACATCCGCTCAAAGCTGGATAAATGCTGGCAGGAAGGTGTGCGGGTGGCGGCACTGGCGCACGCCATGGCCAAGGAATCTCGCAAGGTGCGCACGGACGAAGCCATGTTGGCCGGCCTGCTGCACAACATCGGCAAGATCTACATTCTGGCGCACACGCCGAAAGAGGCCAGCAACTCATTCGAGTATGAGGATGAATCGCTGAACAGCTGGCATCCCAGCATCGGTCAGGCGCTGATCGAGAACTGGAAATTGGGCGACGATCTGGCCGCGGCCGTGGGCGGGCAGTTTGAGCTGGATCGCAGCCACGAGGGTCCGCCCGATCTGCAGGACCTGCTGATTGTTGCGGTCTACGTTGCCACGCAGATGGCCAATAACAGCGCCGACGATTCGGCCCTGGCGCGCATACCGGCCGCCACCGCGCTCGGGCTGACCGACTCCGCCTTCGTGCGCATCATGCTCGAGTCGCAGACCGACATCGAGATGCTGCAGGCCGCTCTGGGCTAGCCGCCAAAAGCCCTGCGGCATGAACCGCAGGGCTTGTCGTCAGCGTCCTGGCGCTTTTCAGTTCGACGGCGTGGTGTCGGTGAAGTAGGTCACCACATAGGCCTTGAGCATGCCGCTGACCTGCGGTACTCCGGACAACCATACCGTCGTGCCGGCCGCCATACCTGCGGTGAAACTCGCCATGCCGGCGGAGGTCGTGATGTCGATCGGACTGATCGTGACGATCCCGCCGGTGCTGTCCACCTGGTACACCAGTGTGGCTGAGCCGCTGGTATCCTCGACATCCACCGTGACCGGCTGCGTGCCGCCGACCACGGTAGCTGTGAATGCCAGGCCGCTGCCGGAGGGTGCCGGTGCGCTCGCAACCGTGGCCAACGGAATCGGGGTCGGCTCCAGCATGCTGGCGGCCGCGCTCCAGCCGGTCGGATTGGCTTCATCGGCCCAGACCATGTAGCTCACACCCCAGGGAACGATTGCGCCGGCAGTTCCGCCGAAGCTCAGGGTGCCGTTGGTGGCGGCGACGAAATCGCCGACCGCGCTGCCGCCCGAATCAACCAGGGATGGATAGGCGAAGTTCCACCATTGGTAGCCCGTGATGGCGGTCCCGGTCAGAGGATCATTGCCGTTGGCACTGGTGGGTGAGATGTAGTTCAGCGTGACGTTGTAGTCATCGATCGCGCGCACGAAATTATGCGTATAGGTGAAGCCGCTGGTGCTGGGCAGCGAGATTGCCCCAGAGTATTCCGCGGTTTCGATGTCGATGCTCTGCGCCACCAGCTGCGTGGCGAGGGGATCGACCACGCTGGCGTGAACCTTGAACCCGCGCACGATATCGTTGTTGGCCAGGAACGTTGTACCGGTGCCGATCGGCGTCGCATCAGCCGCTGCATTCCAAGGCTGGCGGAAGAAGAACTGCGTGCTGTCGTTGACCAGCAGCGGCACGCCCACTCCCGTCTCGTTGGTCACCCAGACGACATTGGTACCGGTGTTGACGCTCAGCACGTGACCTTCAGGACTCAGCCAGACGCTGTTGAAGCTGCTGCTGGCCCAGATGCGCGTCGCAACCAGCGTGCCATCCTGCTGATAGCGCGCTGCGATGCGCACGTACTTGCCGCTCAAGGCGGACTCGGTCGAAAAATTCATGATGGTCGTGACCGTACCGGCGTCCACGTCATAGAACAGCGTGCCGTTGGTGGCATCGGCCAGGATGGTCAGGGACTGCGGGCTCGCCACGGCCGTCTCAGGTGAGACTGCCGGCAGCGTCGCAAAGTCTTTGGCGATGGTGATCGAAGTGTTGTCACTCGAGATGCCGGTCACGGTGCCATAGGTGTGGCGCAGCACCAGGCGTGTCAGATCTCTGAGCGGATGATGCCGCACGGGTCCGTCGAAATTGACGGCCCACTGTGTGGCGCTGGCGCCGGGCGGCATGTGGCCGACAATGAATGCCGGATGCGCCAGATCAAACTCCAGATCCAATGCATCCGTCGAGGTCGCCGTGACCACCAGTGGCGAGACCAGGTTGACATTGATGGGAACGGTCAGGTTCGGCGCCGTGCCCTGGGTGTTCATGATTTGTATATTCGATGACAGCACCACCGTGCCGCTGCTGAGCGAAAATCCTGCCTCGGGGTCGGTGGTTGCCGTCAGCGAAACATCGCCCGGATTGCCGCCAACGGTGACGACAGCGCCGGTATAGGTGCCAATGGGCACCGACACGTTGCCAATGAGCTCGCCAAGCTGGTCGAGCTGTTCGAGATTGACATACGGTGCCGGAGTCGGCGCGGTATAGATCGTGACGTTGGCGCCACCGCCTTGCGGGATCAGCGCGATGCTGAGCACCTTGACGCCGATCGTGGCCCAATCACTGGCTGAGGCGTCGCTGACGATAACGGGCACAGTACCGGACTGCACGCTCGAGCCGGAGCTCGAGGCCACAGTCGATCCCATGCTGCCCGAGGAACCGCCGCCACAGGCAGCGAGCCCGGCCATCAGCGCGCCGCAAACTGCGTATCGAATCAGATTGTTTTCCATAACCCACCCTGCTGTTCGGTTGGTGACGTTGAGCCACCAAGCGGTGCAGGGTGTGTTTGGTTGACGCCGGCGTGGCAGCCGACGCGCTTACCTTGCAACGTCGGCATCAGGCGACACTTTCGCACACGCCAAATATCCGTCGCCGCGAGCACGCAGGCAGGCAATGTGAACCGCGTCACAGCGCGCAATTGGCTGCAAATCAAATCGGCAGAATGACTTAGCCGCTTTTGCGCGGCGCTGGCATGCGCGTTGCTTCGTAAGCTGTGCCGAATCTTGCGCGGAGCATTGCGAGTCTTGAATCGTACTGTAACAAGCCAAATCACTCGCCGTGCGTGGTGGGTGTCATTGATTGCAACGCTGCTCATGGGCGCGAGCGATCTCGCGTTCGCTGCGGCCAGCGCGCCATTCGCGGCACCGGTAGCACAAAGCGCACCCAGCACCACCGGCGGCACGCTGCGCGTCACGCTGGCCATGATTCTGGTGCTCGGCGCGGTCATGGGTGCCGCGTGGCTCGCGCGTCGTCTGCGCGGCGTGAGCGGGGCGTCCACGAGCGCTCTCGAAGTGATGGCGCAAGTCTCTTTGGGTGCACGCGAGCGCGCGGTGCTGATTCGAGTCGGTGAGCGTCAGGTGTTGATCGGGGTCGCGCCCGGCAATGTACGCATGCTGCATGTGGTCGAACCGTCCGCCAACGCAGCGTCGGCGGCTACGCAGGATTGCGCGATGTCGGGCATGTCCGATGGTCCGCCACGACCCTCATTCAAATCGCTGCTGCTCAAGAGTCTGGGCAAATGAGCCGCATTACTGGCGCGCGCACGCGCGCGCGATTGCTCGCCACAGGCTTTGCGCTGCTGCTGCTCGCCGTGCCGCTGGCGGCCAGCGCCACTCCGGGCATTCCAGCGGTGGCAGTGCAGACCAGCGGCGGAAGCCAAACCTATACGCTGACCATCGAGCTGCTGGCGCTCATGACCGCGGTCACGTTGCTGCCGGCGGCGCTGTTGATGATGACGGCCTTTACGCGCATCGTGATCGTGTTATCGATCCTGCGACAGGCCATTGGCGCCGGCCAGACGCCGCCGAACCAGGTGCTCGTGGGTCTGGCGTTGTTCCTGACGCTGTTCGTGATGTCACCGGTCATTGACAAGATCCGCACCGACGCGGTCGTGCCCTACATGGCCGGCAGCATGGACACCACTACTGCACTCGAGCACGGCGTGGCGCCGTTGAAGACTTTCATGCTCGAGCAGACGCGCGAGAGCGACATCGCCGCGTTCGTGCGCATCTCGGGCGGAAAGGGCTTTGCCGGTCCGCAGGATGTGCCGCTGACCCTGCTGGTGCCCGCATTCGTGACCAGCGAACTCAAAACCGCATTCCAGATCGGCTTCCTGCTGTTCATTCCGTTTGTGATCATCGATCTGGTGGTCGCGAGCGTGCTGATGTCCATGGGCATGATGATGCTCTCGCCGGTGCTGATCTCGCTGCCGTTCAAGATCATGTTGTTCGTGCTGGTGGATGGCTGGACGCTGGTCATGGGCTCGCTCGCATCAAGCTTTTACCACTGAGGACAATCAAAACATGAGCCCGGAAACGGTGATGACCATAGGCCAGCGAGCGCTGGAAATGACTCTGATGCTGGCCGCGCCCATGCTGCTGGTCGGGCTCACGATCGGAATTATGGTCGGCATCTTTCAGGCCGCGACCCAGATCAACGAGATGACCTTGTCGTTCATTCCGAAGCTGCTCGGCATCGCCGCGACGCTGGTGCTGGCCGGTCCCTGGATGCTCAAGCAGATGGTCGGCTACACGCGCATGCTGATTGAAAGTATTCCGAACCTGATCGGCTAGCGTTGCGTGCCGCTACTGACCCTTCCGCAGCTCGAGCATTGGGTCAGCGGCGCGTTCTGGCCGTTTCTGCGCATCGGCGCCTGCCTGATGGTGGCGCCGGTGTTCGGCGCCAGCTATGTGCCGCCGCGCGTGCGCATCGTGCTGGCCGCTGCCGTGACGCTGGTGGCGCTGCCGATGATGCCGCCGCTGCAAGACACGCCGGTATTGTCGGCCGATGGTGTCATCACCACCGTGCAGCAGGTCCTGATCGGTGTGGCGCTGGGTTTTGCGCTGCAATTGATGTTCGATGCGCTCACGCTCGGTGGCCAGATTCTGGCCAACAGCATGGGGTTGGGCTTTGCGTTCAACATCGATCCGCTGCGCAGCGTGGAGACGCCGGCGCTCGGGCAGTTCTACACCCTGCTAGGTACCCTGGTATTCCTGGCCCTCGATGGGCATATCGCGCTGATTGAAACGCTGACCAGCAGCTTTCGCGGGCTGCCGGTTGGACCGAGCGGCTTGAGCGCATCGGCGTTGCACTCGCTGGCCGACTGGGGCGATGAATTATTTCTCGGCGCGCTGCGGGTCGCGCTGCCGGGCATGACGGCACTGCTGGTGGTCAATCTTGCCTTCGGTGTCACCAGCCGCGCTGCGCCGGCGTTGAATCTGTTCGCGGTCGGCTTCCCCATCACCTTGGTTTTCGGCTTCGTGATCGTGCTGATGGGCCTGCCCGGCATACAGTCGGTATTGACCGATCTGCTCGCTGCAGCGTTCGGGTTCATGCGCATGCTGACCGGAGGCGCGTAGCCCATGGCCGATGCCGACGATCGCGAACGCACAGAGAGCCCGACACAAAAGCGGCTTGATGATGCGCGCACCAAAGGACAGGTACCGCGTTCACGCGATCTGAACGCCGCCGCGGTGATACTGGCCGGCGGCCTCGGACTGATGACTCTGGGCTCGGTGATCGGCGGACGGCTGCTGGCGGTCATGCGCGACGGTCTGTCGTTGAGCAACCCCGAGGTCTTTGACGGCGGTCAGATGCTGTTGCGCTTCGGCCACGCGGCACTGCAGGCAGGACTGGCCCTTACGCCGTTGGTGGGCCTGCTGATCACGGCGGCCATACTGGCGCCGCTGGCGATTGGCGGCTGGACCTTCAGCTCGGAAGCGCTGGTGCCGCAGTTCTCGCGCCTGGACCCGATCGCAGGTCTCGCGCGGATGTTTTCAGTGCGTGCAGTGATCGAGCTGTGCAAGGCGCTGGCGCGCGTGATGCTGGTGGCGCTGGTTGCGACCATTGCGCTGCGCAAGCAATTTCACAGCTATTCGGTGCTGGGCGTCGAGCCGACGCCGGTCGCGATCAGCCACTCGCTGACACTGTGCGGCGCCGCCTTCATTGCGCTGGGCGGCGCATTGGCCGTGATCGCGATGATCGATGTGCCGCTGGCGCTGTGGCAGTTTACCAAGTCCATGCGCATGAGCCGCCAGGAGATCCGCGAGGAGAACAAGGAAAGCGAGGGCAGTCCGGAGTCCAAGGGGCGGGTCAAGCGGGTACAGCAGGCCATGGCACGCAAACGCATGATGCAGGAAGTGCCCAAGGCCGACGTCGTGATCACCAACCCGACGCACTATGCCGTGGCGCTGCGCTACGACGAGACGCGCATGCGCGCACCGGTCGTGGTCGCCAAGGGCCAGGATCTGATCGCCGTGCGTATCCGCGAACTGGCCATAGAACATAAGGTGACCATCGTCGAGGCAGCGCCGCTGGCGCGGGCACTGCATGCGCACTGCGATCTCGGGGATGCGATTCCGGCGCGCCTGTATGCCGCGGTCGCCAAGGTACTGACGTACGTCTATCAGTTGCGCACGGCGCGCCGTCGGGGCGACCCGGCGCCGCAGCCGCCGACGGTCGAATTGCCCGAGGAATGATGCGCGCGGTGCGTGTTCTGTGACGCGCGTCTCAGGCTCGGGCGCCGGTAATTTGTCGTCATGCGGCGGCACAAGAATTGCTCCACAAGGCTCACATGGCTGAACTTACGATCAACACACCCACGGTTGGGGTAGGCGCTCCGGCGGCCAACGCCGCCGGGGTGCTGCGTCTGTTGCTGCAGCGGGGTATCGGTGCGCCGCTGCTGCTGCTGGCGGTACTGGCCATGATCATCCTGCCGCTGCCGCCGCTCGCGCTCGACGTGCTGTTCACGTTCAACATCGCGCTGTCGGTGCTGGTGGTCATGGCGGTCGTGAACGTCTCGCGGCCGCTGGATTTCGGCATTTTTCCAACCGTGCTGCTGCTGGCCACTTTGCTGCGCCTGGCGCTTAACGTGGCCTCTACGCGCGTGGTGCTGCTGCATGGGCACGAAGGCACTTCCGCGGCCGGACATGTCATCGAAGCCTTCGGTCAATTCGTGGTGGGCGGCAACTACGCGGTCGGTATCGTGGTATTCGCCATCCTGACCATCGTCAATTTCGTGGTCGTGACCAAGGGCGCGGGCCGCATCTCCGAAGTCAGCGCGCGCTTCACCCTCGATGCCATGCCGGGCAAGCAGATGGCCATCGATGCCGATTTGAATGCCGGGCTGATCAATCAGGATGAGGCGCGCCTGCGCCGCTCCGAGGTGCGCGCCGAGGCGGATTTCTATGGCTCGATGGATGGCGCCAGCAAGTTCGTGCGCGGCGATGCCACCGCCGGCATTCTGATCCTGGTCATCAACATTGCCGGCGGCCTGGCCATCGGCACGCTCAGTCACGGCATGAGCTTCGGCGATGCCGCGCGCGTCTACACGCTGCTGACCATCGGCGATGGTCTGGTGGCACAGATTCCGGCGCTGCTGCTGTCCACGGGTGTGGCCATCATCGTCACGCGCATGTCCAAAGCGCAGGACATGGGCAAGGAGCTGACCCGTCAGCTGCTGAGCCAGCCGCGCAGCCTCGCCGTCGCGGGCAGTGTGCTCGGTGTCATGGGTCTGATTCCAGGCATGCCGAACGTCGCCTTCCTGTTGTTCGCCGGCCTGTGCTGGGCCGGGGCGTGGTTGCTGAAGCGGCGCGCGAGGCAAGTTACCCTCACTGCCGCCGCGCCCAAGGCCGGCGCGATCCCGGCTGTGGTGCCGCCGGAGCAGCGCGAGCTGTCCTGGGACGATGTGCAGCCCGTGGATTTGATCGGCGTCGAGGTCGGCTTCCGGCTGGTGCCCATGGTCGACAAGGCCCAGGGCGGGGAACTGCTGGCGCGTATTCGTGGCGTGCGCCGCAAGCTCTCGCAGGAGCTGGGCTTCCTGGTGCAGTCGGTGCATATCCGCGACAACCTTGAACTCTCGCCCAACGCCTACCGCATCAGTCTTGCGGGCGTGGTGCTGGCCGACGGGGTGATTTATCCGGATCGCGAGCTCGCGATCAATCCGGGCCGCGTGTTCGGCAAACCGCCGGGCATCGAGACGCGCGACCCGGCTTTTGGCATGGAGGCGGTGTGGATCGAACCCAGCCAGCGCGAGCACGCGCAAACGCTGGGCTATACCGTGGTCGATGCCAGCACCGTGATCGCGACCCATCTGAGCAGTGTCATCCAGTCTCATGCACACGAGCTTCTCGGGCATGAAGAGGTGCAGCAGCTGTTGAATGGACTGGCCAAGACCGCGCCGCGGCTGGTCGAGGACCTGGTGCCCAAATCGCTGTCACTGGGTGTGGTGGTGCGCGTGCTGCAGGGTTTGCTGGCCGAGCGCGTGCCGATTCGCAATCTGCGCGCGATCGTCGAGACATTGGCCGAGCATGCTTCGCGCACCCAGGACCCGGCGGTGCTGCTGGCGCAGGTGCGTATCGCGCTCGGACGCCAGATCGTGCAGGACATCGTCGGCAGCGGCGCCGAGTTACCGGTCATCACTCTGGAGCCCGATCTCGAGCAACTGTTGCAGACCTCATTGCAGGGCCAGACGGCCGGCAATGCAGCGCTCGAGCCGGGGCTGGCCGAACGCCTGCAATCCAAACTCGCCGACTCGGTGCAGAAGCAGGAGGCCGCGAATGAAGCCGCGGTGCTCATGGTGGCGCCGCAGCTGCGAACCACCCTGGCGCGTTTTACGCGCGCGACCGTGCCGAGCCTGCATGTGCTGGCCTGGAACGAGATTCCCGACAACCGCCGCGTGCGCCTGGTGGCCGCGGTGGGACGTTAAGCTGATGGAGACGCAACGCTCATGAAGATGAAGCGCTACCTCGCGGCCGACATGCGCACGGCGCTGCGCGCGATCCGCGAAGAGCAGGGCTCGGATGCCGTCATTTTGAGCACCCGGCAGACCTCGGAAGGAGTCGAGGTATGCGCGGCGGTGGACGTCGAACTGGCCGCGGGTCAGGGCACCATGGCCGAGACTGCGGCGCTCAAACAGCTCGAGCGCGCCGCATTGCACGAGCTCGAGCGTGAAGGACTCGACGCCGCTGCTCAGGCTTATCGGCCTGCGGGTGCGTCGCCGACCGAGACACCGCGCGGCAGCCGTGAACTCAGTAGCGATCGCAGCGTCGGCGAGGAGCTGCGCAGTCTGCGCAACCTGCTCGAGCAGCAGCTGGCGGCGCTGGCCTGGAACGATTTCACGCGTCGCGAGCCGCTCAAGGCGCGTGCGCTCGCTGATCTGGCGAATCTTGGATTGGAGCGTACGCTCGCGCTGCAGATTGTCGGCGACCTGCCGGCAGCGCTCAACAGTGAACAAGTGCAGCGCACGCCTTACGCCATGCTGGCCCGGCGCATACAGGTGTGCTCGCCGCCGCTGCAGCGCGCCGGCGCTCTGGCCGTCATCGGCCCGCCCGGCAGCGGCAAGACCACGACCCTGTCCAAGCTCGCCGCGCGCTATGTGCTCGAGCAGGAAGCCGCAAACCTGGTGCTGATTTCCGTTGACGATGAGCGTCTGGGCTCGCACGAACAAATGCGCAGCCTCGGCCGCGTGCTGGGCGCGCGCGTCGAAACCGTGGCCAGCATGGATGAGCTCGCCGCGCGCATCACTGCGCTGTCGGGACGATTCGTGCTGATCGACACCCCCGGAGTGGCCGGTCGCGACGGCGAGGCAGCCGCGCGCTACAGCGCTCTGCGCAAGCGCTGCAGCGCACTACAGCTGATGCTGGTGCTGCCCGCGAGCGCACAAAGCGGCGTGATCGATGAGGCGGTGGTGAATTTCGGCCAAGGCATATCGCACTGCTGTGCGCTCACGCGCCTGGACGAGGCGGTGAGCCTCGGTGGTGTGCTGTCGGCGCTGGCGCGTACGCAGCTGCCGGTCGCCTATGTCTGCGATGGGCCGGCAATTCCGGATGATTTGCGTCCGGCGCGCGCGCATCAGCTGGTCGCGCGCGCCATCGATCTTTCGCGTCTGGCGCACAGCTGTGCCGACGATGAACTGCTTGCACGCCGCTACGGAGACAGTGTCCATGCCGCGGGCTGAAATCAACGCCAGCGAGCTGGCCGCGCCAGTGCAGGTCATTGCCGTGACCGGCGGCAAGGGCGGCACCGGCAAGACTTCGGTAGCGGTCAATCTTGCTACCGCGCTGGCACAGATGGGCCGCAAGACCATGCTGCTGGACGGCGATCTTGGATTGGCAAATGTCGATGTGCTGCTCGGACTGACGCCGCGCTATACGCTCGAGCACGTGCTCAAGGGCGAGCGCACGCTGGAAGAAGTCATACTGCAGACCAGCTCGGGTGTGCGCGTAGTGCCGGCGTCCTCGGGCGTGGCACGCATGGCCAGCCTGAGTCTGTCGGAACAGCACGGCATCGTGCAGGCCTTCAGCACTTTGCCCGGACCGCTGCATGTTCTGATCATCGACACCGCCGCCGGCATCGCTGAGCCGGTGCTGCAGTTCTGCCAGGCGGTGCAGCAGGTGCTGCTGGTGCTGCGTGACGAACCCACATCACTGACTGATACCTACGCGCTGATCAAGGTGCTGAGCCGCGATCGCGGCGTGCGCCAGTTCCGTGTCGTGACCAACCTCACTCGCCATTCCGATCAGGGACAGATGGCGTTCAGACGTCTGCAGCGGGTCACCGATCGCTATCTGGAAGTCGTGCTCGACTACGTCGGGGATATCCCTGAGGACTTCTCGCTGCAGAAGTCGGTGCAGGCGCAGCGTCCGGTGCTGGAGGTGTTTCCATCCAGTCCCGCATCCAAGGCCTTCAAGGTGCTGGCGCGCGTGGCCAATCAGTGGCCGGTGCCCGCCGGCCCCAGCGGCCGCATCGAATTCTTCATGGAACGCATGCTCACGCGGCCCGCGCCGCGGCTCATGGTGCTCAAATGAGCACCGGCGTGCGTGCCTACACCAAAACCCAGCCGGCGCCGGATATGGACTTGCTGGTGCGCAAGCACGCCGATCTGGTCAAGCGCATCGCCTATCACTTGGCCGGCCGTTTGCCGCCGCAGGTGGATGTCGAGGATCTCATGCAGGCGGGCATGATGGGTCTGCTTGAGGCAGCGCAGAACTATGCCACCGGCCGTGGTGCCAGTTTCGAGACCTTTGCTGGCATTCGTATCCGCGGTGCCATGCTCGATGCATTGCGCAAGCTCGATTGGGCGCCGCGCTCGGTGCATCGCAAAGCACGAGCCGCCGCCGCGGCACTGCGCGAGGTCGAAGGACGTCGCGGCGGCGAAGCCACCGAAGCCGACGTCGCCGCGCAGATGGGCGTGAGCCTCAGTGAATACCAGCACATCGTGCAGGATGCGCTCGGCTGTCAGCTGCTGCGACTCAATGATGCCGATGACGGCGAGGACTCGGCCCTGGACCGCCTGCCCGATAACGCGCTGGATCCGCAGGGCGTGGCGCTGGTCGATTCACTGCGGCAAGCCATCATCGATGCGGTGCAGGAGCTGCCCGAGCGCGAACGTCTGGTGCTGTCCCTGTACTACGAGCAGGAACTCAATCTCAAGGAAATCGGCGTAGTACTGAAGGTCACGGAATCGCGCGTCTGTCAGTTGCATGGTCAGGCTCTGCTGCGGCTGAAGTCGCGGCTCGGCGAGTGGCAGACGTAAGGGCGCTGACGTGGACGTGCTCAGCATTTTAGGCCTGGCGCTCGCGGCGGTCGCAATCGTATTGGGCGCCATACTCAAGGGCGCCGGCATCCATGCGCTGGTATCGGCCGCGGCCTTCATGATCGTCGTGGTCGGCACCGTGGCCGCGATCTGCATACAAACGCCCATGCACGTCATGAAGCGGGCTTTGAGCCTGCTGCCGTGGGTGTTCTGGCCGCCATCGCATCAGCCCACGCTGGTAGCGCGCAAAATCGTCGATTGGAGCAACATCTCGCGCCGTCAGGGCCTGCTGGGACTGGAAAATATTATTGATGGCGAACCCGATGCTTTCCTGCGCAAAGGTCTGCAGCTGGTGGTCGACGGCAGCGAGCCCGACACGATTCGCAGCACGCTCGAAGTCGACATGGATGTGCGCGAGGCCGCCGACACGCGCGCCGCGAAGGTGTTCGAGAGCATGGGAGTCTACTCCCCGACACTGGGCATCATCGGCGCAGTGCTGGGTCTGATGGCCGTCATGCAGAACCTCAACGATCCCGCGAAACTCGGACACGGTATCGCCGCGGCTTTTACCGCCACCGTCTACGGCATCGGCCTCGCCAATCTGTTTTTTCTGCCGGTAGCCAATAAACTCAAAGTCGCGGTGCAGGCGCGTGTGCATCTGAACGAGATGCAGATCGAAGGTCTGATCGGGATTGCCGAGGGCGAGAATCCACGCATCATCGAAGGACGCCTGCACGGCTTCCTGCAGTAATCCCATGGCCCGACGCAAACGCCACGAGGAGAGCGAAAACCACGAAGCCTGGGCCATTCCCTACGGCGATCTGGTCACGCTGCTGCTGGCCTTCTTTGTCGTCATGTATGCGATGTCATCGGTCAATGCGGGCAAATACCGTGTGCTGTCGAACTCTCTGAACGAGGCGTTCAACGGCGAGGCCAGTGGGGCCAAGGACTCTTCGGCCGGCGATGATCCGCCGCCAGCCTCGCTCGAGTCGCCGCGCAATCAAGTGCGCCGCCTGATCACGGCCGCGCTGCCTGGCGATTCATCCACGGACGCTACGGCCACCGCTGCCACAGCTGCCACCGCTGCCACCGCGGCCAGCGCGGCCAGCGCGACGCCTGAGGCCGCGCCCAGCACCGATGCGGACAACAGTGCCGAACTGGCTCAGGTGGCCGACCAGGTCAGCGCCGCCATGGGTTCATTGGTCGCGGCCGGAGAAGTGCACGTGCGCCGTTATCAGAACTGGATCGCGGTCGATATCAGCAGCGATATTTTATTTGGTAGCGGCGTGGCGCGCCTGGCCGGGCCGGCCGTGCCGGTGCTGCAGCGCCTGGCCGATGCCCTCAAGCCGTTTCCGAATGCCATACGGGTCGAAGGGCATACCGACGACCGGCCGATTCAGACTTCAGAGTTCCCGTCGAACTGGGAGTTGTCGGCGGCGCGCGCGGCCAGCGTCGTGCATCTGTTCATGGATCGTGGCATCACCGCCGATCGGCTCGCAGTGATGGGCTTCGGTCAGTACCGTCCGACCATGTCCAATCTCAATGTGAGCGGACGCAACGCCAATCGACGGGTCGCAGTCCTGATTCTGGATGCGCAGAGTGTTCCGGAAGGCGGCCTGTAGCAGCGTGCGAGATGGCTTGGCATGAATTCTGCTTCTGCTAGCTCAAGATCCGACGCTACGCGTCGGCCGCCGGAAATCCGGCGCAGGAGCGCTGCATGAACTATCTGAGCTACGTGCACTACTGGATACAGGAGATTTCACAATCGGCGCTGGCAGTCGCGGTGGCGACGCTGGGCCTGGTGATTCTATTGGAGCTGAGCTCGATTCGGCGACTGCGCCATGCCATGGACATGCAACTGACGCGGGTGCTGGAACAACTGGATCTGCTGCGATCGGAAAACCAGCGGCTGCTCGAGGCGCAGGGCCGCGCACCGGCGTCCAGCGAGCGCGCAGCAACTCACACAGCGGCAGCCACGCCGCCGGCAGCGAACCTTGCGGCCGCATACCATGCCCCGGTGGTGGTTGCCAGTGGCGGCGAAGCGCGGCTGCTGGCCGCGCTCACAGCCGCGCGTGCGCGGCTGCAGACGCCGTCAATCGTCCATCAGAAAACTGCGTAGCTGCTCGCTGCGGCTGGGGTGGCGCAGTTTGCGCAGCGCCTTGGCTTCGATCTGCCGGATGCGCTCGCGTGTGACGTCGAATTGCTTGCCGACTTCCTCGAGCGTGTGGTCGGTGTTCATGTCGATGCCAAAACGCATGCGCAGCACTTTGGCTTCACGCGGCGTGAGCTGCGCCAGCACCGAATGGGTGGTCTCGCGCAACGACTCCATGGTCGCCTGATCGATCGGTGAGGCCACCGACTGATCCTCGATGAAATCACCGAGGTGCGAGTCCTCGTCATCGCCGATGGGCGTCTCCATCGAGATCGGCTCCTTGGCGATCTTGAGCACCTTACGCACCTTGTCTTCCGGCATCTCCATGCGCACGGCCAGCTCTTCCGGAGTCGGCTCGCGTCCCATCTCCTGCAGCATCTGCCGCGAAATCCGGTTGAGCTTATTGATGGTCTCGATCATGTGGACCGGAATGCGGATGGTGCGGGCCTGATCGGCGATCGAGCGCGTGATGGCCTGGCGTATCCACCAGGTCGCATAGGTCGAGAACTTGTAGCCGCGACGGTATTCGAATTTGTCGACCGCCTTCATGAGGCCGATGTTGCCCTCCTGGATCAGGTCCAGGAACTGCAAGCCGCGGTTGGTGTATTTCTTGGCAATCGAAATGACCAGTCGCAAGTTGGCCTCGACCATCTCCTTCTTGGCGCGGCGCGCCTTGGCCTCGCCGATCGAGACCTCGCGATTGATCTCCTTGATGTCGTTGATCGAGAGGTGATAGAGCTCTTCGAGCAACATCAGCTTTTTCTGCCGGCGTTCGACTTCATCCTTGAGCCGGGTCAGCGGCGCGGAATACTTTTTCCCGGCCTTGATGTGCTTGGCGATCCAGCGCGGGCTGGTTTCGTTCTTCGGGAAGGTGGCGATGAAATCCTTGCGCGGCATGCCGGCATCGCGCACGGCAATGATCATGATCTCCTTCTCGATCTGCCGGATTTCGCTGATGTGCGAGCGCAGCTGATCGGTCAGCGCATCGAACATGCGCGGCGAGAGCTTGAGCTCCATGAACTCGCTGGCGAGCTTCTTGCGCAGCTTCTGCGTCTTCGGGTCCTCGGCACCCAGCTTGGCGAGCGAGGCCAGCGCCTGCTGCAACAGCTTGCCGATCGAGCCCATGCGGCGCGCGACTTCCTCCGGATCCGGACCGGTGTCGACCGCCTCTTCCTCGGCCTCGTCGCCATCCTCGGCGTCGTCTTCCTTGGCCTCGGCATCGGCTTCGAGATCGATCTTGGTCGGATTCTGCGGCTGCGCGATCACATCGGGCGCATTCGGATCGATGAAGCCCACGACCAGGTCGATCAATCGCGCCTGGCCGACTTTGATCAGCTCATAAGTGCGCAGCAGATGCTCGAAGGTCGCCGGATACTTGCCCAGCGCCGTGCGCACCGCATCCAGACCTTCTTCGATGCGTTTGGCGATGCGGATCTCGCCCTCACGCGTGAGCAGTTCGACCGTGCCCATCTCGCGCATGTACATGCGCACCGGGTCGGTGGTGCGGCCCAGCTCGGCATCGAGCGCGGCCAGCGCTGCCGCGGCTTCCTCGATGGCCTCCTCGTCGGCCGGGGAGGACGGCTCGCTCGCAAGCAGCGACTCGGTATCCGGTGCCTTCTCGTACACCGGAATGCCCATGTCGTTAATGGTGTTGACGATGCCTTCGATCTGTTCCGGATCGACGATCTCGGCAGGCAGGTGGTCGTTGACCTGAGCGTAGGTCAGATAACCCTGCTCTTTGCCGCGCGCGATCAGCAGTTTGAGCTGCGATTGACGGTCCTCGGGCAGACCGTGGCCGCGCCGAATATCCGTGCTGATGCTCGAGGTCGTGAACGGGGCCGTGCTCTTATGCGTAGGAACGTGCGCCTTGTCCGGCGGCGCGCTCTTGGCCACGGGCGCCACTTTGGCGGCGACTGCCGCCTTCTTATGCGGCTCGGCCGCCTTGGGCGCTGCAGCAACGCGGGTCACAGGGGCGGCAGCGCTCTTGCGATGCGGCGCAGCGGCGGCGGCGCGCACAGCAGGTTTGCGGGCAGGGGGGGCTGGTTTTTGCTTACGTGTCATGGTGTCTTCGGAAGATGTCCCGGGCTCCACTTATAGACGACAAAACCGCCCGTCCCGTCGCGTGGTGACGAAAGGCCTGGGTGGGATGCGCGCTCATGGAAAAGTTAACAATTGTACCTAAATTTTGTTGCGTGACTGCCAATTTTCAAGTCCTACCAGCGCGTAACGGCGTTTCGGCCGCGGACTTGAACCATTCCAAGGGGCGGGCGGCACCGGGCTGGACCGGGACCTCAAACTGGCCCCACCTTATTATGGCCTGTTGTAAGTGTCTGAAGTTCCTGTTTTTCGACCTCGTTGAGGCTTTGTTCACGGGCTTTTACGATCAGAGCCTCCAGCCGGCCGCCGCGCACCTGCGCATCTAGCAGACGTTCGATGGCCTGCATGAGTTCCTTGCCAGCAGCCATGCCTTCGCCCACCAGGGGTTCGCTGGCCGCCAGTTCGCTGAGCCGCTTGTACTCCGGCCGCTCGCGCCAGCGCTCAAGCGTCTGCGCCATGCTCTGGGCTGGCCGCGCGAGCTGGACCTCGAGCAATTCACTGAGCACGGCCACCCCCGGGTGCGGTAACTGGGCCAGCGCCTGGCGCTGCTCAGGGCTCACGGCTGCCGAGGCCGCCGGATAGTGCAGCAGCAGCGCAATGGCCTGCGTGATCAAGGTGCCGCGGCCGTGCGCGCGCGCCCTGCCGGTCGGGGCTTTGCGCGGGGCGCTCTCGGGCGCACTGCCCTCCGGCCGCTTGAGCCACTGCTGCAGCCGCGCCGCAGATAAGCCTATGGCTTGCGCTATGCGCTCGAGCAGCAATTCCCGGTACACCCCAGGCGTGATCTTTTCGAGCAGCGGGCGCGCCAGGGACACGAAACGCGCCTTGCCGTCCGCGTGGCTGGCGTCGGCTTCCGTGCTCAGATGCGCGACCAGATACTCGGACAAGGGCAGTGCGGTGCGCAGGCGTGCCTCGAAGGCTTCGCCGCCCTCGCCGCCCACCAGCGAATCCGGATCCTCGCCATCGGGCAGGAACAGAAATCGGATTTCCCGTCCTTCGCGGGCCTCCGGCAACGCATTCTGCAATGCACGCCAGGCCGCAACCCGGCCGGCGCGATCGCCGTCGAAGCAGAACACGAGCTCGCTGACCAGTCGAAAAGCGCGGCGCAGATGGTCGGGCGTGGTCGCGGTGCCCAGCGTGGCCACCGCATAGCTCAAGGAGGCCTGGTGCAGCCGCACCGTATCCATGTAACCCTCCACCACGAGCAGGCGCTTCAAGCTCTGTCGCGCCAGCCGCGACTCGTACAGCCCGTACAACTCCTTACCCTTGTGAAACAGCACGGTCTCGGGCGAGTTCAGGTATTTCGGCTCGCCCTTATCCAGGATCCGGCCGCCAAAGGCGATCACGCGTCCGCGGGTATCGCGGATCGGGAACATGAGCCGATCGCGGAAGCGATCGTAGTAGCCCTCGCTGCCGCCGGTACGCTCGATGATCAACCCCGTTGCGGCCAGCGCGCTGCGTTGCTCGGCGCTGCCGCCGAATTGCTTGAGCACTTCGTCCCAGGCATCCGGTGCGTAGCCGATCTGAAAACGCTCTATGGTCGCCGGTTCCAGTCCGCGCGCCTGCGCATAGCCGCGCGCGCGGGCACTGCTGTGCATGCTGGCCGCATAGAATTCGGCGACACGGCCCAGCAGCGCATACAGCGGCGCCATGTCATCCACCGGCGCGCTCTTGCCGCCGCCTTCGTGCGGCACCGTCAATCCCAGGCGGCCGGCCAGATCCTCTACCGCCTCCGGAAAAGGCAACTGGTCGTACTGCATCAGAAAACCCAGTGCGGTGCCGTGCGCGCCGCAGCCGAAGCAGTGATAGAACTGTTTGTCGGGACTCACCCAGAACGAGGGCGTCTTCTCGTCATGGAATGGACAGCAGGCCTTGTATTCGCGCCCGGCTTTTTTTAACGCAACCCGGCTGCCGATGATCTCGACCACATCGGCGCGCGCGATCAACTCATCGATGAAGCTTTGGGGAATGCGGCCGGACATCGGGCACTCGCCCGGTCACGACGGCGACAGACGCGCCTTGATGCGTGCGCCCACCGCAGCCATGTCGGCGCGGCCCTGGGCCTTGCTCTTGATGATGCCCATGACCTTGCCCATGTCTTTGATGGTGGTGGCGCTGGTCTCGGCGATGGCCGCGGCGATCAACGCGTCGAGCTCGGCATCGCCGAACTGGGCGGGCATGTAGGCGCTGATGATTGCGAGCTCGGCGTTTTCCTTCGCTACCAGGTCGGCGCGGCCGCCGGCCTCGAACTGCGTGATCGACTCGCGGCGCTGCTTGCCCATCTTCTCCAGTACCGCCAGCACCTGCGTATCGTCCAGCACGATGCGCTCATCGACTTCGCGCTGCTTGATCGCGGCCAGAATCAGGCGAACCGTGGCCAGACGCTCCTTAGCCCCGGCCCGCATGGCCGTCTTCATATCTTCCTGAACGCGCTCCCTGAGGCTCAAGGATCAGCGCGCTGGGCGTACGAAATCGCGTGAAACGCGCTTCATATGCCGTTTGACCGCAGCGGCCTTTTTTCTTTTCCGCTCCTGCGTCGGCTTTTCGTAGAATTCGCGGCGGCGCAGCTCGGCGAGCACGCCCGCTTTTTCGCACGCTCGCTTGAAACGCCGCAGGGCGGCGTCGAAATATTCGTTCTCCCTTACACGAACACTCGGCATCGAAATCCCAACCTCTTGATTATGAAGTACTTTTGGCCACGAGCCACTTGACTTCGGGCCGCGATTCTAATGAGACTCAACGGAAAACGCAAAATGCTTATGCCCGGCGCATGCGCACAGGACCGCGATGCGCATTCTGGCTATTGAGACCTCCTGCGATGAAAGTGCCGTGGCGGTGCTCGATGAGCAGCGCGGGCTGCTCGCGCATGAGCTCTGGAGCCAGATCGATCTGCACCGCGCTTTCGGCGGTGTGGTGCCGGAACTTGCATCGCGCGATCACCTGCGCCGGCTTGTGCCGTTGCTGCGCACAGCGCTGCAGCAGGCCGGCACCACTCCCGCACAAATCGACGGGGTCGCCTACACCGCCGGTCCCGGGCTGGTCGGGGCGCTGCTGACCGGTGCGGCGCTGGCACGTTCGCTGAGCTTCGGTTGGGCCGTGCCAGCGATCGGTGTGCACCACCTCGAAGGCCATCTGCTGGCGCCCATGCTGGAGAGCCCGTCTCCGCCGTTCCCGCACGTGGCGCTGCTGGTCTCCGGCGGGCACACCATGCTGATCGATGTGCGCGGCATCGGCGACTATCGCATCCTTGGTGAGACGCGTGATGATGCCGCCGGCGAGGCCTTCGACAAGACCGCGAAACTGCTCGGCTTGCCCTATCCCGGCGGACCGGAGCTGGCGCAGCTCGCCGTCCGCGGGCGCCCTGGCGCGTACGCGTTTCCGCGGCCCATGCTGGATAAACCCGGCTTCGAGTTCAGCTTTTCGGGACTCAAGACCGCAGTCATGCTGGCCGTGCGCGCGGCAGCGCTCAACGATCAGGGCCGGGCCGATGTGGCGTACGCAGTGCAGGATGCCATCGTGGCCACCCTGTGCGCCAAGGCGTTGCGCGCGATCGTGTTCACCGGGCATCGCGCGCTGGTGATTGCCGGCGGCGTGGGCGCCAACCGCGAGCTGCGCGCGCGGCTCTCGCGCGAGGCCGGGGCCAGCGGCGTGCGCGTGTATTACCCGCGAGTAGAGTTCTGCACCGACAATGCAGCCATGATCGCAGTTGCCGGGCTGCAGCGCCTGCGGGCGGGCGAACACATGAGCACCGCCATTGAGGTGCGCGCGCGCTGGCCGCTCTCGGAGTTGCGGCCGCCCGGGTTAGACTTAAGCGCATGATTGAACCTGAGCGCGACCAGCGCCCCGACCGCGATCGCGTCGACCGCGAGCCCCGTGACCGCTATCACGGCGACCGCATCTTCCTGCGGGGCTTGCGTGCGCAATGCATTATCGGCTTCATTGATTGGGAGCGGCGCACGCCACAGACGCTGCTCATCGATCTGGAGCTGCCGTGCGATTGCACGCACGCCGCCCGTCATGACCGAGTCGAGGACACCATCGATTACAAGCGCGTCGCCAAGCGAGTGTTGGGTTGGGTGCCGGGCACGCAGTTTCACCTGGTCGAGACCCTTGCGCATCAACTGGCGCTGCTGCTGCTGGCGGAGTTCACGCTCGACTGGGTCCGGGTGAGCGTCAATAAGCCCGGCGCAATCCGCGATTCGCGCGATGTCGGGGTCAGCATCGAGCGCCGTCGGACCGATCTGGGCGAATGAGCCAGGTTTTCGTCGCTCTGGGCAGCAACATCGATCCGGCTGCGCGCCTGCTCCAAGCCGCGCGCCTGCTCAAGCTGCACTTTCCGGACAGCCATTTTTCCGGTTGTTACCGCAACCCGGCGTTTGGCTTCGACGGCGACGACTTCATCAATGCCGTGGCGGTGTTCTCGAGCGAATTGCCCGTGCCGCAGTTATTGCGGGTGCTGCACGAGATCGAGGCGCAGTGTGGCCGCGGCCGCGAGGATCCCAAGTGGGGACCACGTGCCATCGATCTGGATCTGCTGCTGTACGGCGATCAGGTCGGCGAGGGGCCCGGCTACACGTTGCCGCGACGCGACCTGTTGCGGCGCGTATATATGCTCGGCCCGCTGGCCGAGCTGGCCCCGCAGCTGCGGCATCCGGTTTCCGGCGAGTCCATTGGCGCGCTCTGGGCTGCATTCGCGCAAGCCGAACATGCGATGACCGCCACCGCGCCAGATCTCAACAGCGTATGAGATCAAGCTGATATCCATGACTCGCACCACAGCGCTGTTGACTGGCTTGCTCATGATCGCTTGCGCGCTGATGGCGCATGCGCAGCCCATGTCCGCGCCGGCCTTGCCGGCTGCCGCCACTCAGACGGCGGCTACTACCGCGACGCTGGCGCCAGTGCCGGTACCGATTCCCTCGCCCGAGGCGATCCGCCACTATCGCAGCGGCAACCTGCTGTGGGTAGTCGCGACGCTGTGGAGCTTCACGGTACCTGCGGTGCTTTTATTCTCGGGCTTCTCCGCCCGCCTGCGCGACTTGGCCGGTCGTGTCGGCAAGTCCTGGTACGTCGCGCTGCTGATTTACTATGCATTGTTCACGTTCAGCATTTTTTTGCTGAATCTGTCACTGGATTACTACGCGGGATTCGTACGGCCGCACGCCTACGGCTTGTCGTCCCAGACTTTCGGCAAGTGGCTGCATGA
>Ga0302326_10007462_pt1 | contig 24310 bp, 13 predicted proteins | sample Palsa_T0_3_FD_202264 | JGI IMG/M metagenome (GOLD analysis project Ga0302326, IMG submission 202264) | Peat permafrost microbial communities from Stordalen Mire near Abisko, Sweden - Palsa_T0_3 | ecosystem: Environmental > Terrestrial > Soil > Palsa > Peat permafrost | place: Sweden: Abisko... | reverse complement strand
TCGATTTTCGGCGCCATCGAGCAGCGCGTGGTGCAGGCGAAGCTGCCGTGAGGGTGCTGGTAATCGGCGGTGAGGGCTTCATCGGCCAGGCCCTGGTGGCGCGCCTGTGCCGCGATGGCAGCATCGATGGCAAGACCGCAGCCGCGGTCACCGTCCTCGACCAGCGAATCGGGTCGCGCCAGCCGGATGCGAAGCTGCACTATCTCGAAGGCGACATTGCCGATCCGGCCGTACTCGCAAGCGCCATTGCGGACGGCGTCGACTACGTGTTCCACCTGGCCAGTATCCCCGGCGGCGCCTCCGAGCAGAACTTCGAGCTCGGTCTGCGCGTGAATCTGCACGCTACGCTGAGCCTGCTGGAAGTACTGCGCAAGGCGGCCGCACCGGTGCCGCCGAAGCTCGTATTTGCCAGCAGCATCGGCATCTACGGCGTGCCCATGCCGGAAGTCATCGATGAGAACACGATTCCGCTGCCGACTTTGAGCTATGGCGCGCAGAAGCTCATTGGCGAATACCTGGTGGCCGACTACGGCCGCCGCGGCTTCGTCGATGGCCGCTCGGTGCGCATCCCCGGCATCGTTGCGCGGCCGCCCTCGACCGGCATGCTGTCGCTTTTCTTAAGTGATCTGATTCGCGAACTGTCCGCGGGCCGCAGCTTCGTCTGCCCGGTGGCGCCCGAGGGCATGAGCTGGTTCATGTCGCGCCCCTGCATCATCGACAATCTGCTGCACGCGGCAGCGCTGGGCCCGGCGCAGGTGGCGCAGCAGCGCACCTGGCTGTTGCCGGTGCTGCACGTGTCGATCGGGGACATCGTGGCGGCCATCGCTCGCCTGCATGGCGAGGCGGTGCTCAAGCGAGTGAGCTACGCTCCCAACGCCGCGCTGCAGGCGCAATTCGCCAATTACCCGCCGCTGCGGTGTCCGAAGTCGGAAGCCGCCGGATTCCGCCACGACGGCACGGTCGAGAGACTGGTGGTGCGCGCACTGGAGGCTGCATGAGTACGCTGCTGCACCGCTGCGGATTGTCCACGGCGCCGCATGCGCCCGCAGGTGAACCGACGCGCGTCTCGGGCCAGTCCCGCGGCCGTACCCGCAGTTTCACGGTCGATCTGCACTGCCATGCGCTCACCCTGGCGGCCGAAAAGCTCGTGGCCGACCGACCGCAGAAACTCGCCGAGCGCGAAATCATGCCGCGCATGCAGGGCGCCGAGAGTTTCGACTACACCGTCAATGTCATGCTCAAGGCGGCCTTCCCGAAGCTGACCGATCTGAACCAGCGGCTGGCCGACATGGATGCGATGGGCGTGGACCTGCAGGTCGTGAGTCCCGCGCCCAATCAATATTACTACTGGGCCGATCCGGAACTGGCGCGCGATCTGTGCCGCTCGATCAACGAGCACCTGGCATCGCTGGTCGCGCAGCACCCCGATCGGCTGCTGGCGCTGGGCTCCGTGGCGCTCCAGCATCCCGAGCTCTGCATCCAGCAGCTTGATCACGCCGTCAAGACACTGGGGCTGCGCGGCGTCGAGGTGTCTTCCCAGGTCAATGGCCTGGAACTCGCCGATCCGAAATTCGAGCGATTCTGGGCGCGCGCCGAGGAACTCGGCTGCGTGGTGTTCCTGCATCCGCTGGGCACCACGCTCGGGGAGCGTGTCAACCGGCACTATCTCTCCAACACCGTCGGGCAACCGCTCGAGACCACGGTCGCGCTCTCGTACCTGATCTTCGGCGGCACCTTCGACCGCCATCCAGGCTTGAAGCTGGTGGCGGCGCACGGCGGCGGATATCTCGGCTCCTACATCGGGCGCTCCGATCATGCCTGGCATGCCAGGCCGGACGCGCGCGGCTGCCAGCGGCCACCGAGCGAGTACCTGCATCAGATCCTGTTCGACACCATCGTCTACCGGCCCGAGCAATTGCGGCATCTGATTGCCGAAGCGGGCATCAGCCAGATCGTGCTCGGGACCGACTACCCCTATGACATGGCGCACTACGACATCCAGGCTCTGCTGAATGGGATTCCTGAGCTCAGTGCCGCAGACCGGGCGTCGATCCTGGGGGGCAATGCCGCGCGCATCCTCGGACTCAAGGAGCCCGCATGAGCCTGCGCTATCGGCTGCTCAACGTCTTCACGCGCGACAGCCGGTCCTTGAGCGGCAATCCGCTGTGCGTGTTCGAGGATGGCATCGGACTCGACACCGCGACCATGCAGGCGCTGGCGCGGCAGTTCAATCTCTCGGAAACCACCTTTCTGCTGCCCTCGCAGCGGGCAACGGCGCGCGTACGCATCTTCACGCCCAGCTACGAGATGCCATTTGCCGGCCACCCGACGCTGGGCAGCGCGCAAGTCTGCCGTTCGCTGGGGCTTGGCGGCGATGAACTCAAACTCGAGGTGCAGGCCGGGATCATTCCCGTCCGGGCCGAGGGCGCGCGCTGGACGCTCGAGGCGCAAAAGCCGACTTGGCGCGATCTGGACGTGCCGCGGGGCCGCCTCGCGCCACTGCTGGGGCTCACCGAAGAGGATGTGCGCGACCGGCCCCTCTGGGTGAAGGCCGGCAAGGAGCAGCTGATCGTGCCGCTGGCCAATGCGGCCGCCGTCACGCGCGCCGCGCCCGATTCGAAAGTGTTCGAGGTGCTGCGCACCGCCGACGGGCTGGGCGCAGTTTCCCTGTTCGCGCCCACCGCGCCAAACCGCATGCTCTCGCGGTTTTTCTTTGCCCAGGGCAGCTCGGTGCTCGAGGATCCGGCCACCGGTTCCGCCTGCGCCAACCTCGGCGGCTGGTGGCTCGCAATGAAACGAGATTTACCCTGTAAGCTGATAATTTATCAGGGTGAACAGGTGGACAGACCCTCGACTCTGCACCTCGACGTGAGCACCAGCGGGCAGATACACGTGGGCGGGGATGTGGTGGAACTCGGCGAGGGGACGATCCAGATTTGAGGGCGGCGGGGCCTGATGCGCCGGCGGGCAATCGGGTGACGCGCCCTCAGGCGGTAGCAATCAGTTGAGGGTGTGTAAACTCAGTAGAGATTATTTTCGTAATGAAAATAATCTCTACTGAGTTTACACACCGACATTCGGTTCCTGCTGCATCAAGGCGTGTCGCATCAGATCCGCGCTGACGTTAAGGGCCCGCGGCACCCCCTCAATCCTGGATCATCGTCTCAATGGTTCCATCGATCCCCTTGGTACCAAACCGCAGCATCTCCATGCGCGTCGGCGAGATGATGTAGAGCGCCGAGGGGAGCGTGCCCACACCGCTTTCAGTGACCGTTCCCAAGCCACGGCCGATGGTCGGGTCGATCGCAAACGAGCCGTTCACGAAGTTGCTCGAGAGCGCGTCGAAGTTCAGATACAGCAGCGCGTTGAGCGTGATCGGTCCCGGCGCCTGCGGGTAGGCCGTGTAGCTCACGAAGCCGTTGGCGAGCGTTGCCGGGAAGGGACCTGAGCTGCTGGCGTACTCGTAGGGACCCTGGGATTGCGCTTCCAGGAAGCCGGCGCTGCCCGCCGTGCTGGTGTGCTCGACGATGTAACCACTCGATGCGCCATCGAGATAGAACGCAAACGAGCGCGCCGTGGTGTCCGCCACCGATAGCGTGCCGCGGCCGTTGGTGGCGATTGCATAGCTCTGCCCAAGAAAAGGCTGAGCCTGGACATCAACGGTCAGATTGGAGGTGTCGAGCAGCAGATCCAGGGTGCCGGCGGCGGCACTGGCGTTCGACAGGCGGCCGAGCGCCATCACAGCGACCGGCTCGGCATTTCCCGAGGCGCCGAACAGGCTCATGATCGAGGGCGTCGCCATTGCGCTGTTGTTGAAGGCAGCGGCGCCGGCGTTGCCGACCTGCGCGGTCATTTGACCGGCCAGGCGTGTGGTGCCCCCGGCCGAGGTGGCGTCGATATCGATCATGAACATCTTGCCGGGATTGACGTTGTAATAGGCGAACGTCGTGGTCTGGCCGCCTGCCAGCAGCGTCAGAGTACCGCGCCCGTTGGTGTCGGGCGGCGTCAGTGTGCCGGCCGTTGCCGTTTCCGTCAGCGGCGAGGGCGCGTTCGAGTCCACGAGGCCGGCGGTGATCGCCCCGGCAGTACTCGTAAAGCGTCCGGCCATGCCGTAATGAATTTTCGACGGCGTCACGCCGAGCACTCCGAAGGCGTAGTCGCCGCTCACCGGCGCGCCGGTGACGAGGCCTGAGAAATCCTGCAGTTCGAGCTGACCGGATCCCGAGTCACTGCCGGAGTGAATCAGCTGCAGTCCCGCGGAATGGATGATCTGATCGCTACCCGGCAGCGTCGCTGCGAAGTTGTAGACGATTTCGCCGCTCGGCGCTTCCAGGGTCAGCACGCCGGTGTTGGTCTCGCGATTGACGCAGGTGCCGGAGGCCAGGGTCTCGGCGGTGGTGGTGCGGTTCGGATCCTTGTAATCCTGCTCGCCGGTGATGAGCCCGGTGTTGCTGATCTGGATCGACGCCACGTGAGTGGCATCGCCGTTGCCGCGGAAACCCGTGAACAGCAGGGTGTAGTTACCTTGCAATACGCAGGCGGTTTCCGTGTTGACGCTCATCGTCAGCGCGACCGATGCTACGCGGCTGAGCGTGTCGGTGGCCTGTAGCGTGAAGTTATAGACGCCCGCCGTGGTCGGCGTGCCTTCTATGTAGGTGGCCGAGGTGGTGCTGCCGTTGAGGGCCAGCCCCGGGGGCAGGGCACCCGAGAGCACTACCCAGGTGAAGGGGGCATCGCCGCCCGAGGCCGACACCGGTGACTGGTAGGCGACGTTGACGTTGGCGGGGAACAGCGTGGTCGGGTCGATCAGCGGTGTTCCAAGCACGATCAATGCCACGGAGGCCAGCTGCGTCGGATTGGCCACCGAGGTGGCCGTGATCAGCGCGGTGGTGGCGCCGTTGACTACTTCCGTGCCCGTGCCGGTCGGCGCTACATAGGTCGCCGAGGTGCCGGTTTCGGTCGTCAGCGAACCGGCGCCGGTCAAGGACCAGGTGACTCCCTGGGTGCTGCTGGCGTTTTCGACCGTGGCGCCGAGTGCCAGCGTCTGGCCCGTCAGCAGCGAGGTGGCGCTGCCGGCGGTGGTCAGCGCGACGCCGGTGTCGACACCGACCTGGGCGGTGATGCTGCGATTGGAGTTATTGCTGCACGCCGCGATGGCGAGGATGGTCGCCACGAATAGTGGCATGCGGGCATATCGAATGAAACTCAACGGCGTCTCCTCGCAAATCCGCTTAGCGGATGATCGGTCTGTTCAAATTCAACGAAATGCGCGGCGCCGGCGGACGACGACCGCCGCGGCGATGGCGCACAGAATCAGCAGCGCAGGGTCAAAGGCTCCGGCGCCCGTGCTGGCGGCAAATGCGGACTGAATCGTGGCGGTGCCCGAGTCTGTGTGGCCGCCGCTGTCGGTAATCGTCAGCTTGACCTGCAGGCTGCGGAAGGAAGGAACGACCAAGGTTGCGACGGCCTGATTGGCGTTCTCGATCTGATTGCTGGTCGAGGGAATCGTCGACCACTGATAGGAAACGATGGTGTAGCCCGAGGCCGCCGTGCTGCCGCTGCCATTGAGCGTGATGCGCTGACCCGGTGTTCCCGTGGTGCTTGAGGTCGTGATCTCGACGAATATCCCCGAGGCGGCCGTCACGGCGGCGGACGCATTGAGCATGCCCGCGCCGCAGGTGGCGGTCGTGCACACGCACTCGGTGTTCTGACTGGTGTCGGTGTAGTTGCCATCGGCGTCGGTAGTCGTCGCTGCCAGCTGGCAGGCGGTCGATGTGTTGGACGAGGAAGTCGGAAACGCCACTGCACTCGAGGTCATGCGAGAAATAATCTGCGCCGGGCTCAAGCCCGGGCTGTCGGCCAGCATCAGTGCCGCGACCCCGGCGGCCATGGGCGAGGCGAAGCTGGTGCCGACGCTGCCCTCGTTTTCGATGTTTCCCCCGCCATTGAGATAGCTGTAATTCAGGAACGCATAGGTGTAGAAGCCGGGCGTGGCCGCAGGCGCGGTGGTACCGGCATCGGACGTGGTCTCGATCGAGAACTCACAAGGCGCGGTCAGCTGGTTGGCGGAGTTCACAGCGGTGTTGACGCAGTTGCCCGCGGGTGCCGCGATGGTGACCGCCGCATCGGTGCTGCTGAGGCTGCTGTAACCGACCTTGGTGCCTGCCTCGCGCAGCCCGGCCACCGAGAGCACGCCGCCGCAATTCGCCGGTGCATTCACCGGGCCGCCGGCGTTGCCCGCGGCCGCAACTACCAGCACATTGGCCGCAATAGCCGCCGAAACCGCGTCCTGTTCGGTGGCCGAGCAGGGCTGCGCGGCGCCCAGGCTCAGATTGATAATGTTCGCCGGGTTGGCATTGGCGGGCACACCGGTCACCGACCCGCCATAGGCCCAGGTGATGGCCGCGGCGATGTCCGAGACGCGGCCGGTGCACACGCCGATGGCACGGACGGGCAGCAGCATCGTGGCCGGCGCGATGCCCGCGATGCCGATGCCGTTATTGGTGGCCGCACCGATGATCCCGGCGACCCTGGTGCCGTGCCAAGAGCTGTCGGCCGTGGTGGTGCAACCGGCGTTCTGAAATAACGTCATCGCCGCATCGGCCGTGCTGATCCAGTCGCCCGGATCGGCCGCGCCCGAGTGCCAGCCTTCACCATCATTCGAGATGTAGTAGGTGGCCGCGGAACCCGATTGGGAACACGTGGCGGTCGACAAGCCGGTGGTCGAATCGGCGGTATTGCCCTGATCGCAGCTGACGAAGTCATAGCCCGGCAGCAATTTCGACTGCAGGTCCGGATGGGCGATGATGATGCCGGTATCGACGACGGCGACCACGACGCTGGCGGATCCGGTAGTGGTCTGCCAGGCGGTGGTGGCACCGATGGCCGAAGGCGTCGTTGAGGAACTCGGACTCAGGTACCACTGGCCCAGCCAGGAGCCATAGGCGTCCGAGCCGGCGATGAAATGCGGATCGTTAGGGGTCGAGTCCAGTGTCGCGGAAATGTACCGCCAGCCATCGGGCTCAGCGTACTCGACACCCGGGTCTGCCCGGATTTGCGTGAGCAGCGCGCCCATGCTGGCGGGGGCCATGGCATGATCGAGCCGCAGTACATCGACCTGTCCGTATAAATTGTGCGCCGGTTGTACGTCGGCGCCGGTGGTCGATCGCAGTCGTTCGGTGCGCTCCTCGATGGTCGGCAGTTGCACCGCGGCGACGCCGCTGTCGCGCCATTTGACGATCACCTGATCGGTGGCCGTGGGGTTGGCATGCCGCAGGAAGACCACGCTGTCGGCGGCCTGCGACAGCACCGGCAGGCTGACGGCCACCCAGCTTCCCAGCGCCAGCACAACAGCTGCAAATCGTGATTCTCGCATCGAACCATTAGACCACAGAGCGGCCAGGAGTTCGCTCGCCGGCCTGCTAGCGGAGGGGTGGATTGGCAGGGCTATTGCATGCGCTTTGCTGGCACCACGCAGGGCTGTGCCTTAGGCTAGAGCTGTGAATTCCGCAGTACCGATCGAACAACCTACGCCTGCCGCACCGGAAGATGACCGGATCGCGATGACCAAGGACGCGCTCAAGCGCGCGTTCCTGGACAACCTTTACTACATGCAGGGCAAGTTCCCGCAATTGGCCACCGGCAACGACTACTACAAGGCGCTGGCCTATGCGGTTCGCGATCGCATGCTGCAGCGATGGATCAGTACCGCCGCGACCTATACCGCGCAGGGCTCGCGCACGGTCGCCTACCTGTCGGCCGAGTTTCTGATGGGTCCGCACCTGGCCAATAACTTGATCAATCTTGACATTTACGACACCGCGCGCGATGCGGTCGCGGAACTGGGCAAGGATCTGGATGAGCTGCTGGCCCAGGAGGACGAGCCCGGCCTCGGCAACGGCGGACTCGGCCGGCTGGCGGCCTGCTTCATCGATTCGCTGGCGACGCTGCAGGTGCCCTGCGTGGGGTACGGCATCCGCTACGAGTACGGCATTTTCCAGCAGGAAATCATCGATGGCTGGCAGGCGGAGAAGACCGACAAGTGGCTCAGGTTCGGCAGCCCGTGGGAACTGGTGCGGCCGGAGTGGGCCGTCCATGTGAAGTACGGTGGCCACACCGAGCGCTATATCGATGAGCAGGGGCGGCATCGCGTGCGCTGGGTGCCGGCCCGCGAGGTGGTGGCCGTGCCTTACGACACCCCGATCCTGGGCTACCACGTCAGCACCGCCAACACCCTGCGGCTCTGGCGCGCCGAGGCCCCCGAGTCGTTCGATTTCTCGGTGTTCAACCGCGGTGACTACTGGGGCGCCGTGCACCAGAAGATCACCACCGAGAACATCACCAAGGTGCTGTACCCGAATGACGAGCAGGTGCGCGGCAAGGAACTACGGCTGGAGCAGCAGTTCTTCTTTGTGACCGCATCGCTCCAGGACATGCTGCGCATCATCGGCATCCAGCAGATTCCGCCCGAGCGTTTTCACGAAAAGTTTGCGATTCAGCTCAACGATACCCACCCCTCGATTGCGGTCGCCGAGCTCATGCGGCTGCTGGTCGATGAGCTGGCGCTGGATTGGGATCGCGCCTGGGCGATCACGCGGCGCACGTTTGGCTACACCAATCACACCCTGCTGCCCGAGGCGCTCGAGCGCTGGCCGATCGAGCTGTTCGGGCGGCTGCTGCCGCGTCACCTCGAGATCATCTACGAGATCAATACGCGCTTTCTCGATGAGGTGCGCATCGCTTTCTTTGGCGATGAGCAGCGGCTGGCGCGCATGTCGCTGATCGATGAAAGCGGCGAGCGCTACGTGCGCATGGCCCACCTGGCCACGGTCGGCAGTCATGCGGTCAACGGCGTCTCGAGCCTGCACACCGAATTGCTCAAGCACGATGTGCTGCGCGACTTCTACGAGCTGTGGCCCGAGAAATTCAGCAACAAGACCAATGGCGTCACGCCGCGCCGCTGGATGGTGCTCTCCAATCCCCGCCTGGCGCAGTTCATCACCGGTGCGATCGGCTCGGATTGGGTGCGAAACCTGTATGAGCTGCGTGGGCTGGAGCCGTTGATCGAGGATGCGGGCTTTCGCGCCGAGTGGCACGAGATCAAGCGCGCCAACAAGCGCGCGCTGGCCGCCATCATCCGCGAACGTACCGGTGTGGTGGTGAACCCGGATGCCATCTTCGACGTGCAGGTCAAACGCATCCACGAGTACAAGCGCCAGCACCTGAACATGCTGCATGTGATCGGTCTCTATCATCGGCTCAAGACCGATCCGACGCTGGAGATCCAGCCGCGCGTCTTCATCTTTGGCGGCAAGGCCGCGCCGGGCTATCACCTGGCGAAGCTCATGATCCGGCTGATCACGGCCGTGGGTGAGATCATCAATCGCGACCCGGGCATCCGCGATCTCATCAAGGTCGTATTCCTGCCGAACTTCAACGTCACGAACGCGCAGCGCATCTACCCGGCCGCCGACCTGTCCGAACAGATCTCGACCGCCGGCAAGGAAGCCTCCGGCACCGGCAACATGAAGTTCCAGATGAATGGCGCGCTGACGATCGGCACGCTCGATGGCGCCAATATCGAGATTCGCGATGAAGTCGGCGACGATAACTTCTTCCTCTTCGGCATGGACGCCCGGCAGGTGCAGTGGCTGCGCGAGAGCGGCTACCGCCCGATGGATCTGTACGAGAGTCAGCCCGAGCTGCGGGTGGTCATCGATCTGATCAAGGACGGCTTCTTCTCCCGCGGCAACAGCGAGATGTTCCGCGACCTCATCAACAATCTGCTGCATCACGATCCCTACATGGTGCTGGCCGACTACCGCGCCTATGCGGAGTGCCAGCAGCGGGTCGATGCGGCCTTTGGCGACACCGAACGCTGGACGCGCATGTCGATTCTCAACACCGCCCGGTCGGGTAAGTTCTCCTCCGATCGCACCATCCGCGAATACTGCGTGGAGATCTGGCACTCCAAGTCTGTGCCGGTGCAGCTCACCACCCAGAGCGAGGATCACGCCGGTCTGTCGACGTGAGACGCGCCGGCCCTGGGCGGCGCATGCGCGCCGCGCACCGGCTGCTGCTGTGCTGCCTGCTGCCGACCCTCGCGGCGCCGGCGGCCCTGGCGCCGGCTCCCCCGGCCGGGACCGCGCATCCGGCGCTGTGGCCGTACGCGCACAGCACCGGCCTCATCGATGCAGCATCCGAGCGACGCATCAGCGCGCTCATGGCGCACATGAGCCTTGAAGAAAAGGTGGGTCAGGTGATCCAGGCTGACATCGACAGCATCGGACCTGCGGATCTGCGGCGCTATCCCTTGGGCTCGATCATGGTCGGCGGCGATCCGGCCCCGAGCGGTGGTGTGCGCGCGCCTCCCGAGGTGTGGCTGGCGATGACGCGCGCGTTTCGGCGCACGGCACTCGAGCGTCGCACCAGCCATGCGCCGATTCCGCTGCTGATGGCCATCGATGCCGCGCATGGCATCGCGCACGTGCGCGGCGCTACGGTGTTTCCGCAGCAGATCGGCCTTGGCGCTGCCCGCGATCCGGAACTGATCCGTCGTATCGGCGCCGCCACGGCGCAGGAGGCGGCGGCCCTGGGCTTCAATTGGACTCTGACCCCCACGCTCGCGATCCCGCAGGATCTGCGCTGGGGCCGCACGTACGAGAGCTGGTCGGAGGATCCAGCGCTGGTGCGCGACTATGCGGGCGAGATGGTGCGCGGACTGCAGCAGGACTCCGGAGTGCATGTCGCGGCCACCGCGAAACACTTCGTGGGCGATGGCGCCACCGCGGGCGGTCGCGACCAGGGCGATGCCGCGGTCAGCGAGGCGCAGCTCATTCGCACCCATGTGCAGGGCTATATCGGTGCGATCGATGCCGGGGTGATGACGGTCATGGTCTCCTACTCGAGCTGGCAGGGCGTCAAGCTTCATGGCAACCGAAGCCTGTTGACCGGTGTGCTCAAGGGCCGGCTCGGGTTCGAGGGCCTGGTGGTCGGCGACTGGAACGGTCACAACCAATTGGATGGCTGCAGCAGCGACAGTTGTCCAGCGGCGATGAACGCGGGACTGGACATGTTCATGGCGCCGGACAGCTGGCGGGGGTTGTTCCAGCACACCCTGCTGCAGGTGCGTGCCGGCGATATCCCGATGTCACGCCTCAACCAGGCCGTGCGCCGCGTCCTGCGCGTCAAGTTCAGGTTGGGGCTGCTGGAGGACACCCGTGCCTCCGCGGCTGCGGAGGATCCACCGCTGGATCGGCTGGGCGATGCTGAACACCGCGCGCTGGCGCGGCGCGCGGTGCGCGAGTCGCTGGTGCTGCTCAAGAACGAAGCGCAGGTGCTGCCCATAGCTCCCACCGCGCATGTGCTGATCACGGGCGCCGGCGCGGACGACATCGGCCAGCAATGCGGCGGCTGGACGCTGTCCTGGCAGGGAGCTTCGAATCACAACGCCGATTTTCCGCACGCCGACTCGATCTATGCCGGCATCGCGGCGGCGATCGAGTCCGGTGGCGGCGTGGCCGAACTCAGTGTCGACGGCCACTATGCCGAGCGGCCGGACGTGGCCATTGTCGTCTATGGCGAGTCGCCGTACGCGGAGAGCCTGGGTGATCGCTCGACGCTCGAATACCAGGGCGGCGCCGATGCGGCGCTCGATCTGCTGACGCAGCTGCGCGAGGCGCGCATCCCGATTGTGTCGGTGTTCCTGAGCGGCCGTCCGCTGCAGGTCCAGCCCGAGATCGAGGCATCGGACGCCTTTGTCGCGGCTTGGCTCCCGGGCACCGAAGGCGCGGGCATCGCCGATGTGCTGATCGGCGACGCCGGAGGCACGCCGCGGTATGACTTCAGCGGCACGCTCCCGTTCGCCTGGCGCAACGGCGCAACGGCGGAATCCGTCGATTCTTTATTTCCGTTCGGTTACGGACTGCACTATCGGCAGGCGGCGCAAGTTAGACTGCCTCACTGAGGACAGTGCCGGCGGAAGGGTCTCATGCGCCAATGGGCTCACGGGATGTCGTAGAGCTCGAACGACTGGCCGACGCGCTGCACCGGCTGGTATTGCCGCAGCCAGTCGTAGCCCGCGGGATTTTCCTGCAACGTCAGCATCGTGATGGCGACCCAGCCGTGCGTGGGCTGATGCGGCTTGAGAAGCTGGTATGGCGGCAGATGCTCGAGCGACAGATCGGCTGTGCCCCTATAGCCGATCGAGAGTTCAGTCACATGGCGTGCGGCCAGCACGCGCTCGAGTCGCCGCAGATCCTGGCCTCCCCAATCCAGGTCCGAATCCACCAGGATCCGCTCGGGATGCCTGCCGGCCAGTGCGTTGAAGTAGGCCAGATAGTCCGGGTAGGCATACGCCAGTGTCGCGACCTGCCACAACAGCAATCCCACCAGCCCGGCGCGAGCCAGGGGCTTGGGCCAGCGCCGCCACAATGACTCGAGCGCGACACCGGCCCCCATTGCGAGCAGCGGATAGGCGATCAGGACATGTCTGACGCCGATGTTGATATGGCTGTAAAGGCAGCTGAATACCAGGATGGCCGCGAAGCAGGCGGCCGGGGCCATGCGGTACAGATTGCCCTCGCGCACGCCGCGCACCGTCAGCATTGCAAGCCCGGTGAGCCCGAACAGCAGCAGCGGCAGTGGGGTCTTCACCGCCAGCGCCACCAGGTAGAAATACCACCAGCCGTTCCAGGCAATCTGGCCGAGCAGGTACGAGGGGTGGCCGTGCGCGTTGTGCCACTCAACGCCCATGATGTTTTCGGGCAGCATCATGATGCCGAAGGGCAGCGGCACCCTGGCCGCGATCCGGTAGGCGAGATCGTGCAGCGCGCCGTGGGCACCAAAGTAGAAATTCAGCGCGCGACTGGGGGCAAGATCAGGTGTGGTCAGATAGACGAGCCGATCGCCATACACGCCGATGAGAAGGCATAGCCCCAACAGCACGCCCGGGGCCAGACTCACCAGGCGCGGCGCCCACTGCGATCGCAGCGGCGTGGTGGGTGGCGTACGGCGCAGGAAGGCCAGTCGCAGCAGTCCGAGAGTGATCGAAGCCACGCCGATGAAGGGGATCGCTGACATCTTGGTGGCGACCGCGAGCCCGCAGGCCACGCCCAGCGCGGTGCCGCGGGCCAGGCTTGGCTTTTCGAGCCAGCGCAACAGCAGGTACAGACTGGCCATGATCAGCGCGGTCACGGGTACATCGAGCGCGACCAGCGAGGCGTGCCCGAGTATCACCGGGCAGCTGACCAGGAACACGAGTGCCAGCAGCGCTGCCGGATCGCCATACCAGCGGCGGGTCCAGGCGAAGGTTGCCCCCAGCAGCACCAGCAGAAAGGGCAGCATCCCCACTCGCGCCAGGGTCAGCAGCGTCTCGTAACTGGCGCTGGAGTGGTAGAGCAGGTCCTGCCCGGCAACATCGCCGATGGGGTCGGGGTCGTGCGAAAAATGCGCACCGGCCAGGTACGGTCCGATGGCGGCGGCCAGCCGCGCGAGCGGCGGATGCTGCACGTCGTAGCGATATTCGCCGCGGTCGATCAGGACCAGTCCGGCCGCGATGTGTTCCGGCTCGTCCCAGAAGTTGCCGAAGATCCGGTAGGTCGACGCGCACAGCGCGCAGGCGATCACCGCCAGCAGCGCCACGGCGGCGAGCGACCGGCGCGAGGTCCAACGTGTCAGCAAGCCAGCCTCGAAGATGGGAGGCCGCATTGTACGGGGCGCGAATGCGCCTCGGCCAGAGCGCCGCCTAACCCGGGTCGCATTGCGCCAGGTAAGCTTCGGCGGCGGCGCAATACCAGTCGGTGAATCGGGACACCAGTTGCTCGCTGGTCCCCGAGTACGGACCGGGTATGTACGCAAGCGAGTTGACGCCGCGCTGATTGTTCTCGACCAATGCGCGGTCCTGATCGTTGGTGGCGCTCCAGACTTCAATGAGCCGCGCCAGATCGTAGTCGACGCCCTCGACGGCATCCTTGTGCACCACCCAGGTTCCGGTCACGGCCGTTTCTCCCGGGCCGAGGGGAAGCGCCTGGAAAAAGAAGCCGTAATCGCCGACCACATGGTTGAAGGCGTTGGGCTGGACGGCCCACCACATATCCCCGACATCCCCGTCGCCGACCTGCCCGAGTCGCTTGCCGACTGCTGCTTTGCCGTCCATGGTGTAGGAGACGGCGCCTTCGACCAGTGGGTAGCGGCCGATCTCATACCAGGGGCCGATGATGGAGCCGGGCCGCAGTCCATGCGCCTCGCAGCGGGCGTCGAAAGCGGCCAGCCACGCCTGCGTTCGGCCTGCAACGTCCGGTGCCGTGAAATCGCTGTAGGTGCGCATCAGCTGTGGGTGCCCGGCGCGACAGTGATAGCACTCGCGGCCGTTCTCCATGACCAGCTTCCAGTCGGCCCGCTCGAACAGGGTGATCGTGTGCGCCACCCGGCTGTTGCGCAGATCGTGCGGCTCGAGCATCGGTTCCAGGGCCGCGCGGAACGGGGAGAAATCCGGTGGCTCGTCACCCAGGCACACATAAATCAGACCCGCGACGGTCTCGATCGGTGCCGGACGCAACCGATAGGCGCCGATATCGAAGCCCTCGTCCATTCGCGAAACGTGCAGCAGCTTGCCGCGCAAGTCATAGGTCCATTGATGATACGGGCAGACCAGCCGCGGGGTGTGGCCGCGCCGTTCCCGACAGATCTGTGCGCCGCGATGACGGCAGGTATTGAAGAATCCCGCGATGGCGCCATCCTGGTTGCGCAGTATGACGATCGGGGAGGCCCCGATCGTCAGTGTAAGGTAGTCACCCGGCTCGGGAATCTCCGATTCCAGTCCGGCTTGAATCCAGTGCCGCTCAAATATCGCCTGCATGTCGAAATCATGCATGGCAGGGTCGACGTAGAGCGGCTGGGGCAGCGTATGTCCATCGCGCCGTTCGGCGAACAGGGCACGCATCTTGTCTGCAAGGGCCATTAAAGTCTCCGACGCACCAGGGAAGTTGATCGGCCGCGCTCAGCTCTTCCGCAGCTTTCTTGCTGACCGCACCGGCGCCGCGGACTGCCGCGGTCGCAAGGAGCCGTGACGCGCGTGGAACCGATGCAGCTCGCGCGGCAGCGCCTCGACGCCGGTGAAGATCTGGACGTACTTCGGTATGCGCCGCATGCGCGTCGCAAGATCCTCCTGGGTCTTCATCGAGATGTAGCCGATCTGCACCAGGTAGATCGTTCTCGCCCGCACGTCGGCTGCCAGCGGTTCGAAGTCGAAGCGAATGAACATGTCCGTGAGCGCATTGATCCGGGCGGCATCAGCCGAGCGGATCTGCGCCGCGACTTTCGCCGACTGCTGCGCCCAGCTGCGGATTGCGAACTCGAGACGCGAGTCGAACAGCGCCGGGTCGAGCCAGCAGTCGAACACATTCAGGATCGCCTCGGTGATGCTCTCGGCGTAGAGGCCACATTGCCGGATCAGGTTGTCGCTGTTCTTTGTGCGCCATCGCTCGAGCAGGGCGGCGAGCAGGGCGCCTCGGTCCTTGAAGAACCAGTAGAAACTGGTGCGCGACAGTCGTACCTTTTTGGCCAGCGGCAGGATGCGGACGGCATCGATCCCGGCCTCGATGAGCATCTCGTACGCCGAGGTGAGCCAGCCCTCCGCCGAGCCGCGGGGCCCCGGGTCGCCGCTCTTGATGGATTCCATGATTTGCTAGAGGTCCTTGACCAGCCGCAAGGCGTCATAAATGGCGGCGTGCGTGTTGCGCGCTGCCACGGCATCGCCGATCCGGAACAGCTGGAACGAACCCGCCGGATTCATCGCCATGCCCTGCGAGGTACCGGCCAACAGCTGATCGTAATCGACGGCGCCCAGATTGCGGGAGTGCGGCTTGAGTTCAAAGTAGAGCTCATCCAAGGGGATCGTGCCGTGGTTGACGATGACCTGGTCGATCGACCGTTCCTTTCGAACCCCGCCGTAGTCGCTGCCGACAATCGCGAGCAGGCCGTTACCGTCGCGGCGAACTTCGTGCAGCCGGAACGTGACTGTGAAGGTCACATCACGGCCCTGCAGGCTTCGCATATAGGGTACCAGGTTCATCGCCATGACCTCCGGCGCGAAGCTGCGGTCGGGGGTCATGATCTCGAGCCGTGCCCCGCTCGAGGCGATCACTTCGGCGGCCTGTAACGCAGCGTGATCCCCGGCGTCGTCGAAGAGCAGGACGTTGCCACCCGGCTTCGTGGTGCCGGCAATGATGTCCCAGGTGCTGGTAACGAGTTCACTGCCGGCGCGCAGCACATCCGTGTGCGGCAGACCGCCGGTCGCGATGATCACAACGTCCGGATACTCCGCCAGGACGTCCGCGGAGTCGGCATAGCTGTCGAACCGGAATCGCACGTTCCGCTTCTCGCACTGCGCGACGCGCCAGTCGATGATGCCGATCATTTCACGGCGGCGGCGGCTCTGGGCTGTCAGCCGCACCTGCCCCCCGGGTTTTCCGGCCGCCTCGAACACCGTCACTTCGTGGCCGCGTTCGGCCGCTACCCGAGCGGCCTCGAGGCCGGCAGGTCCCGCACCGACCACCACGATTTTCCGCGCAGCCTTGGCCGGCGGAATCTGGTGCGGCATTGAAAGTTCGCGCCCCGTGGCGGGGTTGTGGATGCAGTAGGCCTCCCCGCCCTGGTAGATACGGTCGAGGCAGTAGTTGGCGCCGACACAGGGACGGATATCATCCTCCCGTCCCTCCCTGATCTTCCGCACGATGTCGGGATCGGCGATGTGTGCGCGCGTCATGCCGACCATGTCGAGCAGGCCTGCGGCGATGGCATGGCGGGCGGTTGCGACATCGTTGATTCGCGCCGCATGGAACGTCGGAAAGCGCGTCGCGGCGCGAATCTCTCCGGCAAAGTCCAGGTGCATGGCGCTTGGCATGCCCTGAATTGGAATCAGGTCCGTGAGCCCGGCATCGGTGTCGATGTGCCCGCGAACGACGTTGAGAAAGTCGACCATGCCGCTGTCTTTCAGGCGCTGGGAAATGGCGAGACCGTCCAGCTTGGTCAATCCGCCCTCCATCAGCTCATCGCCGGTGTAGCGCACGCCAACGATGAACTCGGGACCGATGCGCTTGCGAATGGCAGTCAGTACCTCGAAGGTGAAGCGCAGACGATTATCGAGGCTGCCCCCATACGGTGCATCAAGGGTGTTGGTCAGGGGTGACCAGAACTGATCCATCAAGTGCCCATATGCCTCCAGTTCCAGGCCGTCCATGCCGGCCGCTCGCACGCGTTCGGCCGCATCGGCGTAGTCCCTGACGATGCGCTCGATATCCCAGTCCTCCAGTTGCTTAGGGAACGCGCGGTGAGCCGCCTCCCGCCGGTGGGATGCTGAGACCACCGGCAGCCAGTCGGCCGTGTCCCAGCGCGTCCGCCGCCCCAAATGGGTGAGCTGAATCATGACGGCTGCACCATGTTCGTGACAGGCCTCCGTCAGTTCCCGCAACCACGGCACGATCTCGTCCTTGTACGCGAGCAGGTTGTTGAACACCGCCGGGCTGTCGCGCGCGACCGACGCCGAACCAGCTGTCATCGTCAGCGCAACCCCGGCCTTCGCTCGCGCGACGTGGTAGGCGCGGTAGCGACTCTTGGGCATGCCGTCAACCGGGTAGGCCGGCTCGTGCGCGGTGCAAATGATGCGATTGCGCAGCAGCAGGTGCCGGAGGCGAAACGGTTGGAGTAGTGGGTCGTCTGTCATCGGCAGAACGGATATCGCGCCCTGTGGTGCGCAGCTTAGGGTTCGTGTACAGTGCTGTCTAGACCATCGACGATGATGTACAGTCGGTACGACGTCGACGCAAAGCAGGCCATGGCCCGCGGTAAGGGAGCCGCTCACGCCTATTGAGACTTGCCACATAGATTGCAACGCGCCTCGTGATCCGCGTTCCAACACTCGCCCCCGCGCGCTTGGGTTCGAGTCCCATGCTACGCGCCGCCACTGTCGACCAATCACGCCGCCCCCACAGGGAGAACCAGAATGAAGCGTCACGCTGTCTCGGCACACACGCCTGGAGGGCGAACCTCCCGGCGGTACTATCCGTCCTCGGCGCCCGTGAGGGCGGCGGTCTGTGCGGCTCTGTACGGGGTCACCCAGGCAAGCCACGCGCAGCAGGCCTCGGAAACGCCGGTCGCGAGCCTGGAGGAAGTGACGGTGACGGCGAGCCGTCGCGCCGAGTCGCTGGAGTCGGTGCCTTACAGCATGTCCGTGGTCAGTGGTGAGCAACTGGCTGCCACCGGCGTAACGGACACGGCATCGCTCGCGACGGAGGTCCCGGGCCTCAGCATGTACGACTACGGCGGACGCGACGCGGCTGCCACAGTTCCTATCATCCGCGGCATCAATGCCACCGGTGAGCCCACGCGCGGCTTCCGCACCTTTGAGCAATCGCCGGTCGGTGTCTACATCGACAATTCGCCGGTGGAAGGCTACTACCAGCTGGACGATGTGAAGCAGATCGAGGTCCTGCGCGGACCTCAGGGCACGCTCTATGGCGCGGGCGCGCTTGGCGGTGCCCTGCGCATCATTCCGAACGCGCCGGTGTTGAATGAGTTCTCCGGCACGATCGAAGCCAGCGGGGGTCGCCTCGATCACTCGAGCAGTACCGCTTATTCCGCCAGGGCGCTCGTGAACGTGCCGATCGGCGACACGCTCGCCATCCGCGTGCCCGTGAAGTACGACTACCAGCCCGGCTTTGTCGATACCTACGGGCTGTTCAAGCGCAGCAACAATGGGTTGTCGGGCGTCCCGCTGCTGGCGGATCCGGCCGCTCCGCTGACCAGCCCGGCGATTTACCAGGATCAGCCCAACTGGAACTACCAGCGGACCATCACCATGCGTCCCAGCATCCTGTGGCAGCCGGTCGATGCCTTCACTGCAGAGCTGGCAGTGCTGCATTCCTATGCCGACGGTGATGGCGGTCCGCAGGTGAATCGGGACTTTCCTGGCGGGGTTTCGCCGATCGATCCTGCGACCACGCTGCCCGCAGGCGGCTACTTCCGCGAGTTCTCGCAGATCGATCAGCCCTGGTCACGCCACACCAACGTCGCCAGCCTCGACTTAAGCTATGACGCGGGCTTCGCGACCCTCTCTTCCACGAGTTCCTATCACAATACGTCGGGCTCGACGCTGCAGGACAATACGTATAGCCTGGCCGGCCTCGCAGACGGCGGCTATGTGCCGTACTACGCCGGCGTGCCCACCAATCCGCGCTTCGTCTACGACCAGCTGTTCGCCGATACCGAGCACACCTTTGCCCAGGAAATCCGGCTGGTGTCCAAGACGAGACTGTTTGATCTGTTCGACTACGTCGTTGGCGCGTACTACGAGAACCAGACGCGGACCGGTTCCTGGACCATCGCGATACCCGGAACTCCGGAGTATCAGGCGGCGCAAGGTTGCACCGCTGCCGACTGCGGCGGCGGCTTCTTCATTGCCACCGCGCCGGGGGATGTGACTTTCCAGCAGGTCGACACTCAGAAGTTCACCGACAAGTCGGTGTTCGGCGAGCTGACCTGGCATGTCGTGCAGAAAGGCCAGATCACCTTTGGCGTGCGGCATTTCGATCAGCAGTTTACCGATTCACAGTCGTACGATGACTACCCGTTCCCGACCCATCTGCCGGCGACGCCCCATGAGTCCCCGGCATCGAAGACGGTCGGGAAAGTCAACCCGTCCTATGAGTACGCCACGGACCAGTTCGTGTACGCGCTGTGGTCTCAGGGTTTCCGACGCGGCGGTGCCAATTCGGTGCCTCTGGCGGGCCCGTTCAGGGAAAGCCCGCTGCTGTCGACCTACCAGCCGGACACCACCAACAACTACGAAGCAGGATTCAAGGGGCGCCTGAGCAATGCGTTCTCCTACACGGTCGCCGTGTTCGACATCAAATGGGATCACCCGCAGATCTCATCGAGTCTGCCGTCCGGCAACCTGGCTGTTTACAACGCAAAGACGGCCGAATCGAAAGGTGTCGAGTTTGAGTCGAGCGGGCCGCTGTTCCTGCCGCGGCTCGCCTATTCGATCGGTTTTGCCTACGCCGATGCGCACCTGACCAGCAACTTCTCGCTGCCGGCAAATAACGGCACGCAAACCGGCACCATCGTCCCCGGGCTCATTACCGGTACCTCCGGCGAGCAGATGCCGGGCAGCCCGAAGACCAGCACGAGCGCGGCGCTGATTTACGATCAAAACGTGTCGCCGGGCTATGACCTGGGTTTCAACCTCAATGGCGTGTACCGCAGCACCGTGCCATTGCAGCTGACGCCTACGCTCGGCGTGACGACCGTACAGCATTCATCGGTTTACGACATCGTGAACCTGTCGGTGGCGCTGGTTCACAAGCCCTGGCGCGCGAGTCTTTACGTCACCAACCTGTTTGACCATCAGAGCATCCTGGTGTCGCCGACGCAGGTCAATGAGCTCGACAAGCTGACCAACGACTACGTCGTAGACCCGCCACGCGAGATCGGGGTGCGATTCGGTTATACCTTCTGAGCGTCAGGCAATGAAGAGCCACGCCGTATCGCTTGTCCTGCTGCTGCTGCTGCTGCTGGCGGCGTCGGCGGCAGCCCTGCTGGGGTCGCCGGTTACCGCGCAGGCAGAAGCCCGCGCGCCACTGGAGCAGTCGGCGGCGCCGGCGACTTGCGACACAGCTGAACATCACCGGCTCGACTTCTGGCTGGGCGACTGGCAGGTGTTCGACGGCACCACCAACGAACTGGTCGCCGTCGATCACATCGAGAAGCACTCCGAGGGATGCATCATCCAGCAGACCATGACATTCCTCACCGACATGTATCGGCGTCCCGGCATCGGGCACCGGCTCACCGGCATGAGCATCAGCCGTTTCGACGGTGAGCAATGGGTGCAGATGTGGGCTGACAATCAATGGGGAGCGATTCTGTTTCGCGCGGCGCCGGCGGCGGCCGGATCCGCCGGCTCGGCCAACTCGGCCGGCTCGGTGGTCTTCGTGACGGCGATTCCCTCTCGCAAGCGTGACGTCAAACTGGTCTACGAGAGCCGTCCCGACGGCAGCGTGCGCATCCTGCAATATGTCGCGCCTTTCGGCAGCGGCAAGTGGGTGCAGTACGGCGACCTGGTCTATCGCCCGAACCGCTAGCCCTACTGCGGTAGCTGTCCCGATGCCGGTCCACATTCAGGAACACGTCTGGATCACGCTCAGCGACGGCTGCCGGCTCGGCGCACGCATCTGGCTGCCCGACGTCGCCCCGCAGGAGCCCGTACCAGCGGTGCTCGAGTACATTCCTTACCGCAAGCGCGACGGCACGCGCGGGCGTGACGATCCGATGCACGGGTATTTTGCTGCGCACGGTTACGCCGCCGTTCGCGTCGACATGCGCGGCTCCGGCGAATCCGACGGCCACCTGGCCGACGAATACCTGCAGCTGGAGCAGGACGATGCGCTGGAGGTGATCGCCTGGATCGCACGCCAGCCCTGGTGCAATGGGGCAGTCGGCATCCAGGGGAAGTCGTGGGGCGGCTTCAATGCCCTGCAGATCGCTGCCCGGCGACCGCCGGCGCTCAAGGCGATCATCACCGCCTTCTCGACCGACAATCGCTACACCGACGATATTCACTACATGGGCGGCTGCCTGCTCAACGACAACCTGTGGTGGGGCAGCATCATGCTCGCCTACCAGAGTCGCCCGCTCGACCCGCAGATCGTGGGTCCCGCCTGGCGCGAGCGCTGGCTCGAGCGCCTGCAGACGCTGCCATTCTTTCCGGCGCTGTGGTTGGCACATCAACGCTATGACGACTACTGGAAACACGGCTCCATCTGCGAGGATTTTGCCGCCATCGAATGCCCGGTGCTCGCCATCGGCGGCTGGGCGGACAGCTACACCAACGCGGTGCCGCGGCTGCTCGAAGGACTCAAGGTGCCGAGGCTCGGGATCATCGGCCCATGGGGACATCTGTATCCACACGATGGCGTCCCTGGCCCTGCGATCGGCTACCTGCAGGAAGCCGTGCGTTGGTGGGACCATTGGCTGAAGGGGCGCGACACCGGCATCATGAAGGAGCCCATGCTGCGCGCGTATCTGGAAGACTCCGTACCGCCCAGCGGCACGCGCAGCTTCGCGCCCGGGAGCTGGGTGGGTGAAGCCGTCTATCCCTCGCCCGGGATCAAGCCGTTGCCGCTGCATCTGCGCGCCGACAGGGGCCTGGGTGAACGGTTGGACGCGAGCAGCACCTTCACGATCTGCTCGCCGCAGAGTCACGGCAAGGCGGCCGGGGAATGGATGGGCGCCGGCTGTCCCGGTGAGCATCCCACCGATCAGCGACTCGATGACGGCGGCGCGCTGGTGTTCGACACGCCGGTGCTCGAGCATGAGATCGCGGTGCTCGGCGCGCCACGGCTCAGACTTTCCATCGCCGCGGACGCGCCGGTCGCGCAGCTGGCGGTGCGCCTGGGGGATGTGGCGCCGGACGGACGTGTCACGCGCGTCAGCTACCAGGTGCTCAACCTCACGCATCGCGACAGTCACGAACATCCGCAGGCGCTGGAACCCGGGCGGGTGTACGACATCAGCGTGGTATTGAATGCCTGCGGCCACCGCTTCCCGACGGGCCACCGCATCCGGCTGTCGATTGCAAGCGCCTACTGGCCGATCATCTGGCCGGCGCCCTATGCGGCGATGCTGAGTATTGGCACGGACGGCAGTGTGCTCGAGCTGCCGGTTCGCCAGAACGGTCACGGACCGCACGTGGCCCTGCCACCGCCGGCACACGGTCCGCGGACTCCGGTCACGCTGCTCGATCCGGGCGTCGTGCGCCGCTACACCGTGCAGGACCACGTCAGCGGCGAGACGCAGTACGTCACCGACGCGATCGGTGGTGTCTTCGGCGAAGGTGTACTGCGTCTGGACGCGATTGACGTGGAGGTATCCCACGGCCTCAAGCGCGAGCTCACGATCAGGGATGACGATCCACTGTCCGCGCACTATGTCCTGACGCAGTCGTTGGCCATGGGGCGCGAGGGCTGGCGCACGGTCATCGATACGCACGCCGAGATGCGCAGCGATCGGGAGCGCTTCTATCTCGCAGGTACCGTGACCGCGCGCCACAATGGCGAGACGGTCGCCATTCGGCAATGGGATGAGACGTTCACGCGCGATCTGATGTGATGGAGTTTCTCGGCCAGCCGCGGGGCCTCGCAGCGCTGTTCCTGACCGAGATGTGGGAGCGCTTCTCGTACTACGGGATGCGCGCCATTCTCATTCTCTATCTGGTCGCCACCGTGCGCGACGGTGGCTTCGGCCTCGATGACCGCACCGCCAGTGCCATCTACGGGCTCTATATCGCGGCGACCTATGTGTTCGCCCTGCTGGGCGGATGGATCGCGGACCGCCTGCTGGGCGCACAGCGCGCGATCGTGGTCGGCGCGGTGCTGATCACGCTGGGAAATGCGCTGCTGGTGGTCGGCAGCGGTCCGTGCTTTTTTCTCGGCCTGCTCGTGATCGTGCTGGGGGTAGGCCTGCTCAAGCCCAATATCAGCGTATTGGTCGCGGAGCTCTATCCGGAGGGCGGGGCTCGGCGGGATGCCGGATTCTCGATCTTCTATTTCGGTATCAGTGTCGGTGCCCTGCTCGGCGCCTTGCTGGTCTCGTACTTTGCCGCGCAATTCGGCTGGCGTTGGGGATTCGCCCTGCCGGTCCTGGGTATGGTGCTGGGCCTCGTTCAGTTCCTGACGACGCGCAAGTGGCTCGGTTCGAGTGGCCGCGCGGTCGCGGATCGGGGGCGCGGCTCCTGGCTCCCCGTCGTCCTGTTCATCGCCATCGTCTCAGTGATCGCGCTGCTGTCGTTCACGGGCCGGCTGGTGCTGCATCCGATCCAGATGGCAACGGCCGCATCGTGGATCATTGCCGTGGTTGCGGCCGGGTACTTTGTGTACCTGATCGCGTTTGCGGGTTTGAGTTCGGACGAGCGCCGCCGCGTGTACGTCATGGCAGCCCTGTTTGCGGCCTACGCCGCCTTCTATGCGGGATTCGAGCAGGGCGGGGCCTCGCTGAACCTGTTTGCCGACCGCTATACCGACCGTCACCTGTTTGGCTGGGTGATGCCGGCAGGGGTGCTGCAGGGCACGACTGCGCTCATCACTCTGCTGTTCGCGCCCGTTTTCGCGGCCCTGTGGATCGCGCTGGGCCGCCGCGGCAAGAACCCGACACCGGCGGCGAAGTTCGCCGCGGGGCTAGCTCTACTGGGTCTCGCCTACGTGGTCATGTACGTCGCCAGCCTGCGTGTGCTCGGCGGCGGTCAGGTGGCTCCCAC